>Ga0310345_10001391_pt1 | contig 27066 bp, 26 predicted proteins | sample HC15DNA20500_MG_FD_204667 | JGI IMG/M metagenome (GOLD analysis project Ga0310345, IMG submission 204667) | Marine microbial communities from station ALOHA, North Pacific Subtropical Gyre - HC15-DNA-20-500_MG | ecosystem: Environmental > Aquatic > Marine > Oceanic | place: Pacific Ocean: North... | reverse complement strand
CAGATCGAAGCGTTCTTGCCGACCGTCACAAAATGGAGTCGTTGGAAGGACCGCAAAAAAAAAGTCAAGTGGCCATTGTTTCCTGGATACTGTTTTGCTCATTTCAACCTGAAAGTGCGGTTAGAAGTTCTCAAGTGTAAGGGTGTTGTAAACATCGTTTCGTTTGAGGGAGTTCCGGCATCCATAAGTGATATTGAGATCGAAGGGGTCAGGACACTGGTTGAGAGTGACCTGCAGTACGATCCATGCCCGTTGATTCGAGAGGGGATGATGGTGGAGGTTGTGCATGGCCCACTCCAGGGCGTTGTCGGGAGGCTTGTGCGAAAAGGGTCGAATGCCCGGTTGGTGTTATCTGTTGACTTGATCAGTCAGGGCGTAAGCGTTGAGGTCGATGCTGCAGATGTTAGAGAATACTAGCAAGGTACAAGATCAAAGGCTTGTCATGAAGATCGGAGCAATTGAGCTCGACCAACCATTCGCTTTGGCGCCAATGGCCGGTATGACCGATACGGCATTCCGTCGTTTGGTTAAGCGTCATGGTGGCTGTGGCTTAGTTGTTAGCGAAATGGTGAGTTCAGAAGGCCTTGTTCGTGGTATTGATCGAACACTGGCATACGCGGAGTACACCGAGGAAGAGCGGCCAGTCTCCATTCAAATTTTTGGCGGAGATCCTGAGACTATGGCGAGCGCCGCACAGGTAGTGGAGGGGATGGGCGCCGATATTATTGATGTGAACATGGGCTGCCCGGTGCCGAAGATTGCCAAGCACAATGCGGGGTGCAGTTTAATGCGAGAACCGGAGCATGCCGCCCGGGTTGTGAGGTCTATGGCGAAAGCCGTCTCTGTGCCGGTTACAGTGAAGATGCGGGCTGGTTGGGATGAATCGGCAATTAATGCGCCCTTAGTCGCTGAGATGATGCAAGACGCGGGAGCAGCCGCCGTAGCGGTGCATGGTCGCACAGCTGCGCAGTCATATCGGGGGCAGTCAGACTGGGAGCTCATAAATCAGGTGGCTGATGGAGTGGGAATCCCAGTTTTTGGAAGCGGTGATTGTGTTACACCCGAGCAAGTCGTGAACCGTATCTCTACCAGTAAGGTTGCTGGCGTGTTGGTTGGCCGAGGCGCGCTTCGGAACCCGTGGATTTTTCGACAGGCTCTTGCGATTTTTAGGGGTGAGGCGTGTGTTGAGATAAATGCGGCTGAGCGCGGGCAGTTTTTGCTTGACTATATCGAACTACTGCTGCGCGAAGAGTGTGGCGAAATGCCAGGATTTCGCCATACGGTTCCCACGAAGCAGAAGGTGCCTAGCAAGATTCCCCAGGGCACTCGCTCCCAGCGCAGTCGTCAGAGGTTTGTCGTGAACAAACTAAGAGCGCTTGGCTCGTGGTTTACCAAAGGAATCCATGGGGGATCGCAACTTAGGGTTGAGATTAACCGCGCCGAGTCGGTCAATGAACTTCGCGAGGTTGTAGACCGATTCTTCTTTCAGGGACCGTCGCGCGAAACAAAGTCGCTACCAGACTATGAATGGTCGACGAATCAGTGACATTGACTGGATGAACTGGGTTCCGGTTGATCGCGCCACTCTGGTGTTTGTCATTCGAAAAAACCAAATCTTGCTGATTCGAAAGAAGCGTGGCTTAGGTGCAGGAAAAATTAGTGGACCAGGCGGGCGACTGGAACCCGGCGAGTCGTTTGTAGCGTGTGCTATTCGTGAAGTTCGAGAAGAACTCGGTGTTGAGGTAAGTGAACTTGTTCAACTAGGTGAACATCGATTTCAATTCATAGATGAGCACTCAATCCATGTGCATGTATACCGCACTCACAAAATAGACGGTGTTCCCATTGAGACTGATGAGGCAGTTCCGCTTTGGTTCAGCCTGAATGAAATACCTTTTGATGAGATGTGGGAAGATGATAAACATTGGCTTCCATTGGTCGTCCAATCGAAACGCTTCTCAGGAGACTGGCTTTTCGACCGGGATCAAATAGTTGACTATCGTTTGGCCTTGCTGGAGTAAGGTTTCCATGGGCCGGCTGGAGATTCCTAGCGGTCTTTTCTGAGGGGCTTTGTTCAGTGCTCCAAGCGCTTAGCTTTCTCGACCAAAGTTGTTCGGTTAATGTTTAGAAGTTCGGCAGCCTTACGTTTATTGCCCGCCGTTCGGTCAAGAGCCGAGTCGATCAATTTTCGTTCAATCTCATGAACATGCTGGCGCAGGTCCAAGCCATTTTCAGGCAGTGCAACTTCAGCGGCAGAAATTGAAGACTCATTCGTTTGCAGCTCGCTCGGCAAATCTTGCAACTCAAGCTGACTTTTTCCTGGAGTCAGTGCTAGCGCCCGTTCGATGATATTCTCAAGTTCCCTAATGTTTCCAGGCCAGCTGTAAGCCATCAGTTTGCGCATTGCTTCTTGCGAAAAGACTACCTCTGGCCTTGGAGTATTTTCCCGTTGGCTGACTTTCCGCAAAAGACTTTGGGCCAGTAGCGGTATGTCCTCACGGCGATCAGAGAGGGGAGGAAGGTGAATTGGAATAACGTTGAGGCGGTAGTAAAGATCTTTGCGAAAACTACCGCTGTTGACCATTTCTTCTAGATTTGCATTGGTGGCTGCTATTACCCGCACATCGACTCGAATCGGTTGATTGTCGCCGAGACGTTCAATCTCACGTTCCTGAAGTGCCCTCAGGAGTTTTGCTTGAAGACTCGCACTCATGGTGCCGATTTCATCAAGAAACAAGGTGCCTCGGTGGGCCTGCTCTAAACGGCCCTGACGGGTTGTGACCGCACCCGTGAACGCTCCCCGAACGTGACCGAAAAGCTCAGCTTCCAATAGTGTCTCTGGAATTGCGCCGCAGTTGAACGCTACGAACCGGCGGCTCCGCCTCGGACTGTTATGGTGTATAGCTCGGGCCACCAACTCCTTACCGGTTCCGGTTTCCCCTGTGACCAGCACGGTGCTGGTGGTTCCAGAAATAGTCTCAAGCATTTGGAACAATCGCTGCATTGATTTGCTTCGACCAACAATTCCTTCGAATTGGTAATTCTCTTCTAGCTGGGAACGCAGGTAAGCGTTCTCGGACTTAAGGCGACGTTGTTCGAGAGCCATCGTGAGGACGTGCAGTAGATGATCAAACTGGAAAGGTTTTGCGATGAAGTCAGTTGCGCCACGTTTGATAGCCTCGACCGCATCCCGAACGCTTCCAAAGCCCGTTACGACTATCCCAACCATATCTGGGTATAGGGCGAGGGCACCTTCTATGACTTGGGTGCCATCGATGCCGGGGAGACGGAGGTCGGTAATGAGTGCATCGAAGGCAAAGTCAGACACTTTTTGCAAGGCATCTTCCCCAGAACCTACCTGAACTACGTGATAACCGTGTTCTTCGAGTCGTTCTGCAGTCACTTCACGTAGAGCAACCTCGTCTTCGATAAGGAGTAGATGTTCTTCTCTGTCAGCCATTTACGAGATCGCCATTATTTTGACGGTGGGCGACGGCAAGGTCAAGTGGACTTGGTCTACAGGTTACTTCACGGTCGGCCGATACTCTTCTTTGTAGGGAGATATTGCGGTGGACTGACTCGCAGCGGTCCACCGATCGGTTCGCGAAACACACTAGGAAAGATGAAGAAAGTCATGATTGTTGATAGAAAGACCATCTCGATAATGAAAGCCTGTGAACTTGTCGGTGTTAGTCGAAGAACTATTTACAATTGGATCTCAAGCGGAAAAGTAGAGTACGTGCGCACCGCAGGCGGTTCAATTCGTATCTTTGTTGACACGCTCTGGAGAAAGCCTGAAGAGGTTAGTCGCCGAGACTTGGTTGGCGAGCAGCGCCGGTCCGTTTAATGGCTGGCGAACCTGAGGTTCCGTATCCTTACGACCGGTCTGTTCTCCTAGGAGAGGAGCCAGAATTGGGTCTTTTGTTACACCGGCTAAATAACCAGCTGGGCATAATCCTTGCGAATGCTGAGTTGTTAGAGACCAAGCTGATCGAACATTCTGGGCGTTCACGAGCCAACCAGATTGTTACAGGTGCAGTTGAAGCAGTGGCTACCGCTAGGGATATCCGGTCTCGGATTCGGTCTTGGTCACCAAACCGAACTTGAAATAATTCAGTTGGCTCGCCTCTGAAAGAACACCAGATCCGTCATTAGTTTGACGATCCTAACAATTTATCGTCAAAACTTTGACGATTCTGTTGCCCAGTTCCTCTCGGTCTTTCCTCTGTTTGCATTGAAACTCATATTGATAACTTTTTGTAAAAGAACAGGTTACAGGCCTTCACGCTATTTCATTTCCCGACGTTCCATAGCTTGAATTTTCTTGGCATTGCATTTGCCACTACATGAGGAGAGCGCCCGGACCAAGCCTCGATGCTTTGGATGCCGGAGAAGCGAAGGGAGTTAAGTTCATGGGAAAGCAGTTAAAAGTCAACACACACGACGATCGGGTCTCCTCGAGCGTGCCATTTGTACAAACCCTAGCTCGCCGTCTTGCCACCTCTATGCCGCATTCAATCGAGCTTGGTGATTTGGTTCAGGATGGAATGATCGGCTTAATTGATGCTGCCAATCGTTTCGACGAGAAACGGGGAATCAAATTTGAGACATTTGCGGAAAGGCGTGTCAGAGGGGCAATGCTCGACGCACTCCGAAAAGGAGCATGGCCACGTGGCATTCGCCGAATGCGCCGCGAGTTGGAGGCGGCCCGTGAATGTCTCCGTGACAAACTTGACACAGAACCCTCGCTTTCCGATTTAGCGAACCATATGGGCGTTGATGAGGCACAACTAAGTCGGGTCATCGTCCGAATTAATACGATTGAGTCAACGTCACCTCTGGCGACGGTCGAAACCATCGACGAACAAAATCTGCCTCCCGTGTTGGTTCCATCTGGGCCGCCTGCTCCAGATGAGATGTGTGAAATGATCGAGATTCAGCGCCGGGTTCGTGCTGCGATTGCGGCTCTTCCGCATAGGGAGCGAAAGGTGATTACGCTCTATTATTTCGGTGATGCCACGATGAAAACGATAGGCGAGGAAATGAATGTTAATGAGTCACGTGTGTCGCAGTTACATGCTCGAGCGCTCCCAAGACTTCGGAAACTACTTGGCCCGGATCTGGCACCTGAGCAATTCAGTGCGGCGCTCACAGCCGGCCGAAGAATCAATGCTGTAAAGCCTGGCGGCCAGCGTGCCCTGAAGGCAGTTCTTTCGAGCGGTGAAGAACGACTAGTTGCGGTGAGGTAACTGGCTAACGACCTCATTCGCAAATCCAAGTAGGTCGGCCAGTCGGAACGGCTTGGCTAGCCACGGGCACCCACTTTCTTCGAGAAAGCGCTCGTTCTCGGGTTCGGCAACGTCGCCGGTAACAAAGATGGTCCGGTGAGCTAATGTTGGTTTAATTTGGGTTAACAAACGGTGCAGCGTTGGTCCGTCCATACGAGGCATTTTAAGGTCGCAGATAAGTAGGTCGTAGGTTTCGGATTTGATTCGATCAAGGGCCTCCTGCCCATCACGGGCGCAGTCCACTTGAAAGCCTGCGTCCTCGAGAGCTTCTGAAACTGCAGTTGAGAGAGCCGATTCGTCCTCGGCGACCAACACCCGTGCACCTTTGCCGGTGGAGTCATCAGATTTTGTGGGCCGCGCTGCCTTTTGGCTCACCGTTGTGGTTAGAGGAAACTCTACAAAGAATGATGCGCCCTTACCCTTCTTGGAAGCAATTCGAATGCGGCCGCCATGCTCCTGCACGATTGCATAGGCAACCGTGAGGCCCAGGCCGGTGCCTTGCCCGACCGACTTCGTCGTGAAAAACGGCTCAAATATTTTTGCCTGTACTTGGTCTGAGACACCGGGGCCATCGTCGTTAACCTCCAAAACAACTGATTCTTGGTCTGCGTCATGCCAGGTTCGAATGGTCATAGTTCCCCGACCATTCGCGGAGAGCATTGCCTGTTCAGCATTAACCAAGAGATTTAGCAAAACCTGCTTTATTTGGTGTGGGTCGGCAAAGACCGTCGGCAGTCCATCAGCCAACGCTTCAACCGTCCGAATATTGGATACTCTCTGGTCGTAGGCTCGTAGCAACAACGTTTCCCGAACGATCTGATTCAGCTCTATGAGGGCTCTCGTTGTGTGTCGTTTCCGTGAAAAGGTCAGCAGATTTCTCACGATCTTCGCCGCTCGCTCGGATTCGCTCAGGATAGTTTGAATTCCACGTTTTTCAACGTCGTCAAGGTTTCGTGAAGACAAACGTTCAGACCAAGTCAGGATGGTAGCGAGGGGGTTGTTGAGTTCGTGGGCAACACCAGAAACAGTTTGGCCGAGTGCCGCCATCTTTTCGGATTGCAGCACCTGCTGATAAATGTCGCGGCCTTGTTCTTCTAGCCTCCTCCGTTCGCTAACATCTCGAAGCAGAGCAAGTAATTGTTGTGGTTCTCCATTTGATGAGTCTAGGTGCGCTGTGACCTCGATCCAGAATGAGGAATCGTCTGCCCGACGCAGACGGAGTAGATAATCGGCAACTGAGCCGTCACGTCTGAGTCGTTCTATGAAATCTGCCCGAGCGTGAGGATCGACAAAACGTTCCGGCTCGAACGGGCGAACCGCTTCTGCATCCGCTTCAGGAGGGTGACCAAACATAAGTTTCAGATGTGGATTCGCTACGATGGTCGTATCGGCATCTAGTTCTAAAGTGCCGATATAAAGGCCTTCTTGAATCGACTCGAAGAGACGATCGAGAACGACTGATGTCAGCGGTGAGGAAGGTTCAAGGCGTTGCGCCCGTGACGGCACGCCAGATTATAGCAAGGCTAGATCAACAGATTTCCCAAAAAACCCTTGCGCGGCTGGTTATTGAGATGGAGGAGCAGGTGTTGGGGTCTGCCGGGTGGCGCGCGGTAGGTACTTTTCTTCCACGGCTGATCGAATGTCACGAACAGATCCCCCGGAGGCATGCAGTTGCATGGCATCTCGGGCTACGTCGATACAGACGAGACAAGCCATACCATGTGGTTCCCAGGACTGAACTGAACCGTCGTCGTTTCGGGACTGAACGAAACAATCTGCGTTACCAGTGTGGCCGGCCGAATCACAACCGCAGAAGCACGGAACGTACTCTAAGATGTCTGGGTTGCGAGCAGCAAACTCATAAGCTGCGGTCACGACCTCCGGTGATCGTGGCACCATGTTAGGAATTCCTGGCAAAGCCGGTAAAGGTACACCCTCTGGATGCGCCGGCGACGCTGCTCTCGTTGGAACCACCGGCGGGGTAAACGCGGGTGGTTCCATATCCGCCTCACTTGCTTCGATTGCAGTATCTACGTCACCCGAAGCACTGCCTCCCCCGGCATCCTGTCTCGGGTAAAGAGCAACAAGGGCAATTGCCACCACGGCTACAGCACCACCAATTAACACCCATGGCGGTCCGCTTGAACCTGACGCAGGAATTTCTGTTTGAACCTTAGTAGTTTTAGCCACGTCAGTAAGTCTATATCAGAAGTTACGCGATCTGAACCAGCCATCTGATGGCGGATTAAACCTGGTTTTTGTCAGGCTCTGAGCCCTTACTGGGCCCTAGGGCAAATGCCATCGTTCCTTCAACAACTCGCGTGTTACCAACACGAGCGAAACCTTTGAGCTGTCCCATGCGGCTGCGAAGGCGTTCGACCGTGGCTTCGATCACCACGACGTCGCCGGGGTGAACGGGCTTGAGGTACCGTAACTGTTCAATGCCCAAAAAATAAATCAATTTTTCCCGGTTCTCGGGTTTAGCAAGAATCAAAATCGCACCAACTTGAGCAACAGCCTCTGTCAAAATCGTTGGCGGTAAAGCTGGTGGTTCACCATGGCGACGGGCCAGATACCGCTCGTTCAATGAGACGTTTTTGACCCCGACGATGCGTTTATCTTCTTCGAATTCAGTAATCTTGTCGACTAGGAGAAACGGGTATCGATGCGGAAGAATTCGTTCGATAGCAGCATTGTCGAGCGGAAGACTGAGACGTGTGGCCACGGTGCCAGTATAGCGCTAGTTCATTCTTTTTGGGTTCAGTAGTGCAGCCCGGTTGTGATGCGATCAAAGCTACAACCACGATAACGTGACTATCTGGGCTACGCTCACTAAGACTGACACCACTTAGGGTTAAGACACAATCGGTGTAGTAAAGGGACAGAGGGGAATCAAAAGTTATTCTGAATGTCTAAATTCAAGCGCGGCTGCGTGGCCGGGCGACAAGACAATGAGGACGAGTCACGTACGGTGAGCTGTCGAGTGACGAAATGAAAGTGGGCATCATCGTCAATCCGGTTGCTGGCGCCGGAAATGGTGGGCGAACGCGCTCTCGGGTGGCGCTTGCGAGGGACGTCCTGCGTCGATGTAATGTTGATGGCGAAGTGTTTATTACCACTCACCGACATCACGCGCGTCAGCTCTGCCTCGATTGCGTAGAACGCGGAGCCGAGACGGTTGTCGCTTGGGGTGGCGACGGAACCGTGAATGAAGTGGCATCTGAACTGGTGTTTCGCAAGACAGTATTTGGACTGGTTCCCGGGGGTTCAGGGAATGGTCTTGCGCGAGAACTAGGGCTACCCCAAAGGGATCCAAAACAAGCACTTGTGACAGCATTGCAAGGCGGATCGCGGTGGATAGACGTTGGTGAACTTGGCGGGCGTCTTTTCTTTAACGTCGCGGGAATAGGTTTTGATGCTCACCTTGCCGGGATTTTCAATGCCTCTTTGTCTCGAGGCGTAAGGCGATACGTAGTTCCGACGGTCCGAGAACTATGGAAGTACAGACCGAAGCACTATGTTCTTGACACCGGTCAATCCTCAGTTAGTAAGACAGCGCTCATTGTCGCCTTGGCAAATACTCGGCAATATGGCGCTAACGTGACGATTGCACCCCTCGCACGCCCGGATAACGGTTTTTTGGAACTTGTGGTCGTGCCGCCAATTCCGTTAGTGACGACTCTGTGGCGTGCGCCGCGTTTGCTGACAGGAACTATTCATAGAGTGCCAGGGATAACGATGAAATCAGTTCGGTCGCTCAACATTGCGAGCCCGACTCTAACTGCGTTCCACGTGGACGGTGAGGTCTACCCCGGCGCAGGCAAGCTGGCTGCGAAAGTTTATCCCCGGGCTTTGCAGATAAGGTGTACTGCGGCCCCGTAGCCTGAAACGAAGTTGAAGGCTAGTTGTTCGACTCGTCTTCTGCTGAGCCATCTGAAGGGGTTATCCGCAAGATGGCGTAGGTAGGAAGACCGAATGATTCGAACCGGCTCATGACTTCACTGGCTGGGGAGACCCCAAGATCTTCGGCCTGAAATTTGATCTTCACATAGTCGTCAAGAGCTGCTTCAACAGCGGGATCCTGCAACGTTGTTCGGTCCATTGTGAGACAGTTCTTGCACCAAGTAGCCCAGACATCTACCAGTACAAGCTTTCCGTCGGCTTGAGCTGCCTCCAAACCATCGTCTAGTGAGGCTAACCAACCATCGTCGAGCATCTCTTGGACACTTGTTGTGACATCTTGAGGGTCGACCCAGCGCTGGCTAAAAAGGCCGTACGAAAGATAGCCGTAATACAGCGCAGTTCCTAAGATGAAGATTCCGAAACCTTGTTTAACTCGGACCATCCAAGGACCTGGTTTTGGAAGAAACGTTAAGCCTGTTCCAGCAATCGGCCATGGTAGCGCCATCCCTAGGCCGAGAAGAAAGGGTAGAACCAAGGCCGCGGTGGTTCCCGTAGCGTACAGATTACTGGAAAAAACGATCACTTGGATTACAACTGGCGCCACACAGGCACCGGCGAGCAATGCGGCTATACACCCCATTCCGAACGCCAAAACAAAGGACCCATTTTCAGATGATGAACCAAGAGGCAGGCGATGTTGAAGACTCGAGAAATCGATCGAGAGCACATCGAACATGGCTAGGCTCAGCACTACAAACAGTGTGGCGATGCCGAGATTGAACCATGGAGACGCGTTGATGGTGCCGAAATTTCCAGCCGTCAAGATTACGACCAAACCCAGCACGCCATACACAAAAGCCATAGCCAGACCGTAGGTTCCCCCTAGTGCGAATCCACGAGTTCGAGAACCCGCCTTGGTTCCAGCACCAATAATTGCGAGGTTGATTGGAATCATTGGAAGGACGCAAGGAGTTAAGTTCAGTGCCAGACCACCAACTAAGATGAGTGCGAGAATTGCGAGTGGCCCCCGTCCTTCAAACCAGCCTTCTTGGCCCCGTCCCGCTTCCGCATCGTCAATGAACTGGAGAAAATCTTCAGTTCCCAGATATCCCCCAGTGGTGCTCAAGACGCTGAATGCGCCTAGGCGATCTATGGCACCGTCACCGGCGGAGGCCGGCGAGAAGGGAATGGCAACAGGGTCGGCAGTACTTTCGCCGGAGACTGCTACAAAACTTAATCCTTCAAAGATGTCGCTGTTGGTCGGCGTGGCGGTGTGGGCGTTGTCGATGACCGACAATTGGAACTCAAGATTGGCGGTCGCAGGGAAATAGCAAATCGTGTTGTCACAAGCCTGATAACGCAATTCGCCGGGGATGATGTAAGTGCCCGCCTCAAGTTCAGGGCCAAGGATTAGTTCGGCCGCTATAACGAACTCCTCCTCGAAAACAGCTAGTGGTTCACCACCTACTTCGAACAGAAAAGATTCCGGCCAAGCGATGCCTGCTAGGAGTATTCCCGCCGGCGGGACGAGACTCAGCTCAGTGGGAATCAGTCCTTCTTCCAAGGGTTCGTTAGAGTTCACATGGAACCCTTCATCCAGACTGGCACGGACCGCTATTCGATAGCTGGACCCCGCGTGGACTCCCTCGGCTTCGCTGACAGTAGTTACTGAAATAGGACTCGGGGGCTGAGCGCCGACTGGGGTCGAATCACTACCGATCAAAAACACCAGCAGCGTCAGCAAAACTTTTTTCATAAGTGGCCTTCTACATCCGGATGAACGAATCGTGATGATCGCCAAGTTCTCCGATGTTTGGCATTATTGGTGAATTTCTCCCAAGATCACGTCGTCCTCGCTTATGTTGACATCTCTTAACTGACCTCTCAACGGGACACGAACTTCCGTCAACCGGTCCTTGATCGGGACGATGGTCGTTTCCCTGGCGCCCGAGCGGTAACGCAAGGTGACCGTGACAGGAACTTCAAAGATCGATCCAGTTTGCTCAAATGCAAGTATGACTTCGTTTTGACCTTGGGACTCATCTCCCGATGCCTCTGTCCTGTATTTGAAATTCAGATTTGGCAACTCAGATCCATGGATCCATCCGTCGAAGAAATCCTCGAGCGAACGAGCGGCTTGGGTTTCGAAGGCTCGAATAAGATCGTCGGTTCCGGCACTGCGAAATCGCATCTCGCTGTAATACTGGCGCAGTCCATCGAAGAAGGCCGTGTCGCCAATCAGTCTTCTGAGCATGTGAAGAACCATCGCACCTTTGTTGTATACAAGTGCTCGATAGATTTGCGCATCACCCTCAATATGTCCAAGTCTAAAACCTAAGTAAACAGGGCCCTCGTCAGAATGTCTCATTGACCAACTGCGCATTTGTTCCAGAACATCGAGGAATTCTGAGTCTCCGGCATCCTTCTGTACATAGAGTGCTGCAAAATACTGAGCGAGGGCTTCACTGAGCCATTGTTCGTGGTAGTTTTTCCAGCCGATCGCTTGGCCCCACCATTGATGTGCGAGTTCATGTGCGAGAAAAAAGTGTTGGGTATTGTTGAACGCCACAGGGTCGTCACCCCAAGACACCATCTCGCCTGGGTTTACTGGCAGCGGCTGGTTGAGTATTGAGAAATAAGCGGGGCTGTGGCCCCCGGGCAAGACGCTGTCAGTCAGAGCGAGGGTAAAAGTGGGATATGGGAGGTCCCCGACAAGTGAACCAAAAAAGTCTAAAATGTCGTGCGCTCGAGCATAATATTCTTCAACTTGGTTGCTGCTACGAGGGTTGGTTTCTACCGCTAGCGACAGCCCGTCATATACGACACCTGATCGAATGTCCGGCATCGTGACCGGCGAATTAAGTACAACGTCCAAGGGAGGAGTCTCGTGTGGCCAAAAACGTGAAATCACAGCTGACAGGTATCTTGCCGGTTGGAGTGTGACAAAGCGATACGTTTTGGGACCAAGCTCCTCGTCGCGCGGAGATAGAGACAGATTATTCTGCGCGGCTTCACCGCTAGCGATGACGCCATAATCCGCAGGGACGGTCAATTCCATTGTGGCAGTTGCGAAATCAGGAATTACGCCTTGGGGATACCACGCCGTGGCCCCGCTGTAGATGTAGCGACGTTCGCCGATCCCGAATAGAGGGTCTGCTCTAAAGAGTTGTCGGCTTCGGCCAAGCCAATTTTCATCAGCCAATTGGCCCGGCAACAAGCCAGAATAATTGATCGTCACACTGAATTCCGTCCCGATGGGTGCTGTATCCGGCAAACTGATTACTAGGTTATTCCGACCACCCATCCGGAAGAAGAGCATCGGTCCGAATTCACGGGATGTGACCGAGACGACATTAAGTTCATCGGCGAGTTGTACCGTCAGATTGTTAAAATTTAGGCCGGTGACTTCAACGGCGATCCGAGTAGTACCGGTAATCCAGCATCCCTCAAGTTCCGCTCTGGCACTCAGTGACTCTTGGTTCACGCCAGCCGGTTCAAATGAGGCAACCACGTCGTAGTCAAGAATGTTGTAGGGTATCGAGTCCTGATCAGCATAGTACTTGCCCTGAACGGTTCGTTGTCTTACCGACGGATACAACGAGATGATTTTGTATGCGGGATCGCGTTGATAGAGCGTGATGTCTTCGGGTTGATTCTGGGCCTGCGCATATGTGAGCAAGCCAAGCTCTTCTGTAGAAACTTCAACTTGGAAGTGCCCTACCGTCGGTGTTAACCACCATGTGCGGTCACTCAGGTCGCTTAGATCTACGGTGTAAGACTGTCCGGAAACAGCCGCAAAAAGTTCTTGGGCCTCACTTAACGCCTGTGAATCTACAGTCGTCTCCGTAAGACGACTCGGAGATACCCTTGACGAGAACACGGTCGGGTTCACCCTTACGAAAGCATGGGTGAACGATGTCTGCAGTGTTTCAGAGCCAGAGAAGATTTGAACCTGTCGACGCTCAGATTCAGGAGTAGGGTCAAACGTCATTACTCCTTCACCCACTAGCACGAGTCCCGTGATACCGGCTTCAATCTCTGCGACAAAGACTGCACCACTTGACATCTGAAGGGTCATGTCTTCCCCGGCGACGACGACATTTTCAGCATCGAATTGTTTCTCGGCGTTGAGTCTTAGGTGATGGAGCGTGTCGATACTATCCATGGCTCGGTGACCACTAATTACCCATGTGCGGGTATTCTCGGGCGCCACCGCCGTATCGCTATTTGCGAGTTCTTTGGAGGATGTCGCGTCGGTTACCTGAAGACTCCAAGTCTGGAGACGTGCACGATCACCAGTTTCAGTGAAAATCTCGACTAGCAATTCATGGTTAGTTTCTTCTTCTGCAGCCGGGATCAAAAACCTTGCTATAACGGTGGTCTGGTCGCCGACGTCGCGCAATCTCGTCTGCGCAAATTGACGGGCGGCGTCTCGGTCCGCATCAGGTGCCAATAAATTGAGAAAACCATCCTGGTCACCTGTTTCCGCAACAGTTTGCAGCTGGCTGACAAGTGAATCGAAGTCCTCGAGTGTAAGGGGCGACTGGGCACCGCTCACGGCGGGAAGCATGAGACAAAGCACGGTGGCGAATAGCATTTTCAACTTCATGATTGAGGCCTCGGTCATATCAGAAGGGGGTTCATCAGCCCTTCTGGCCAACCCGACAGTCCACTAGTGTCCTACCTCAGTCGATGCCCGTCAACTAGCTAAGAAATCAGCGGTAAACTCGGCGATGGCGTCGCAGTAATTGTCCAATTTATCCGGGGACGCCAGAAAAACCATCCTGAAGAATCCGTCACCGGGGTCCGTGCCGAATCCCGAACCGTAGACACACAGAATGCCCGTCTGGTGAAGCAGTCCGAGAACGAATTCTTCATCCGTTCGTCCGTCCGGCAAGTCCACCTTGGGCATGGCATAAAATGCCGCAGCTGGTGGTACGCAAGAGATCCCAGGAATGTTATTCAAGCGTTGCGACGTCAACTCAGCTCGGACTTTAAGCTCGGATCGGAAGTCATTTTGATGAGTTCGGTCTCCGGAGAGAGCTGCCGCCACAGCGTGCTGCATAGGGCCGTTTGTGCACAACCGCCCATCCGCGAGTTCTTTGATGGTTGCGAGAACATCATTCAAGCGCTCAGTCTTTCCGACAGCCATCCAGCCGGTCCTCCAACCAGGTGCCATGTATGCTTTTGACGCTGACGAAAACGAAATGACCGGTGCTTCGGGGTTAATAGTCCCAATTGGTGGAACCGGTCCTGCGTACGCCAAGTCGGTATAGACCTCATCGGATAGAAGGACGAAGTTTCCTTTGTCAGCGATGTCAACAAGAGCTGACTTGGTCTCTTCCGTATAGACCGCACCGGTGGGATTGTTAGGGTTAATGACCACCAATGCCCGGGTATGTGGCGAAACCAAACTACGCAGACGATCGATGTCAGGTTGCCATCCTCGGGCCGGATCTGTGGGGTAGTAGACTGCCTTCGCCCCGAGTTTCGTCAAGGTGGCCGTGTAGAACGGATATGTTGGTACCGGGATTAGCACTTCATCATTTCGATCAACAATGACACTCAAAGCCAGCTCTATCCCTTCGGAGGTGCCAGAAGTCAGCACGACTCGGTCAGCAGTCATTTCAAGGCCGCATGCGGAATATTCGTTTGCGACGGCTTCTCGCGCAGTCATGATTCCAGCCGCTGGGGTATATCCGTTTTGTCCGTCGCGCATGGCTCGCTCTACTGCTTCAACCAAGTGCGGGGGGGTCTTAAATCCAAACAGCACTGGATCTCCGATGTTGAGATAGTGGACTGGCCGGCCGCGGGCTTCCACTTTCTGTGCCTCGGTGACGATGTTCCTAATGGCGTAGTCGAAGCCTGCGAGACGGTGAGCCACTGGGATCGGGGTGGCCGTGTTTACTGGCATGATACTGATTGTATCGGATGTGCCCGGCCTGTTAGGAGCTCTGCCGAAGTACTTTTTCGTATCGCAACGATGTAAGCTCCTCGTATGGCGACATGTACAGAGATCACGCTAAAACTGCCCAATAGTCCTGGAGAGTTAGAGAGAGTCTTCCAACGCTTGACAGATGAAAAGGTTGGAATCAAAGCGTTTTTGCTGGATTCGACTGGCACCCTTCGTTTGGCCGTCGACAACCCACTCAGTGCGGCTGGCATCCTCACAACGCACGAGTATTTGATCGAAAAGCGAGAGGTCCTGCTTGTACAGATTCCCAATGAACTTGGTGCCCTGCATACGGCGACCCGCCTCATCAGTGGCGCTGGGGTCAACGTGGAATATGCTTACGGATCTTCTTCTGAACCAGGTCGGACCGCTACCGTTGTGATTGCGGTCGATGACATCGACCGCGCTTCTATGACTGCCGGAGTTTAGAACGATGAAACTCTTCGTTGAAACCATGGACGCCGTGCTTGTGGAATTCAACCAGCACGGAAAGGTGCGATTTGACGGCGAGGAGTGGTCTGTGCCAACGCTTCAAGAGCAGCGGGCGATCCTCTATGCGGCTCAAAACAAAGTCGCTGAACTTCAAGAACTCATTCAGAGCTTGGACGAAGTTTCCCTACTGTGACGCTTGCAGGCCTCAAGACCTCGTCTGCCATCTGATATCCTGGCTTGACGACGTCGATGACGTGACCATCGCGGTCGCTTGTGGTGACCGGAACGACAGAGATTGCGTCGTGAACATTGGGGTCGAACGGCATTCCTTCAGCATCGATAGAGTTAACCTCGTAGCTTTCCAGGGTTGAAAGAAATTGCAGCCGAACCATTTCCAGCCCTTCTAAAAGGCCAACTACGGTTGGGTGAACATCTGCTGCTTCGCGCGAGGCTTGAATGGCTCGGTCAAGGTTGTCGAGGGTCTCCAGAAATGAAGCCAAGACAGCACGTTTCTCTCGCTGTATGTCTTTTTCAACTTCTTTACGAAGCCGCGTACGTGTCTCTTCGAACTCTCTAGTCGCCGACTTGTATTTTTCCGCATACTTCGAAAGCAGCTGTTCCTTGTCAGCTAACTTAAGTTCTAGTTCTTCTAAGAATGTTGGTTTGTTTGACTGATTCTCTGTGCCGTCGCCGATATCGTCACGAGCATGCCACCGTTTATCTACAACCTTCACGGTTGTTGGTTCTGGAGCAGGGCTTTGATCGGTGCTTGCCGTTTGTGCCTGCCGGTTCTGTATTTCTTGGGTTACTTCCGTTGTTACGGTTTCGGTTGACTGTTTATTCACCCGCAGGCTCCTGGATGGTGTCGTTCTGAGGGATTACCGCGGCCGACCCAGGCGTGGTGGTTTTCAGTGCCTCGTAACTAAACTCAAGACCGTCTTTTATGGAATTCAGACTGATACTGACAGTGCCGCCTTTCTCAAGCCGACCAAACAGGATTTCGTCAGTGAGCGGATTCCGAACTTCGGATTGAATCAGCCGGTTAAGCGGGCGGGCCCCATAAACTGGATCGTGACCTTTTTCGGCGAGCCATTTCCGCGCGTCGGAACCGAGGGTGATTGCAACTCGTTGTTCCGCTAATTGCGCCTCAAGCTGAATAATGAACTTCTCTACGATAGTTTGCATCACGCTCGGCGTGAGCGGCCCGAAGTTAACTATGGTGTCTAATCGATTCCGAAACTCGGGACTAAATACGCGTTCGACCGCTGACTTCATCCGGCCGGTCGACGATGCGCTCTGGTCCTCGTTGAAGCCGATGGAAGTTAGACTGGCTTCACGGGAACCTGCGTTGGATGTCATGACGAGAACAACATGACGAAAGTCAGCTTTTCGTCCGTTGTTGTCTGTTAGTGTGGCGTGGTCCATCACTTGCAGGAGGATGTTAAAGATATCTGGATGGGCTTTCTCAATTTCATCCAATAACACAACAGAGTACGGATGGTTCCGCACGGCATCAACTAGTAATCCGCCCTGTTCGAATCCTACGTAACCAGGCGGTGCTCCAATGAGGCGTGACACCGCATGTTTTTCCATGTACTCACTCATGTCATACCGGAGGAATTCGTTACCAAGATGCAACGCTAGTTGTCTGGCCAGTTCTGTTTTACCGACACCCGTCGGGCCAGTGAACAAGAAACAGCCCGCTGGTCGATCTGGAAGGCCAAGACCCGCTCGTGACCGTTTTATTGATGCTGTTACGGCGGCGACGGCTTCTGGCTGGCCAAACACAACCCGTTGCAGCGATTCTTCTAGGGTCCTGAGACGTTCCTTGTCTGATGAAGAGGCCTGCTTTTCCGGGATTCTTGCCATTCGAGCCACGACACGCTCAATGGCATCAGTAGTCACGACGAGAGGTTTCCCGGCGACGACAGCATCTTGGGTGCTATGCCGAAGAGCTAAGAAAGCGCCTGCTTCGTCTATGACGTCAATCGCACTGTCAGGTAAACGTGAGTCACGGAGGTGTCTGCTGGCCATTTTGGCTGCGGTTGATAGAGCTGTGTCTTCGTATTTGACGTCGTGGTGTAATTCGTAGCGTAGCCTGAGACCTTCCAGAATCTTGGTCGTTTCATCGACGGAAGGTTCGTCGACGCTGATCTTTTGTAGCCGCCGTGCGAGAGCGCGGTCCTTTTCAATCTGTTTAAATTCTTCGAAAGTAGTGGATCCGATCACTCGAAGTTCCCCAGCCGTCAGGACTGGCTTTATCAATGTCGCCAAATCCATAGTGCCACCGGTCGTAGCGCCGGCTCCGACCGCCGTGTGCACTTCGTCTATGAAGAGAATGGGCATTTGGCGGTCACGAAGTCCTTCAATAACAGCCTTGAACCGTTCTTCAAAATCTCCACGGAATCTGGTGCCGGCCAAAAGTGCGGTCGTATCAAGCGAAAAAATCTCAGCGCCTTTCAGTCGAGTGGGGCTGTCATCGTCGAGTAGGCGAATAGCCAGCCCTTCTGCCAGTGCGGTTTTTCCTACCCCTGCATCACCGACAAAAACGGGATTGTTCTTGCGTCGCCGACAAAGAATTTCCATCGTTCGATGCAACTCTGCATCACGCCCAATAAGGGGGTCGAGCTTATTGGACTCAGCTCGTTGTGTCAGGTTTACCGTATAGGCCTCCAGCGGCTCTTGAGTCTTCGTGGGACCTTCATCGCCTGCGCCAACTGTGGCGCTTTTTAACTCACTTTCTCCTGACGCCAACGGAACTTTCGAAATGCCATGGGAGATGTAGTTGAGAACGTCCAGCCTCGTGATTGCTTGTGTTTCAAGCAACTGGGCGGCATATGCTTTGGGTTGTTGCAGAATAGCCGCTAGCACATCCCCCGACCGAACCTCGTCCTTACCGGCACTCTGGACGTGAAGCACAGCCGTCTGCAAAACTCGTCTAAAACCGAGCGTCTGAGCTGGCTCTCTGGTGCGTTCTTCTTTTCCGAAGGTCTCGAGTGAGGACAAGAACTCGTCAAGTGTCACCCGAAGGCCTGGCAGATCAGCCCCACAAGCCGCAAGTATTTTTTCTCCTTCTGGGTCGTGTGCTAGGGCATAAAGAAGATGCTCTAACGTTAGGTGAGTGTGCCGCCGAGATGCAGCCTCCCGGTAGGCGATGTTTAGAATCAGCTCAAGTGATGCACTGAACATAAGACGAATTAACCTTCCTCAATCATAGCTTGTAGAGGAAATCCCTCGCGGCGGGCTAGTTCGCGGAGCATTTCCACCTTCGTTTCAGCGACTTCGTATGTATAAATTCCGCAAGGGGCCTTTCCCTGAGTGTGCACCTGCATCATCAGGCGAAAAGCCTCTGCCGGACTCTTTTGAAAGACTTCTTCAAGCACAGAAAGAACAAATTCCATGGTGGTGTAATCGTCGTTCAGGAGTAAGACTTGGTACAACTTGGGTGTTTTTGTCTTCTGTTGTTGGCGTTCGAGCACCTCATCGCCAGGTGCCGTACTTCCCGGTTTTGCTCGGTCGCCCACGGTTCTATCTTCGGCTGACTGCCGCAGCAGGTCAAGACACCGCGCGGCCGCATAGTACAATCTGTGTGTTCATGGAAACGATTGCCAGAGGTGTTCAATTTGCGGATTTGGGGTTCTTGGGCCAACCAAGAGTCATTACGACGGCTGTTTTACAGGGACCTAACGGCCTGACTTTGGTCGATCCTGGTCCAGCAAGTTGCTTGGACAGACTAGGGAAGTCACTTGCTGATCATGGGTTTGATTTGGCCGATGTGCGGGAACTGTTACTGACACATATTCATCTTGATCACGCCGGCGCGGCAGGGTCTATTGTGAAACAAAATCCGGCTGTGGAAGTCTATGTTCATGAGCAGGGCGCGCCACACATGGTGGATCCCGCTAAGCTTTTGGCTAGTGCCAGTCGTCTATATGGCGAGGAAATGGAGCGGTTGTGGGGCGAATTTCTTCCTGTGCCAGAGAAAAACATTCGATGTTTAGAAGGAGGAGAGCGACTCAATGTCAACGGCCGAGAGCTTGATGTGGCTTACACACCGGGACATGCGTCACATCACGTAGGGTATTTTGACCAATCGAGTGGAATTGCATTTGTTGGTGACACAGCCGGCATGCGAATTGGGGACGAGTTGTTTTCGATGCCACCTACGCCGCCACCAGACATTGATATTGACAAGTGGAAACAGAGCATCGATTTGATTCGGCAGCGGCAGCCGTCGACGCTTTTTATTACCCATTTTGGGCCCCACGATGACGTTGAGCCGCATCTCGATGCATTCCTCGAACATTTGGACGCAATGACAGACATTGCGCGGCATAGCCTTGAAGTCTACGAAGATGCAGCCTCACGCATGAATGCGTTCACAGACAAGATGCGTGTCTATATCCAACGCCACGTTTCCCCGACAACCGCTACTTTGTACGACTCAGCGGCACCATTATCGATGTGTTGGCTTGGTCTTGCGCGGTACTGGAAGAAGCGCGGGGTCGGAGTCACGCCGCCCGCCTAGTAGAAATTACTGAAACCGTGTCGCAGGCGAATGGCGACAGCACACCAGTGTCGGAACTGAGTCTTGGTTACTCGATGCCGGGCACAGGATTTCCTCTGATCCAAACCGATTCGATCTCGCGAGTGTTTCTGATGTCGTCAAGTGGGTTGGCACCGAGAACGACGAAATCGGCCCATTTTCCTGGGGATAGGGAACCGAGAGTGTCGTCGATTTGCATGCACCGGGCAGCAGCTCCGGTCGACGCGACAATGGTTTGAAGTGGCGTGAGACCGGCCTCCACCATCAACTCCAATTCTTTGTGCTCGAAGAACCCTTGGAACCGTCCGGCGGGCCCGGTGTCTGTACCCATGGCGATGCCCACTCCTGCGTCGGCCAGCGACTTCAGGTTTGTTTTGGCCCGCTGGAGGGCTTCTTTGTAAATTGGGGCAGTTCGGCTGTTCTGGACCCGTGCCTGATAGGCTGGCGAAGAAAGTTCGCCGATTACGGCCGTGTCAGCTTCTCGTAAAAAGAAAGGGTCGTCAAACCAATCGGGTCGAGACTCGTAGACAAACGTCGACACTTCTCGCATCAGTGTTGGGCAGTAACAAACATCGTGCTCTTTCAGCAGAGTCGTCAGTTCTTCGTCCACAGCTTCATCTCGGACGCTATGGGCAATCAGGTCAGCTCCCGCTGCCAATAGTTGTTTTGCGTCGTCAAGGTAATAGAGATGTGCGGCGACCCGAAGATCCCGGGCATGGGCAGCGTCTATGACTGCGGTGTAAACGTCGGGCGGCATTTTTTGGCTGCCGCCGAGGTTGTCGTCTACCCGGATCTTAATGATGTCCACATCTGTATCCGCGACGGCGTCCACGCGTTCGATTGCTTCTTCTGGTGACTCAGCGGTTATCACAGGGCCTGCGAGATACAACCGCGCATAGTTGAGGTCTTGAGTCGACCGATCTCGGACGGCGACGCCTGTCGGACCACCGCCCCCAAGACTAAACACCGTGGTCACTCCGTAGCGTGCGTAGAGCGCCAATTGATTTTCGATGTGCTCCTCGGTATAAAACGACGGGTCTGCTTCTAAACCACGCACATTATTAACGTGACCATGGGCGTTGATCAGTCCGGGGATTATCGTTTTTCCTGAGACATCAACGAGCTCAGCATCCACTGGGACAACGACGCTGTCTCCACTAGCTTCAATCCGTCCGTCGCGAACAATGAGAGTCCCGTTCTCTATGACCGAATTACTGTCACCTAGGATTAGGCGGGCCCCAGTAAAGGCTGTCAAGCCTGGCGTCGGTTCGACGGATTCTGGTTCTGGGGTCGCACAAGCTCCAACTATGAGACAGAGCGTCAATACTGGACTAAACCGTGTAGTGGCATGCATCAGTCGCACTCCATTTTGATCTTCCGATTCCGTCCATTGTTAAACACACTAAGCCGACCTTGTTATTGCCCGCCTTGCAACTGTTCCAAAATATTGCCAAGTCGCTCAATTTCGACGCCATACTGAGCCCAATTTCCGTCTCGCTGGGCTCGCAATGCTCGATCGTAGTAGTCCTGCGCTTGTTGCGTAAGCGTTTCGGTTCTTGGTACATCCGAGGAGTTAACCGAGGCAGTCTGAGTGCCTAAACCTGATTCCGTTTCCGCAAGTATCGTTGATCCAGCCGCCGGAAAATTGGCAGGTTCTGATCCACCGAATAGCCGGTTAAGTGCCAGGTCTAAAGTGGCCTCCATGACAATCTGATTCTGGTATGCCACGACGACCTGCTTCAATTCAGGAATTCGTCCACCAGACGCACGAAGATACATAGGGCGCACATAGAGCAAGGCTTCTTCAATTGGGATCACTAAAAGTGTTCCTTGGATCACCTCAGAGCCCTGTTGATTCCAAAGCGTTATCTGTGGGGAGATCTCCTGGTCTTGGTTAATGCGCGCCACTACTTGGGATGGACCAAAAATCAGCTTTTGTTTCGGATATTGAAAGACCATCATTTCGCCGTAATTAGTGCCATCGCTTCTAGCTACCATCCACGCAGCAAGATTGTTCCGGCCTCTCGGTGTGAAGGGCAGCATCTGTATGAATTCAGCTTTCTCTTCGCCGGGCAATCGCATGATGGTGTAGTACGGCTCTAACTGCTCACCATCGACAACGGGAACTTCCCATTGGTCTTCACGGTTGTAGAAGACAGAGGGGTTAGTCATGTGATAGGTCGAGTACATAGCCGTCTGTAGAGCGAAGATTCCTTCGGGATAGCGCAGGTGACTCTGCAGTTCTGGCGGCATTGAGTCCAGCGGTTTGAGAAATCCCGGAAAGACTTTACCAAGAGTTACAGCAATTGGGTCATCTGGGTCTGCCAGATAGAATGTTGTTGTTCCGTGGTAAGCGTCAATCACGAGTTTTACAGAGTTGCGGATGTAGTTAAGACCAGTTCCGACCGGTGAGGAGTAGGGGTAGTTACCAGTCACTGTATAGGCATCTCGAATCCAAAATAATCTTCCATCGGCAATCACGAGGTAGGGATCGGAGTCGTACTGCAGAAAAGGAGCGATTGTCGCCACTCGATCAGAAATGTTTCGGTGAAAGATGATTCGACTGTCGTTGTTTAACTGGCTACTTACGAGGACCTCATAGGAACGAAACCGCAGGCTAAAGAGCGACCTTCGAAAGAGGTTGCCAATCTCAACTCCACCGGCGCCGTCATAACGCGTCGACACGTTGTCGTCGCCTTCAGGATAATGAAATTCGTCGGTGTTCGTGTTGACTACAACATAGTCGTTCGATAGTTCACCGAAGTAGATGCTGGGCTGGTCGACTGAAAGATTGGTGTCGGATTGAGGTGGAAGATCCCGAAGAAAGAGAACAGGCAAACCTTCCTGCGTGACCTCGTTGACCGGTCCCATCGCGACCCCAAATCCGTGAGTGTATTGGAGGCGCTCGTTGATCCAGGACCGGTTGGGTAGGCTGCTCGAGTTTAGCTCGCGACTCGAGAGCATTGTTTGTCGATATTCTCCGTCCACGACATAACGGTCGTTGTCCACAGACGCGAATTCGTAGTAGGTGCGAATCTCCTGAATCTGGCCAAATGTGTCGAGGAGTGGTTGCTGGTCCCACAGGCGCACGTTATTGATTGTTTCCGCGTTGTTTTCGATATCGGACATCACCAACTCTGCGTCGCCGGAGACCTGTCGTTCGTCAATGTTGTCCAGATCGAATGCAATCCGTGTTGCGGCGATGTTGTGGGTAATAAAGGGTGCTTCTTTCGACTGTTCGTCGGGAGTGACCACGAACTGTTGAAGCAATGAAGCGGCTCCACCACCAACCACCGAAACTACCAAATAGCCCACTACGGCCGCAGCGACCGGCCAAATCGTCGACGACAGTGCTCCGTAAGCTGCGGCCAAAGCGCCAACGGCAGCAACGATCGTTAAGATGTATAACGCCGGTAACCGAACAGCTTGGTCGGCATATGAAACGCCATGAACTATCCCGGAAGGCGTGGTTAGGGTCCGAGGTATGTCGAGATAAGCACCGGCGGCGAAAAGGACGAAGACCGCTGCAATCAGCATTGATAGGTGCTGCCTGGATTTCGGGCCAACTGACAAACCCTTGGGCGAGAAAGCGATTTGTCCGGTGGCGACGTACCCGCCAATGGAACCTATAAATGAGAGGACGACGAGTCCGAGGCCGGTGTATCTCAGGAAATCAAGAAAGGGCAATGTGAAAACGTAGAAGCCGACATCTCGCCCAAGAATGGGGTCAGTCACACCAAACGCCGTGGCGTTAAAAAACTGCAAGACGACCAGCCATTGGCTAGAAACGATTCCAGAAATGAAAAGAGCCAACGCTCCAGATAGTCCGGCGGCGAGAAAGCCTAGATGACGGTGCTGCAAGACGATCGGCTGAATGTCTCCGCCGCCAGGGAATATTACGAACGGTCGGTCTGGGCCCCGCACCGCCAATCTGAAATTCGCAAATAGAAAGGCGAAAGCGAAGAGAAATGCAGCGATGCCGAGCAGCGCTTTAGTCGTTAAACTCTTGAGAAAGATGGGTTCAAACCCGGTTTCTCCGAACCATAGCCACTCGGTATAAATTTCTGCAAACGAGGGCAAGCTTAGGATTAGGAGCAGAACAAATAGCGCGCTGATGATTCGTAGTGGCATAGTGGCTCAGTTTCTCAAACTTTGAAAGTGTTATGGCGATTTTATCTGGGCAACGATCAAAAACCATAGACGGCGCTCAGATAAATCCCGTGTTGATAGTAACTCTTTACGGCGAATATCTGACGATAGTCGTATCCAAACCGAGTCGACAAGTGCTGGGCCAGCGGAATTTCGATGCCTCCACCAATCAGAAGTGTGCCATTCGTGTCCTGCGACGCACCAGACAATGGAAACGGCACATCTGACACTGCCGAGATATCCAACTGGGTTGTTCCCAACAAGAGGTGACCGAAAGACTGGACAGGACCAAAGCGCCATGTTTTTGTTGGACCAGCCAGCAGGGTTAGAAATTGGGAGTCTATTTCGAGAAATGTTATCGATTGGGAGTGTTTTAACCGGCTGATGTGAATTTCAAGGCCAAATTTTTCGGTTAGGTTCCACACGCCACCGGCCAACCAACCGGTAGTCGGATGCTTAACCATGTCAGAGGTGTCAAGAAAGGTCAGTCCTCCAAAGATTTGAACAAGCGGTAGGTCTTGAGCGTCTACCTCCGCGGGCAGGATGGCGACCGCAAACAGCAACACAAACGCTAGCCAAGTGGTTTTCATGGATAAAAGCAGTGTGGACATGATTGTAGCCAGCGCTAAGAGATTATAGGTGTATTACGGTATCCTTCCGGAATGGCGATAAGCGCAGGGAGCAAGGCGCCAGATTTTGAGTTGGCGAGCCATTTGGGTGGCCGGGTTCGCTTGTCCGGTTTTAGAGATAAGAAATATGTGCTTGTGGCATTCCATCCTTTAGCGTGGACTCCGGTTTGCGGCAATCAAATGGCAAGCTACCAGGAAGACCTTGGCTGGTTTGGCGAGCATGAGACCCATGTTCTTGGCATCAGCGTTGATGCCGTTCCCGCCAAGGCTGAGTGGGCCAGTCATTTGGGGGGGCTCTCTTTTGACCTTTTGAGTGACTTCCATCCACACGGTGAAGTAGCCGAGATGTTCGGCGTCGCCCGGGAAGATGGAATCTCCGAGCGTGCTGTTTTCGTTATCGACAAGGGCGGAATGATCGTGTTTTCAAAGGTATATGACATACCGCAACTGCCGGATATCGGTGAGGTCAAGCAAGCGATTGCACAACTGGTCAGACCGGAAGAGCTGGACAAATAGCTAGGCTTACGGTAGATCAAACCTGCAGTCTACGTCCGCATGTCAAAGAAATATCGCCAGCGTGGGTATCAGGACGAATCTCCCAACGAGATTCGTCACGACCGACCGGGTCAATCCGACGACAAGAGAGAGCGAGGCCCTCGTCGTGGGTATGGACCTCGGGAGCCCCAGAAAATAAACATGCCCGGCTTTCGGGATGTTACTAAGTGTGCTCGGTGTGGCCATGGCATAGCGGGTCCTGTTGAGGCTGGGTCCCGGTGTCCAAAATGTTTTAGTGATTTGCACAGCTGTTCACAATGCACGTGGTTTGACACTGGGAGTCCGCTCGAATGCGGTCAGCCCATTCCTCGCCGAGTGTCTCCAAAAGATGCACGTAATACCTGTACCTATTACGAAGCACGGGTAACGGTTGAACGTGAAACTAGGTCCACGTCGATGTCCAAGCACAGCACCGGCGGTGCTCGCCAGGCTTTTGATGATCTTTTTAAGTAATGCGGGCAGCGAATTCCGTTTTGTCTAGCGCTTGGTGACTTGTTTCTTCTGCAATAATCTGAGAATGGATGATTCAGTCAGGGTTGAGAACCTGGAGGGCCGGTTAGCCCACATAGAGCAACCCGTCAAGCTTGTGTTGTTTACTCAAACCTTCGGGTGCGACACATGTCTGTCTGCTCGGCAGCTGGTTGACGAATTTGCGAACTTAAGTGAGCAGATAACCGTCGAAGAGCACAATCTTGTATTGGACAAGGCCCACGCCGAACGTTACGGTGTCGACAGAGCACCTGCGATCATCGTAAGTGGTGAGACGGACCTTGGCATCCGATATTATGGTGTACCAGCCGGGTATGAACTAGCCTCTTTCCTTGATGCGGTAGTCTTGGCCGGAACCGGTGAACTGGAATTAAAAGAAGAGAGTCTGGCGGCAATCGCAACTCTTAACCGACCAGTCGACATCAAGGTCTTTGTGACACCCACCTGAGCATTCTGTCCCCAGGCCGTCGGCCTGGCTTACAAACTTGCGGCGGCGAGTCCAGAAATTGTTACGACTGTTGTCGAGGCAACAGAGTTTCCCGATCTCACGGAGCGATATCAGGTGTCTGGTGTGCCCAAGACGGTCGTGAATGACACGATTGAGTTTCTTGGCGTTCAGTCGGAGGATGTCCTCGTTGCGCAGCTTACACAGGAATTGCAGAAAGGGACGATGGGTTGAATCACCGACTAGCCCGTTTAGCTCTGACTTGGTCGTTAGCTTGTTTAGTTGTTTTCTGGAATCCGCCCCAGGCAACAGCTGAACAGGAACCAACAATTGAGCCCGTAGAGTACCGTCTGTCATTTCCTTCTCCTGAGCACCGGTGGCTCCAAGTTGACGTCACCTTTTCTCAGCTCGGCGATTTTCCGCTCCGCGCACGGATGAGCAGTTCGTCCCCAGGCCGCTATGCTCGTCACGAGTTCGCAAAAAACGTGTTTGACGTCCACGCATTCGACGGAACAGGCACTGAGGTAATGGCAACTCGGCCGAACCCGCATGAGTGGGTGGTTGCTAATCATGACGGGGCAGTTCACTTTCGATATCGGTTGTTTGGGTCTCGGGTCGACGGAACTTATTTGGCGGTTGACTCCAGACACGCGCACATGAATATGCCCGCGACACTC
>Ga0310345_10001390_pt1 | contig 27078 bp, 41 predicted proteins | sample HC15DNA20500_MG_FD_204667 | JGI IMG/M metagenome (GOLD analysis project Ga0310345, IMG submission 204667) | Marine microbial communities from station ALOHA, North Pacific Subtropical Gyre - HC15-DNA-20-500_MG | ecosystem: Environmental > Aquatic > Marine > Oceanic | place: Pacific Ocean: North... | reverse complement strand
CCATTCTTTGTCAGGTTGACCAAACACATCCATATTATTCCAGAAGACGTGAGTAAATTGAATAGAATCTTTATAAGATTTAGTATAATTAGATCTTTCGGTTTGAATTTCTATATCTGTAGTATTTGGATTATAAAACCAAGGAAATTCTTTAGTCTCACCTGGCGGCAAAAATAAACGAGTTAATTCTATTACATAATCTTCCGATAAAAGATTTTTTATAATTTTTATATCTTTCATTTAATACCTAATGCCTTTCCTATGGTGTTATCTAACTCGTCCATAGTAATTAAGTTTTGTTTTGTTTCTAATACCTTACGTTTAGCATCCAACCCAAATACTTTTTTAAACCAAATGTTTAATCTATCGCTAACGTCTACTACTTTTCTAAACGTCTTCCTACTAATTATTTTCAAAACAATTCCTTTTCGGTTAGGACTTGAAACAAATAGCCATGTTCTTTACAGTATTTTCTTGCCGCTTTCCATTTGGCTTTGTTAACACTCCATCTCTTTTGCCATTGCGGCTTAATCTCAACAATCTTTTCAATAACGTTGCCGTTAACATCTTTATACTTTATATAAAAGTCCGGATAGTAATTATGTAAACGATCGTCTTTGGGCGACACATACGGAATATGAATTGCTTCACTGTTCCATTCTAGTATGTTCTCTGAACGATCACAGTATATCATAAACCGCCGTTCCCACATGGATCTATATATGGCACTATTTTTATTAAATTTTGATTTATTCTTAGGTATGTACTTTCCTTTGATTGCAGTATTTTTCATGGCTGGGACACAGGGATTCGAACCCCAACTGACAGAATCAAAATCTGTAGTGCTACCGTTACACTATGTCCCATTTTAAAATTGCTGTGGCCCATAATCTCTATAAGTGAAATCAAAATTTGCTGACATAGATCTCCGAAGTCCCTCTCCATAAAACGGCATAACAGCATGTGATAACCATCCTGGAAAAAAATAAAATTTTCCTACTATCGGTAATACAGCATATCCCGATTTAGTCCATAATGCTTGCCTACCATCATACCAAGTAAGTAACCCATCTATTTTATCTTCTACAAAACTGTCTGGAACTTTTAAATATCCTACTACCGATAACGTAGAAGGTGCATGTTCGTGTGTGGGATTCCATTCTCCTTCTACCATATCATTAATCCATGCTCCAGGAATTTTAAATAAACTAGGATGTATTTCTCCCCGGTCACAAGTTTTATGGTGGACATAGGTTTCACATTGTTTAAACATCCAATCGTACAACCCCATTTCTTGCCAAATTTCAGGTGCGTGAGAGGCATCTACTCCTTTTTCTAATTCAATACGGCCTACAAGATTGGGTCTATATTCTCTTTCTATAGAAAGTTGTTCATCATTAACTACGTTGTCCATATATTCATTTAGTTTGTCGACGTATTCCATCGGTATATCAACACACATAATTGTTGGACCAAACGGTGTAATAAATTCTGTCATATTACTTCCCCAATAACTTTTGCATCTTTTATATGATCTAAAATTTTATCAGTTTCTTTTGCTACTAATAACATTCCCCATCCACAATTAAACGTGCTTTCAAATTCTACTTTACTAAATTTAGTTTTCTTATATAATTCTTGCCACTGCTTACTATATTTAAATTTTAATTTATAACTAGTTCCTATAGGAAGAACACGCGGCAAGTTACCATGTATACCTCCTCCAGTAATGTGTGCTAATGCATTAATGTGTTCTATTATTGGTAACACATCGTATGTGTATATCCTAGTAGGAGTCAACATCTCTTCTGTGTATTCATTATAAAGTTTTCTTATGAGACTAAAACCGTTACTATGTAAACCACTACTAGGTATACCTATTATATGATCTCCGGCTTTAACATTTTTAGGACGTACATCTTGTGCATGTACTAAACCAATTGCAAACCCTGCTAAATCAAAATTTGACTTTGTATATACTCCTGGCATTTCGGCAGTTTCGCCTCCTACCAATTGGCAGTCTGCTATTTCACATCCTTGTTGTATTCCTTTAAGTATTTCTTTACTTTTCTTTAATACTAATTTACCCGTTGCATAGTAGTCTAAAAAAGCAAATGGCGTTGCACCATGACATATAATATCGTTAACACACATAGCAACTAAATCAATACCTATAGTGTCATATTTTTTTAATTGTTCTGCTACTAATATTTTAGTACCAACACCATCAGTACCCATTACAAGTCTACAACCTGTATGCCAATAAGGATTTTTCCAAGTAGTAAATTGAGGTAATGTTTTATCTATATCAATAACAGCACCGTAGCCGCCAATACCTAAATGCTTAACTAACTTGTCTGCTTTATTAACATCTACGCCCGCGTCTTTATATGTTATCCTATCCACTTTTCCATCCATCCGTGCTTTGCTTGTATTGCTTTTTTACAATTTGCACAAAATGTATCTTCGTCATTTACTTCGTCGGGGTAACCATATGGAAAGTCTTTTTTAGTATACCATTTCCAAAATCGATTATGCCTGTACATTACTGATCCGCGTTGTAATACTTCTTTACAACGTCGACATTTTTTAACTGTCACTGTTTTTTTTTAATTTTCTTTTTAGGTTTAGTAACTAACTTGTATATTTCTTTCCAATTTTTAACAAGTGGAATATCTCCTGCATAGTCCATATTGTGACCATGTTCCATAATTATACTATTAAGACCTAAATTTGATCCAGTTTCTGCATTTGCAATTTTGTCTTCTATCCACCAACAGTCTGAATTTTTATATGGTAATAGTTCTTCGTCTTTGTCTGCACCTGTTCCTAGGCATATAATTTTTTCAAATGTTGTTTCGCCAAATAATTTATATAAGTTTCGTTGTCTTAAATTAATTGCGTGTTGATTTGTACTTAAAGAAGTAATAGCATGAAATACATATCCATGTTCTTCATGTAACTTTTTTACATAGTACATTGCATCTCTAAGGGGAGGAAGGAATCCTATTGCGGCACTTTCATTGAAAAAGTTTATAAACCTTTTTCCTTCTTTTGGGTCTATGCCAAAACGTTTGCCTACACAATATTTAAATTCATGACCTTCGGCCGCTATTTGTCCATGTTCTTCCATCCAGGTATGAAACGCGAATTCCCAATTTAACAGAACTCCATCTACATCTGTTAATATTACTTTGTCCGCTTTCATAAATTTACTTCGAAGTGCATATTTTTCTAGCGTTGATGTCATCAACACTATTTAAGAACATATTTGTATTAATAATCAATGTGTATTATGAACCATAATCATTGGAAACTTTATTGGTCCAACCCTGTCCTTTTAAAACAAATGTTGATTTAGATACCATTTTTTTCAAAGACTTTTTGCCACAATGTGGACAATATAATAAAGGATCTTCACTCATTTTTTGTATACATTCTATTTGGTGCCCACAATTTTTTCTCTTACATTTATATTCGTACGTTGGCATGTCTTTCTCCTATTAAATCCATTATAGCAGTAAACCCCTGCAAAGGCAATGCCGAATTATTAAATACTTGCCCAACTGCAAGCGGATTAACCATCATAAATAATTCAAAATTTCTACAGATTGTTTGAAATTCTTCTATAGAAATTTGTGGATCTTTTATTGCACTACGAATATCCCTAAAAAATTGTACTGTTTGTTCTGTAATAGTTTTAGATTCTTCGTCTGCTTCTATATCCATTATAACTGCTTCTATTCCGGAGTTACTTATATGTTCAATGTATTTTTTAGGATCAGTTAATATAACATCTGCATGTCCTGTGTCTTCATCTATATAATAAATTCTATGTGTTGACATATTATGTGGTACTCCGACCCGGGATCGAACCGAGATTGTCGCCGTGAAAGGGCGATGTCCTAACCATTAGACGACCGGAGCATGTATTATCCACGTAATAGTTGTTGTGCGTGTGCTCGTATATCATCTATTAAATATTGAATCCGTTGTTGATGTGCTTCTTTATCTTCTTCCCCTGCTGGATCATACATAATTTCTTCTAACGTAATTGACTTTTTATGCATTACCCGTATAACTTTAATGAAATCATTTATACTATGATATTTATAAGCCATTGTTTAATTCAGGGAATATTTCTTTAATGATATCTGTTGCGCGATTTATATCATCTTCACTATATACACTTCTAACTCGCGATCTAGGTGCGTCTTTTCCTCTATCGATTACTTCGTTTTTTGCTAATGTAAATACCTGTCGTTTATTAAGGGTTTCTAAATAAGTAACAGGATTAAAAGAGTTGGCTGCCGCATTAGCAAATGCTAATGCACTCAACGAATAGAGCACTATATCATCCAAACACATCGGTACAATCAGTTTAGCTGTTATCCGTTTTATGCCGTCTTCACAGGCGTGACTTCTCATAACATATTAATAATACAGTCATACGAAGAATTTGTCAACCAAAGCGTCTTGCCATAAAGAAAGGGGATTTTGGTTAACAAGGATCATCCCGAACCCCGACTAGCGATTTATGCCGCTAGTTTATACTCATAAACGTCGTTGTTGGCGTTTAATTGGTTGTGTATCTCTTCACTGCTTTCCCGGCCCTGTCGAAACTATCTCGCCCCCATGTGGTGGAGGCGGCCGGTACTGCCCCGGCGTCCAAAACCTCTACTTACAGCACGTCATCAATACAAATAATACTTATAATGTACCTAATAATTCCCCCGTATATAGCGTCTAAAACGCTCACTATGCGTTTCTTTAGTTAAATATGAGTACTAGCACCCATTACTTTCGGGGGAGAAAATGGCTTTGCCTTCTTACTTAACTATAAGGCACGTAGAACTAAAACCAGGTCCTATACCCACGAAAACTTGGATCTTATGTGCGGCGCAGGATATACCACATAAAAGAATGGTAGGCCCGGCATTTATTACCCATCCCCACATTCATATAGGTAAACGACCTGGTCATGCCAATGAAGGTTCTTGGATAACAACAGCATTGGGTGAATTTCTCACTGAATCAGATAATCCTAATGGAAAGTTATGGGATATTATGTTATCTGGCGGATGGGATTGGGGACTACGATATGAAGACTGTTGGTGTAAATGTTTAGATATAATTCGTCCAATGAAAAAAGGAGAACCGTTAACGGTAAAGTTAGGTGATATCGAAAAAAGAGATTAAAGAACAAATAAAACAAGTAGCGACTGATATTAAATATATTAAGGCATATGATAAAAATCTTAGTGAGTATGGTAAACAATTACTACAAGAAAAAAAAATTATGTTGGATAATTTAAAATATATCGAAAGTCGTTTAGACGAACCCTGTGGTATGCGTTAATTAAGGATCTAATCCATAATTAACAGTTTCACTTGCTGGTTGATATCGTAAATGTATCGTCCAGTTAATGTCTTTGCCTGTTTCACCAAATACTTTAAACACCAACTTATCAATTAAAACTTCTACTGAAACATCCCATTGTGTAGCATTGTTTTGATAAACTGTTTTAGCAGCTGGTCCTACTAATCCTACTGTACCTAAAGTATTATCTACAAGACCTTCTAATTTAAATGCGTTACGTTCAACCGTTCCGCCCGTTCTTCTTGCTAAAAATGTTGCTGTAAAGAACCAACATTCGTCTGCATTGGGAGCAATAGTTTCAGAATAAATTCCATCTTGAGATGTATCCCACATTATTTGAACAGCACCCGCATCTGTTGTTAATGCTCTACTTTTAAGTAAATATTCATCTCCACTAATAAAAATATCTTGTGTTCTTTGTTCTATTCGAACACCGTCACCTGCAACTAAAGTTCTGAGTTTAATATCATTGCCACTAGTTTCATCATATACTTTAGCACCAGACCCAATATTGGCATGAGTATTATCTTCAGTTGCAGTTAAATAACCTGCAAGTGCATGATTGCCCCAGCCATATGCTTCATTCCAATTAGAAACATTAGTTGCTGTTATAGTTCCAGCGACTGATGCTAAAAATACAGGATCTGCTTCGTCTACAAATTCTAGTGCCGAACCGCCGGTATTGCTTTTTACAAATTTACTAGCAGTAATAGTGCTTGGTGTATCAGTTAAGTCTGTCCATGTGTCTGGTATAGAATCTAAAAATGTTTGGTCCAATCCTACAGTTAATGTTTTATAGGGATTGCCATCACCTGATTCTACAATAGTAACTTTACCAGACTCCCCTGTAACTAATTGTAATACTGCTTTGTTTGCTTCTTTCTTTAAAAGTCCTGTTCCATCTTGTGGAGTTGCTATAACATCTTGTAAAAATAAATCTAATTCTGCAGAAGAAGTATTTATAATAATTGTACCTGTTGTACTTGATCCACCAGCACCAGTTGCACCCGGAACAATACCCCCTCCAGGATTTGTACCAGCAGTACTGCCGCCTGTAGCTCCCAATGAACCTCCTAAATCAGGAGCAATTACATTTGATTCAAATCCTCCTAATTCAGATATATCAGATGACCATATGCCATCCGACGTACCAGGTTTAGTAGAACCCGAAGATACATAGTCATTATAAGTTCCTGATTCTTTTAAATCAAAAAATGTATCTGTAATTTCTCCAGCTGCATTTTCAGCAGGGAGTCTACTAGCAACTACAGGATGACGTGTAGCTTGTTGTTCTAGATTTTTTACAATATCACTATTTGCAATTGCACTCCATGGATCATTTCCACTAGGTAATGCATGATCTTTAAGTTGACTATGTGCTGAATAAAGATTAGATGCTGTTGTTGAGGCTGCCGAAACTGTAGCCGCGGCTGGATCACCAGCATTTTCTGTTGCCATCATTGCAGTAACATCTGTATTCCATGAACTTAGGCTATTCATGATTACACTAGATACAACACCTGTTGCAATTATTGTAGGTAAGTCGTCGCTAATGTCTTTAAGAAGACCGCTACTTAATCCACTAAAATCAAAACTACCATCTGAATTTAAACATAAACTCACATCTCCTATATTACCCAAAGCATTAATATGACTTTGTCCAGGACCAAATAATGAACCCAATGCTTTATCTAATAAGGCTCCTATGTTTGGTGCTGTAACTGGATTGTCACAAAAATTAACCAATGAATATATAGTTGCCATTTGATTTATAACATTTTGCATTCTTGCTATAGTACTGTTTACACCTAAATGATCTAATAAACCACTAAGAGTATTTTTCATAGTGTTTAATTGATCTTGTAAACCTTCCGGCATGCCTGGCGTACCAATAAGATTACCTAAAGCAATTTCTAAACAAAGCATTTGGCCTTCAAATGGATTTCGAAGACCTCCTGCTAAAATTTGACATATTATATCCCTGATAGTATTAGGTAATTGAGTTTTATTAACAAGCCGGATATTCCCATCAGCACTTGCCGCCACAACTCCTTGTACATCAGGTAATCGAGTATTGGCAATGCTTGATAATTTCCCAGCAGTTTTTTGTAAATTTTTAAGAGTGGCCATTCTATATCCTATGTACTATCAATAATAGCAAATCCATAACTTGTATCATCAGCAAATACATTAGGACTTCCATTTATTCTAGGATGTCCACATGTATCCGAATCACCTTCGCAGTTAACAGGAATATTATGAGCAAATACTGTATTTCTTCCTTCTGCTGTATCCCAACTACTGTGACAATGTATTGAAGGTAATGGGCACGGTGGATGTCCCGTGCCTATTGAACCGTCGACCGATACAAGAAGATTGTTTGCAAATACAGTTCCTTGAGGAATACTTGTTATGGTTCCTCCGGCAGAATTCCAATCATTCATTCTATGTACTCGTTTGGCCATATTTGTTTCCTATGTAATTATTTTTTGAGTGTTAGGTGTTGCTAAAGATATTCCTGTTGTTGCTTGGACATAAGAATCTGCTAATATTTTATTAGGCGATATAATCATAACAACTTTATCTTTGTTTACTGAAACAATTGGAGTTGCTGAAATATCCAACGACACCATCATGGGTATTAATCCTACACCTTCTGGTCCCATTGCTAATGCTAATGGCTTTCTTAATGTTATTGTATTGTCGTCATCGTCAACCCATTGGGCGAGTATTTCGTCACCACTTACAAGTTTTAATGCAACAACATCATTTTTCTTATGTTTTTCTACTAACATTTACATTGCACTCTTTTTTTCTTGTATTTCTTTTCTACGTGCTTTGGATAGTTTTCCTAATTCACCTAGTGCTTTGCGGGCTCTCGCCGCAGATGCTTTAACGCCTTTTTCTTCGAATTTGACTGATTCATTCATATATGAATCGAATTGTGAAATAATTTCATCATGTATTGACATTTTTATTCTCCTTTTCAACCTAACTATTTATCGTAAAAAAAGGGAGCCTTTGCGGCTCCCTTTAATTTATACGCCATATGGCGTGTTTTAATAAATAATCTACTTATACTTCGAATAATCTATTTGTTTTTTATTGTATTGTACAACTATCATATTTCTCTATATGCCCTAGTCATTACAACATCATCGGGCGATTCTATATTATATTTAAATCTACTTGGTAAGGTATCTATTTTGGCTTTCACCGAGCATAAGGAAGTGATCTATTCCTTAAATTATTTCGTTAATATTTCATTTCCTTTCTCCCTATTGTTTACTATTTTCTCTATAGGAAATAATGTTATATTTTTGTGTTTTAGTAACTGTATCCGCCAATGAACATAGTCTATATATTTCATTATTAGATATTATCTATTATATCTTCTATTTGGTCTTTTGTCAACCGAAGTAACGAAGCGGCACCATCTTCTACTACTAATGTATTACCTTGATAAATTTGTGGTACTGTTCTGTGTCCTTGCTCTAGTATCCAATCTTTCGATGCCCGGTCTGTTGATATATCTACTTCTTTATATGATATGTCGAGTTCTTGCAAATATTCTTTAACATTGGTGCAATGATGGCACCGCGGTGAAGTATATACAGTTAACATTATTCGATGTCACATCCTTTATGTTTACCATAATATTTTTTGAGTTTTAAGCCGCCCCAGGCAATTAGTGCCAAATTAAATGCTATTGCTGTGTAAAATACCCACGAATGCTCTGCAAGCCACATGCCAAACGTTGTTCCAGTTAAACCAAATACTACTACAAACCACGGTATCACACAAGCTGGGCACATATATTATTCTCCTGGTTGATAGTATTTATATTATTTCGCATCCGGTGGGGGCTGAACAGGCCAATTCTTGAGCCCCAGTAGTCATGTCTTGTTCTTCATACTCACTTAACAATGACCATTCTACATCTTTAGGCATATCAGCAGTTAAGTTATCATATTCTTCTTTTGTACAATCTTGATAAGGTGCTTGTCTATATGTATGTTCTGTAAACGGCAAGAAAGAAACACCCGACATTTGATCAAAATGTTCATAAACCCATGATCCTACATTCATCCATTCGTGCTCTTGTACAGATACAGTAACAGAAGGTTTATGCTCACACCAGTTATCTTGATATACTTTCCATAGTTCTAATTGTTCAATAGCAGACATGTCTTTTCTATATACACCATTTTTGGGTCCTTTAACCGGAAAAGAAAATACTAATGTATGTTCAGGTTTTGTTACATCTGGTTCACAAGGAAATCCTGCTTCTAACATCATTTTTGCTAATGGATCTTTTTTATCTGCACGTATTGTTCTAATATAATAAGGATTATGTCGTGCATGTATGCCCGAAGCACTATCAACTAATTGTGATACTGTACCAGAAGGTTTAACACAAGTAATAGCGGCTGATTGATTAATACCCAATAGTTTAGATGCTTCTTTATTTGTGTTTATCGATACTTGTTTTAATTGCTGTAATAAATTTTCTAAGCCTTTGCCTTTACCGTTAGTTAATTTATTATCCATTATTCCTGTTAAAGAAACACCTAGCAATCTTTCTTCATAACAACTCTCTGACCATTTTCTACTTATATACTTAAAATTAATTAAAGTAGATTGCCATGTGCCCAATATAGTTGCTAACTTTACTTTTTCTTTTAAAGATTCTTCTGTATCATCTTCACGAATAACAACTTCAGACAAATTACAAAATTCACGCGATCGCAAAATTATTTCTGAACACGGATTAGTTCCAAAATCATGATCTGGATCTCGTCTACCACTGTTTCCTGCTTGTTCTTTTGCGGCGGCTCTATTAAAAATACCACGCTCGCCCGACTTGGATTCGTAAAGAGATTGCCATTCGTCCATAAAAATACCCATGTCGGGTCGTTCAGTATAACAAGCAGAATTATTAGCAAGTGCTCGCTGTACATTACGTTCCCACCATTGCCCTGATTTTGCTAAACGCATCCTATCGTCACTTAAATTTGATAAACTAATTAACGCAGAACGTCTTACACCACCCACTACTACTATCTCTGCAATTTTACAAACAATGTCATGACACTCTAATGATGTTAATTTTCTACCAGCAGCTTGCCGAAAAACATCCGATGTAAATCTAAATAAATCTTCTAATGGTTGCGGACCTGATGCTCTACCTCCAAATGTTTTTAAAGGTGCGCCTGCGGGTCTGACTCTACTTAAATCCCACCGGGGAACTTGTCCTGCGTACAATAGATGAATTAATTCACGTAATGCTTTGGCCCATCCTAGTTTACTATCTGAGATAATAAGAGTTGTATCTGTTTCAAAAAATTCTTCATTAACAACAGGAAGTAAATTTACAAATTGACGCTCTACACTAAACCCCACACCTGTACCATTCATTAATACATAAAGAACTTCATCAAATGCTCGTATAGAATCTATTGCAACATACGAACAATTATAACCTGATACATTTTCTCGTTTTAATGCTTCACCTGCTGTCATAAGACAACGCATTGAAGGCATTATTTCTAAATTTAAAACTGCATTTCTTAATGTATTTTTTGCTTGAGTAGAAACTTTAAAATTACATTGTTCTGATAAATGTTCTTCGAAAAAGCCAAAATATCTATCAACTGTTTCTGTCCATGTTTCGCGGCGTGAGTCTTCATATCGATATCGTGAATATCTAGATAAATGAATGAATTGTTGGTATAACGTAGGTAACTCTATGCTCATTAGATCTTCCTTATTTTAAATAAAAATTTTGTAGTATACGACAATGTTTCTGTATTTCATTCCAATTTTCTAAATCATCAAATATATAATTTAATACTATTTCATTGTCAGCAATGATAACGAGTATAATGTCATTTAACTCTTGACATTGAATTAGATTAATGTCTAATTCAAAATCTTGGTTGGAATATAATAATGTATAATATATTCCTAACGCCCTACTATAAGAACAAAAGTGATTGCCATAGATCATTTCCCACGGCGTGGGCCAATCTATAGAATTGTATGGATCAATTGTTCTGTTTTCTAAAGGTACCGTTCCCCATAATTTTGCGGTCTGGTATAAAGCATCTTTTTTAGTTAATTCGTTTAAACTCTCTCTAAATTTTTTCCAACTTCGAAGACGCTCTTTAGGTAATTCAGACCAAATTGTCCTTAGCCTAGCGTGTTCCAAAGTTTTGCATTATAGTAAAATTTAGCAGTTGAAGAAAGTGAATTAGTATATTTTAATATAATATCATCACTTACTTTTACAACTGAGAAAGTAATTCCTGTTGATGCTGTCTCGAGAAAATCGTTATCAAAAACTGGTGGATTCGTTCCATCATATAAAATTCTTATTGTACCTACAGACATTACACCACTAGCATTCTTTATTGAATAATCCACTACACACGTATTAAATATCGTGCCATCAAAAAGGAATCCAGTAACTTCGTCTGTTACAGATGCATTAAATTGAAGCACCCGTGTATATTCTTCATTTTGCTCAACATCAATTTCTGAGTTGAACCCTACTTTTATAGTATCGCCTGCTGTTAATATGCCAGAGGCAAATGTTAGGGTTAATCCTGTGATTGTATAATCTGTTCCTGGAGTTTTAGGAACATCGTTAACAAGAACTTTTACTGTACTTCTAGCAACTCGAGCTTCTAATGTGTATGTTAGGCTCGGTGTGGGAGTTGCCGCTGTAAAAGTTTGTAAGGGGTTACCAATGAATAGTCGTTGTTTATCTGTTGCGTAACCCGGCTCGCCTTCATTAAGTAGGGGGAGGTCTATCATATCTCCCCGGCGAAACAATATACGAGAAATTTTAGTTGTAGCCATGGTTTAAATCCTGATTTGGTTGTTTTTGTTATTTATCGAGATTGTAATACTCACTAACTTTTTCGCCCCATTTCTCGGCATAAAGTTCAAACTCATTTTCATCAATAACATACTCTTGATACAACCCAGCATTTTCTCCATCCCATGTAATCATCATGATAACTATATTTTCTATATGTGTATCATATAACGAATTATGGGCAAGTGCATATGCTACACCTTGTAAAAAATAGTCATCTACCCATTCTCGTTTCTTTGGTTTTTTAGTTGTTTTAAAATCTATTATTGTCTGTTTATTTTTCCATACGCCTACACAGTCTGTTGTTCCTGCATATAGATCAGGATAAAATAAAGATACTTCTGTCCCCCATACTTCATTTAAATTCTTAAAACCTTGTTCAATAACTATATCTGCTAATTTTTCTGCTCGCTTATATATAATGTTAGATTTTGTTGTTGTTTCCTTTCCATTTATATGGTTTTCTAACATTGAATGAACAACCGTTCCCATATTAGCTGCTTCACTTGTTATTTTTTGTGCTTCTTGTATACCTATACGTTTCCGCCATGCAGATAACGCCCTACGTGACTCTGCAGATTTTGTTGCATCTAAAATAGTTGTTACACTAGGAACATCACCTGAGGGTGTAGAATATAATCTTTTGCTTTGTTTTGTTGTTCTCTTAAGAGAGGTATACGGATATAATTCGACTAATAATGACATATACTAATTGTACATAATATACACGAAATTGTCAAGTTATTTTACCATTCAATTGACCATTTAAATGTTATTGTGGATGTACTATTAACTTGCTGTGATATAGAATAAGACAAATCTTTAAAATGTTTAAGAACTTGTGCCATCTGATCAAGTTTTACTTTATCTGTAATAAGATTCTGCCATGTTTTGTAATAGTCTTGTGCTAGTAAATATTTTGTAGAATTTGTTGCGGCTCCGCCTGTAATTGTTACAGTTGGTGCTGTTACATAACCTCCACCAGCATTTGTTATTGTGAAGGTATCTATTCCTCCGCTTGAAACTGTTACTGTTGCCAATGCTTGTACATTGGGAGAAGCAACTACTGCTACTGGTGGTAATGTATAATTTGCACCAGCGGCTGTTAGTCCATATCCTATTACTCGTCCTATTGCATCTGTTGTAGCAACAACAGTAGCACCTGCACCTGTTGTATCACCGACTGCATTTGTTATTGTTACTATTGGTGCTGTAGTTGCGTCATACCCAGAACCATATGTTGCTGGTACAATATTACTCAATGCACCGCCTGTTATTGTAGTTGTTGCTGTTGCTGTTTCTCCATCCGGTGCGCCTATTGTTACAGTTGGAGCAGATGTGTATCCTTCGCCAGCAGTAGCCACAGAAATTGAAGTTACTTTATACAAATTCTGATACAAATGATCTAAATTACTTGCAGTTGCAGTACCGTCTATTTGAGTCGACCATGTCATAACAGTATCGCCATCCACTTCAACAGATAATAGTCCTGCTTCAACAGCAGTTAATATTTCTGTTTCAATGTCACGAATTTCTTGATGTATAACAGAATCAATTCTTGCTTTTGTTCGTGCCTGACTGGCTGTTAACATTGCTACCATTATTTAATTTCCTTCTTAAGTTGACGCTTGGCCATTTTACTTATTGTTCGTTCTTCTTTATCTGCTACATCTGGCGATACATATCTTTCAGCGTCTGTTGTTGCAATTTTAATTGTATCTCGATTTGCCATTGCTACAACAGGATGTCCGGATAATATCTGAACTACTGTTACTGGATCTACACCTACATATCCCATACTTTTTAAGTCCAAAACTACTTGATCTGTGTTTACTTCAGTTGTACCTTCAGCAGACGCTGTGACGAGAAGATTAATTATCTCATCACGCAAATCATTTACATATTCACCGGCCTCAAAAAGTTCTGTTAATCTCATTTCATTGATTGGATAATTTGACGTAAAACTTTATCGTTGTATTTGCCTTCTTTTAGTGCAGTCTGTAGAGCACGTTTTGCTTTTTCTACACTTTCTTTCTTAACTGCTCTACCCAATGATACGTCTGCTGGACCAGCAGCTGCTTCGGCTCCATCTAAACTAATTTCGTCGTCGCCACCTAATCCGTCGTCCATATCAGTGTCGCCCATATCCATGGACATATCATCTGATCCCATGTCTGTTGACATAGCAGACTTTTCACCAGTTAAAACTAATACTGCATCTTGAACTTGCTCATGTGTTCCTTTAATTCCTTCTAATGCACTACCTAGTGCAGCTTCAACAGAACCATTAAATTGCTCACCCGCTTCTGGGCCATACTCTTCTTTAATTCTGTCTACTAGAGGCATTAAATTTTCAACTTGCATCTTAGCCAAATCTTCTGCGATATCTTGTAGTTGTACTACCATATCCTTCGCAGCTAATGCTAATTCTGCCTGATCAAGATCTTGCTCTAAAAGTTTTTTCAAATTTTTAAAAGTTGCTTCTTCATTCATTACGTTTCCTCTACGTTTAATACTACTATTTAGTTTGCCGTACGGCCAAACACCGTGTCCTCCAAGAGCACCAAATGTCTGCCCTCTTGGTTCGGGTGTATCTTTATGCCCACCTGTATCCATTGACGGAGTACCTAATTTAGGAATCCATTTAGGTTTTCGGCCTTTTTTTCCTTTCTTTCCCTTGTTGGGATTTGTTCTGTTTGCTGTTGTGGCCTGTGTACCTGTACCCACGTTAGTTAGTCCTTTGACTATCGTAGGAGCACCTGTCATTGTTCCTAATTTTATTATATCGGTATTTGGTACATCTTTAGTGCCATCTTTAGTGCCGGTTCCTGCTATAGCAGGAGCAACTATACCGCCAGTGACATCGATGCCTGTTCCTGGAACAAAATGGTCTATACCAGTGTCGACAGTTCCACCTGTTGGAGGAGCATGGTCTACAGTATCAGTATCAGTATCAGGTACTGTTATATCTGCCATACTAACACCAGTACGTGGTATTGCAGCTCCTGCAGCTCTATCATCAAATCCTCGTGTATCGTCTTGTTGATATCCTTGTGCCGCAATAGCATCGGCGGCTGTTGCCGCATCGGCCGCTTGTTGCGCGGCAATTTGTGCTTGTTGTGCGGCAGTATATTTGGCGCCCATATCAACACCAGTACGTGGTATTGCAGCTCCTGCGGCCGTATCATCAAATCCTCGTGTATCGTCTTGTTGATATCCTTGTGCCGCAATAGCATCGGCTGCTTGTTGCGCGGCAATTTGTGCTTGTTGTGCATCAATTGCATGTTGTGGTGTAACATAGGAAGGTGATGCTGTTCGTCCTGTTGGTTCGGCCATCATATCCCATTCACTTGCATCACTTGCTGGTTGCTTTTTAATAGCATTAATAGTTGCCGCAACATCACTATCTAATTTTGCTCTGACCTGGTCAGCTTGTGCGTCTGTATAATTGGCTCCTTTCATGTCAGGATGTACTTGAATTATAGAGTCTACTGCGGCCGCTAACACTGGTTCTGCGTTGTTTACTCCTGACGTGTCGCCGGCATCTATAACTATTTGTGCGGCTGTGGCGGCTGTGACTGCCGCGGCAGCTGCCGCTTCAGCTGCTACTTTTTGTTGATATTCTGGTTCTCCTTTAACAAAATCTTTCCAGCCGCCATGAACGTGCGGGTAAAGAGAAGTTGCTTGTATGAATGCTCCTTGTATAGCCAACTCACGTGCAAGTTCAAAGTTTGCCAATGCTACCATTTCATTTGCATCACCAGCATCCGCCGAATGTGTCATTAAACCTATAAAATTTACACCTTTAAGTACTGCCTTAGCAATGGCTCCTGCTTTAGCACCACCTAATGCTTTATTTAACCAACCTATACTATCATCTGCCGCATTTACTACTGTAGTTCCAACATTTGCATATACTCCAGTAGGAACTCCTGAAAATGCCGCTCGAGCAGCTGTTAATCCAGCCGCTGTTGTAATACTAGCAGAATTAATATTAAGTTCATTTGCAAAACGTTGTGCTAGTTCAGGTTTTTTTGTTAATATTTCTGTAACGTCTATAGATTTTCCGTCGTCTGTTTTATATATAAATTTTAAATCTTTATCATCTCCACTCGACGATATAAGTTTTCCTGTTTTAGGATCTACTAATGTTGGTAATGTATATTTTTCAGTTTCATCTTCTTTAGATTTAGTAGGTGTGCGTCCTGGAACTTTGCGCTCAATTAACTGTTTTAAATATTGTTCAAATAAAACAACTCTATTATATTCTGCTAAATCAAAATCTCTATATAATTCTTGTTTTGCATCTTGTACTTGCTGAAGTACTTTCTTAACAGAATTACCGTATACTGGATTCTTTATAGTATAACCATAATCTTTTTCAAGAATATTTTTAATATCCGTATGTTCTTGTTCTTTATTTTTTAAATCGTTTAAAAACATGTTATCACCTAAACATTTGTTTTCTTATTTCACGTCTAGTATGTATTACTTTACGTTTATTTTCTTCAAATTGTGTTTCGTACAATTCTACGTTAAACGAATCTTCTGCTCTCTTTAAGAGAGTTTTATAATGCTTTGCTTCGTTTAATTTACTACCATATGTACCATCTAATTTATAGATGTTATTTGCTTCCATATCTCTATTTTTAAGAAGTGCATTAACAATTCCTACTGCACTTTCAAATAAAGATATATTATCATACAACATTTCTTTATGTTTATTTAAAACTTTGTATGATTTGTTTTCAATTATTATTTCATAATCTAATATACCAACACCAGATTTGGTTTTGTTTGTCATAGCAATAATATCGCCGGCGCTTTTATCTTTTCTAGCCTGCTCTGCTACTTTACTAGTAGATTCATTTAATCTACTCATGATAGTTTCCATGGCCTTAACATCGGGGTTCGAAGACCCCGATGTCTTGGTCCGATCTGCACTACCATTGCCATTTAATTTAGACAATAAGTCTTTCATGGCTTTTGTATCTTCTGGTGTATGTGCCATAATATATTACTTACGCGGCGCCTTCACCACCACCGCCGATCATCGATGACATTTCCCACCATCCGGCGGCGTCACCAATAAAACCTACTACAATAACTGCTACTACTATGAGTAGAATTTTTTGCTTTTTGCCCATTTCGCTGAACTTTTTCATTTCTTATATCTCCTTTATATAGTATAATCAATGCAAGTAACAGTATTTGTATTAGTACCAAACTTAATACTGTCACCATCTTGTAGGCGCAATAATGCACCTCTACTAACTAGGTTTCTCGCAAGTTCATTTTCTCTTTCCGATAAATCTTCTTTATAAAGGAAACCATCCGTAGATTCGTTTATTTTGTTAATTAATTTATATTCTCTATTACCAACAGGCATGATTAAACCGCCTTGTATTTCTATTATTCTCATGTCAAGCCTGCTGTTTTTAATAATCTATCTATTTTATCTGATGTTCTTTTATCTGCTGGTATAATTGTACCGTCTGCTTTAGTAACTGACGCAGTAGGCATATCTGCTGGATTTCTAACTGCAACACCGGTTGGCTGTTTACCCTGAGCACCTTTGCCTGCAACTGCTCTCATTTCTTTTCTACCGCCAGCAATTGCACCCTTATCCGAAAATGCAGAAGAATATCCAGTGGTGCCTGTGGGTTGCATAGGTACAGTTTCCCTAGACTGTTTTATATTATTACCTGTATTTCTACCTGTTGCATGAGTAGGTGATAATCTTTCATTTGCTTGTATATGAAGACCAGGAATATGAGGACCTAAAATATCTAATATAGTATTCATATCATTTTCTTCTACTGCATCATTTAATGACAATAAATCGCTCAATCGTATATGTTTCATAGCAGATTCTATATCAGAAGAATCTATATTATAATCACTATAGTTCTGTAATACAGAAGTTAATGTTTTTGCTACACTATTATTTTCTTTTAATGCTTTGAAAAAAATTGTCATTTTATTTTTTACCAATTTTGTTAAGGCGTGCCACTCGCTTACTTGCTGGATTAACTCGTTTTGTTCGTTGGATCTTTCGCTGTATTCTGCTACCCATCCTTGCTTTAGTCCGTTTAAGAGTAAAACGTTTTTTAATATCCAGTGGTGCAGAACATTGGCCCATATTTGCAACAACACGACCTTTTCTACGACCAAAAGTACATCTATACTTACGTATAACCTTTTGACCGCGACGAGCCCAGACCATTTTGGTCTCGGCAATTAAGGGATTTGGATTAAAAAACTCGTTCAGTTGCATTGGATAACCTTAATATTATATTATAATATTTAGCAAAATTATCCCATTTGAATAAGCAAGACTACAATAGTAGATACGAGGCCTGCCAATATAGTACCTGTTGCACCAATAATAACCTTGGTCATGCTATGGTGCGACTTTGTAATTTGGTCTTTTAGTTCCAAAACAATCGTATATAAAGTATCTTGTCTATTTTCTATCACTTTTAATTTCTCATGCATAGTAGAATACCTCTCCGCACATAAATCTACGTGAGCTTCAAGCGATTCTTTTTCTATCTTATATACAGTCTTACCATTTGGCATATATTAATTCCTCTTGAACTACTTTTCAAATAAGTAGAATATCAGTTCGAGAGCCTGAGCGTGCCTAAAATGAGCCTAAGTTAGTTATTAAAATTGTGCCTGTATTAGCCTTTACAAATTTGTAACTTATATTTTTGTTACACTTGTATTTATAGCTCTGTATTTTTGATAATATAGGTATTTTTGTCATCTGCAGACGTACAATCAAACGTAGCACCGACTGTTGCTGATTCATCTAGGTTATTGAATATAGGAACAGCATTAATATCTCCTACTAATCCTTCTACACTTGTTTGATTAGCAAATTCTGTTGCAAATTTAGTAATCCATATAGAATGATTGCCTGCATGACCAGTACCAAATTCATAATTAGATAAATCTTGTCCTGCTAATTTCATAACAGAACTAATAAAAGGTTGGCATCGAAGTCCTATTGTTTGTAATAGTACACTAAGATTTTGTGCCTGTTGATATTCTTTACCAGATCCGGATGTTATACCTGTATCTGTAACATCTATTAATGTGTATATAGTGAAAAATTCTGTGTCACCGTGGCTAAATTCACCAGGTCTAAAGATTCCACTGGGGGTAGGATTTGTCATTTTTACCTATAGGTTCGTTTGCCTATTTGATATCCTGCCGCATAACCAGCAACAGCGGCTCCAATAGTTTTTAAGGCAACGCCGGCAATCTTTTTCATGCCGCTTTTTGTTTCAGGATTATTTGCATTGTCTATACCCAAATTCTTATTTCTAGATAATGCATCTAGAAGAGGCATTAATTCTGCCAATCTAGCATTTGTTCTGAAGTACATTAACAATCTTGTTACTGCTAAATGTTTTTCAGTTGTAGAAGCTTTATGCCAATTTTGAACCAATCGTCTGATACTTTTATAATTGCTTGTTTTAATATTTAATTTCTTTTCTAGTGTTAGAAAAAAGCGAGGAATAAATGCACCGTCTGTTTGTAACGTATTATTAGACATTTCTTTAAAGAATTTACGCAACAAATGATATGGCATGTTTATACGGGTTCTTGCAATAGCATTCTTTTCAGGGGTACCACCTATTAGTCTGTCCGAGTCTCCACTACGATCAAATAATATATAATATGCTAGATAAAGATCTGTTCCTGATACTCTATAATGATCAAAAGAATTATAGCGAATTGTTTTATCTGCATAATCAATTGCGGAAGGAGCAGAGTCATATTCGGAATATAGCATGTATAAAAGAAGCGTATTTAAAAAGGCAAAGTTAGCAATATCGTCTATGCCTTGTTTAGCCATAACTGTTCTATTTCGAAACATTCTTGCTTCTGTTATTTCTTTGTTTATAAAAGATAGTTCCATAGTAATATTTATTATAATTTATATTGTATGTTGTGTCAACTTATCCAAATTTCTTATCTGGAGCAAAATTAGCAGAAGAAAATGTAAGTCTATCTACTAATTTAACAGCATTACCTAAATGATCGACTGCAACAAATCCTTCTGGTGCAGTTACTTCTACTGTACCGTCGGGGTGCATTAAAAATGCATCCATACTTTTAATTTGATTCAACTTATTAACTAATAGACTCTTAGCGGCAATTGTTCTTAAGTACAATCCATATATTCCTTCAAGTTGTGGTTTATTGGATTGCACCCATTCAATTGCTGTATTCAAATATTCTAATCTCTTTTGTCCCGCCGGTCCTTCTGAGCCCGTTTTTAATTTTGCAACTGCTTTATCTGTATTATCAATTAATCTTTCAACAAAATCATCTACAAAACGTGAAGGATCTTCTTGAAAACTGCCGGTACGTACATAACTATTAACATGTGCTTTTAATTCATCACCTACTTTCTTAATTGGACTGTTATTTAAAATATCAAATGTTGCACTTGTTGCTTTATTAGCAAATGCAACATTGTCATTAATTGCCTTTGCTATTTCTTTACTTTCTTTATCGGTTAATGTTGCCGCGCCACTATAGTCTTTTATATAAGCATCATCTACCCAAACATCTGCAGATTTACCTTTTAACCCACTCACGTCAATGTTAAAATTAGCATTCATGTCTGCTAGATTAGCACCTTCATACATTGTATGGAAAACAATACCTATTTTAGCACGTCTTATTTCGTTTGCAAGATTACTATCGTTAGGTACAGCATACATAATTGTATTAGGTTTAAATGTTAAATAATCCTTACCATCAATTTCATATACTTCTAACATATCGGGTGTGAACAATAAGTCGCCCTGCAGGACTTCTTTTATACCTAGTTTTCTTAGATGCTTATATGCATCTCCTAGTTTGTTCCGTAAACCTTGTTTACTATCAACTTTACCGTCGTTCATTACATCTGGATGATTCTTTGCAATGTGGCCAGGCTTCTTATTTAATTTTGGATCTTGTGCAAATACACCTTTTGTACCTACAAAAAATTTACCATCACTAGGATCTGTACCAGTAATTATAGCAGGTGCGCCATCCCATTTGATTGTTATTTTTGTAGAATTCTTTGATCGACCTTTTAACATAGAAAGTAACCCACGCATTATGTCTATGGACTTTTGTACACCAGCATATCCACCATTTAAAATTTCATCTTCTATATGCTCTAGATGAACATTTTTTCCTTCCTTATCTTCTTTTAACTCTTCCGTGTCATCAGAGTTTGAATTACGATGAAATCCTTTATCGGTGGGTTGGGGTAGGCGAGAAGTTCTGTTAGTTCTAGAATAACGCCGAGGATACCCTGAAGTAATATCTTCTATTCTCATACTTTTTCCTTATTCATTCGAGCCTGTTTCTTTTTTTCATATTCAACTTCGGCATCATACTCTCTTTCAGCATGTGTTTTAACAAGCGGTGATGCTATGTCCGCCGCATACATTCCTGCCAATATAGAAGCAATAAGATTTAATGCTGGGCCTATATCCATACCCAATGTATCTGCTAATGGTTTACCAGCAAAAAACATTATACCAACTGCGGCACCTATTAGTTTAGGATGCTTTCTAAAAAATCCTGTAAACTTATGGATGTCTGTTATTTTAACACCCTTTCTTTGTAAAGCCTTTAACTCCCTTTCATATGCTTTCTGCGCGGCTATATCAGTTAAATGATGATCTTTTGCATATTTGTTTGCCTTCTTAAAAAGATTCCTCACGATTTCCACCTTCCTTTCCAAATCTGCTTCAAATAATGCATGTGAATCAAATACTGGATGTATGTTAGCTACTTCATTTATTTTCATTTGCTTTCCAATCTGCCGGATCCGATGTTGTACCTGCCCCTATATGAGTTCCGCCAGTAACAGTGATAGTTGGACTCTTCTTGGGTTTCGACTTAGGTTTCACAGGTGTCGACTTAGGTTTTGTGGGTGTCGTTGTTGTCGTTGTCTGCGGTGCATATCGCCCATCGTCTAGAGGTCGAATTTCATAGCTACCATATGGTTCACTTTGATTTACATGTATATACGACTTATTATGTGGTGATCTCGTATCTAACCTATCAGGAAAAAATTGGCGCCGCTGATTAGGGGTCAATGGTTGCCGTTGACCGGTACTAAACGCACTTCTTTCACCTGTACTTCCCCAATAAACATCTCCCTTGGTATACTTGCCACCTTCGCGATCAGCAATCGTCTTTGCCCTGTCCATACTCTGGCCCGCAGAATGCATCTCACTATTATCTACAAGGTGTTGTACTTCATGCATCAAATCGTTCAATTTCGGGTTCGCACCAACACCTATTTCGTCGGTCCCTCTGGCCCATGCATCTGTATCAGCATCCATACTTATATCATGAGTAACAGTAGCATTGGCTATATGTGGGTAATTTTTATAAACCTCCGGTGCATGTAGAAAATCTCTTAAAAACATACTGCCGCCTCGAGGTAATTTATTAATAATTTTATCTTTATGATTTGAAATTTCTTGCCTAGGGAGATGATCGGCGGCCCAAAGAGTACCATGCTTGAGCCAAATATCCTCTCGACTATCGCCTCGGTTAACTGCCCGTTCTGCGTCTCTCAATGCTTTTTTATTCCAATCTACCCTCGCATTTGGGCCTATGAAAGTAGATACTTTTGTTTCGTCGCCAGTGAATACATCAGATTGATTATTGCTTGATGTGTTATCAGACCCTACTGCGGGTAGTGGAGGTAACCGTGTTTGTTGAATCTTTTCATCCAATACTTCATTTATTTTCATTTTTGATTCTAAATATTCCACGTTTAAATTTTCGAGGATCGTGTGTTTTGATAGAATTGTACAATCGTTTAGTTAAATCAGCTGCTTCATCTCCTTCATAACTTTCATTTATTAATTGTACTAAATTAATAGCACTAGCAATAATATGATCTGCTTTACTTTCAATGATTAGGTGTTTATCCCTATCATGTACCATATTATTAATTTCTTCTAATAAACTCTTTGTACGTTTTTTCATAACACTGTCTCTGTATTTTATATATTTATGTGATCTTGCTAAATAGTTTTGGAGCATAGGAATACATCATGTCAGAAAATTGGTATAAAACATTTATAAATGTAGTTGAGAATCCTACAACAAAGGATGAAAAAACACCTGAACCTGAAGAAAAGCCAGAATATAGGCCTATTCATCGTTTAGATAGAGATGTACCTTCTATTAAAAAACCAACACATTTTGATAAAACTGTCACTGATGTACAAGATACACCAGATGACGAATTAACACCCTTTACGCGGTCGGGGAAAGGAGAGTCCGACGAAGATAAAGATCCTATACTGTTCCACCGAACAATGAACAAATTAGTCATATTAGGTAAAGCAGGCCTGTTAGACCATGATAGCGTTATGAAACTTAGACAAAGTTTCAAAGTAATGCTAGATGGCAAGGTTCCAAATACACAGCAAAGAGCAGTTCTCCTAACTGTTCTTGATAAACTAATAACCCTCATAACAAGTGATATGAGTCTCTTCAATAGAATTAGGAGTGACCTTCAACGAGATAAAACTCAAAGGTAAAAGTTATTCTAATTTACGCAGTAGATTCCTGAGTCGATCTTGGGAATCTACTGCTTTTTCAATTACAGTGTTTGTTTCCACAGTATCTGATACTTGACTTTTTTGCTTTAATTTTTCATACAAAGACGAAGTAGTTTGATTATCGTCTTCATCATCTTCTAGATCTGTTATTCTTAAACTGTTAATATCAAATCCAAAATCCAACTTTTGCCCAACTGCACTAGAAGAACGTGTTTTCATAAACTGTATTTGTACCCTGCCACGTTCCCGCATTGCTCTACTAGAAAATATACCTATAACATTATCAGCAGTTTGTATTTTACTTAAACCTCCTGCAATATGGCTATGATCAAATTCTATTTCGTCTACTGCTCCTCGGTTCAACTGACTTGCTGTCACAAACAAAAAGTTACCCTCTAATGCAAAATTACGTAGTTCTTCTGATACTAATTTATCTTTAGTATATAGATCTCCTACACTAATTTTTCTATTCAACGGCATCATAAGATCTAAATAATCCAACAATACACAATCCATAACTGTATTTGTTTCGATTTGGAATTCTTTTAAGAATACTCTTATATCATTTACATTACAACCATTTGGTAACTGTACTACTTGTAATCGCCCCGCATTCTTTCCCAACAAACGAACTTTTAAGTCTACATCTTCGAGATTTTTAAACAACTCTTTTGTTGACATATCTGTATGCATTGCATCCATTCGCATACTAGTTAACTGCTCTGATAACTCTAAGGATACATATAATACATTAAGTCCTAACTTGGCCCAATTGATTGCTAAATTTTGTAAGAATATACTTTTACCTGCACCACTACCTCCTGCAAAAATATTCAACTCACCTTTATTGAATCCACCAAACAACTTTTTATCTAATGTAGTCCATCCAGTAGATGTTTGCCCGTGATTGTCTTGTATATCTTTTAATCTTTTAGCAGGATTTTCCCAATAGTCTATGCCAAATTCTCTTGCTAATCCTATTTGTACTGCATCATTTATTAATTTTTCGACTGTACCATATTCTTGCTTTTCTAGTTTATCATAACTTTTTAAAATTGCTTGTTCTAATGCTTTATGTTTACAAAACTGTTCAAACTCATCTAAAAACCAACCTTCATATTTTTCAGTAGCACTTGTCATGTCTCCTAATTTAATTTGTGTAGTTGCTTCTACTTGATCTTTAGTTGGAACAGCAGAATACTTATCTGCATGTTTCATTATAAATTTTATACAATCACGTAATTCATGATCAAAATATTCGCTGTCTAATATACCCCTACACCTTGCATACAAATCGTGATTTTTTAACAAAAATTCAATAAACAATTTTTGTAATTCTGCACTATATTCTTTTGTTTCTGCCATAGCCTATTTACAATACTTTTTTGTAAGTACTTTAATTTTTCCTTGATTAGTTTCTGCACACTCTATTATACTTTTTAGTGCAAATAACTTTCCATATTTTACTACTGCATCCGATACATCCTTACAATCTTTCCATGGAGGGAAACTTACTGCCCATTTTCTTTTTCTTGCAATAGCTACTAATCTTGCTCCAGCATGATCTCTATCTGGACACAGTATTATTTTCTTGCCTAACTTTTCTATAATTTTACACTGTGTTTGATTTGCTAAATTAGATGTTACTGCAACTCCATCTACTGTTAATGCATCCATCGGACCCTCTACAACTATTACATACTTTCTTTCGTATACTTGAGCATCTAAATTAAACACAAAATCTTTTGGTTGTTGTGTATAAAACTTTGGCAAATTGTCAGGACATAATTCCCGGGATGCCCATCTTGCAGTGTACCCTACTGCTTTTCCTTTATATACATAAGGTATAAACAAGCGTTTATTTAATTGAAACGTTTCATTATTACACCAATACAATCTTTTATCATATGCACTAAATCCTCGCTTTGTTAAAAATTCAATTACATGAGAACAATTTGTTTCATCATAATAATCATTTTCAGGATCATTATAACCAAAATTTAATTGTTGAACCCAATTAAACAATGGCTGTGATACTTTGGGTAATTCTATTTCTGGCCAGTTAAATTTTATAGGTTCTTCTTCTGCTGTTTGATATTCAAATTCTTGAAAAACTTCTTGCTCTGTTGCAAGTTGCAATTTTAATCGTTGTATGTCTGCTACATCAGCACCTAATATTTCTAATAATTTTTGTAGTCTAGCAGTTATATGTCGACCAGCAGACCATCCAGTTTTATAACCACAATTAAAACAATTATATTGAAATTTGTCTACATCAAAAAAGAAACCCCCTCGTCCTCTTTTATCTGGTCGAGATTGTCCATTATGAATACACATTGGACAATTACCACTTAACCAGCCGCTAGGTGTTTTGCGATATCCAAAGGGTATGTATTGTTGTACAAACTCCAGAACTAAACTCATATTACTAGTTTAATGTCTATATAGTATTTTGTCAATTGTTCCAGTATTAGCAGGATCTTTTTCATAATAAAATCTAACCCATGCTATATTTCCACTAAAGTTAAAAGCATCTACTCCAGAAAATGCAGTAAGAAGAGCATAAGGATTAGCAAGTGATAAGTCTAATGTAAACCAATCACTAGAATCATTGCCAATAAGATCTAATGTACCTTCTGCATATAATTTACCGGTAAAATCAGTAGCATATACAGCAAATGTATGTAGTCCTGTTTTGTCATGTTTTCTAGCATCACCTTCTATTACATCTGCATAAAATTTAGCAGTACCGCCTACGGGCGTACCGCCTAATTCAGTAAATGTAGATAATGTTGTACTATCAATTAATGTAGGTAATTCAGTATCTAAAATTTCTACTGTTCCACTTACTCGTTGATTATAGTCTGAATATAAAGGTCTAACAATATCATCAGCATCTTTAACTGTGACAGTAAGATAATATAATCCTGATTCTAATTGTCTTATATCTTTTTCTGTTAATGATAATTGTGCCGCACCATTGTATTCATCTGTTAATAATAAAGGTCTACTAATAGTAGATGCTTTATCTTGTGTTTTTGTTAGATTGGCTGTCAGATCAAGTCCATTTAGATTCATGGGTTTTCTATCTTGATCCTTTATTCGAAAAGATATTAAACTGTCTGTACTTTTATAAATTTTAACGGGTCTATTATTCATGGGCAAATTTATTGTCTTAGAATTATCGTTTATATAAGTATAGACTCTCT
>Ga0310345_10001389_pt1 | contig 27080 bp, 26 predicted proteins | sample HC15DNA20500_MG_FD_204667 | JGI IMG/M metagenome (GOLD analysis project Ga0310345, IMG submission 204667) | Marine microbial communities from station ALOHA, North Pacific Subtropical Gyre - HC15-DNA-20-500_MG | ecosystem: Environmental > Aquatic > Marine > Oceanic | place: Pacific Ocean: North... | reverse complement strand
TAATATAAATTCTGGTTTTAAGAAATCCCTCATAGTAGTTCCCATTGCAATAAAAAATGGATTATAACACAATTTAAAATATGGATTAATTTCTATAATAGGTTTTATCTCTCTGCGAATTGTACCTGGTAGAACTGTAGAAATAATAATAACAACCTTTTTAGATTGTTGATGCCAAATTTCTTCTGATAAATCTTTAATACCTTTTTTAAGATAAGAATAATCAAAATCTACCCGTTCATCTGGAAGTCTTGTTGTTCCTTCATATAATGGATCATGTGGTGTTTGTATTGGAACAAATATAATCTCTGATTCACCTACAACTTCCTCTACTGATTTTATTTCTATTTTACTTTTCTCTAAATGTTTTTGTGCCCATATTTCTTGATATTGTAATTCTTTTGTATCAAGAATATCTTTAACTTGTTCTGATGGATCATAACCAATTACTTTATGACCTCTCGATTCTACTGCAAGTGCACAAGGTAAACCAAGTTTTCCTAATCCTATAAATCCTATATTCATGATGCTAACTCCTTTACTATTTTGTCCATCTCTTTATGAATTTGTTCCTTTGAATTATAAAAAATTTGTTGATTATGTTTTATTTTAGGTAATACAGAAACATATTTTTCATGTAATTCTTCTTTAGGTAAATTACATACTCGTTCTATTTCATCCATTATAAACATAAATCTTAAATAATCATCTTCAATTTCATCATATGATTCATCAAATAATTCTGGAAATGTTTCGAATCCTCTACTCCGTAAATGTTTTAATGTATATGCACATCCCAATAAAATCATAGGATGTATCAACATAGTTCTATAAATTTTTTCTGTTATAAATTTAAATTCACTTGGATTATCAAGTGGACTACCAAGTACTGAATCCATTATAAAAGAAAAATAACTATTTTCAAAATACTTATGTGGTATTGCCTTTTTATCCTCTACAATTGGCCATTTTCCATCAAGAGTAGCCTTTATTTCCGTCTCATCAAATTCTTCTAAATTTACAAATCTTGCAGTTTGGTCTGACATTTCAGTAAATTTACCAGTTGGATTCATATGTTGTACCATATCTAAAACTATTGGAAGTTTTTTCCATTCTTCTAATATGAAATCATATGGATATCTATTTATTTCGTTAGATGAGAATGAACCATGTATAGAACCTTCTTTATATGAAGCAGAAATGGATTTATTATATTTATAATTTAATTCTTCCACACTTTTTATATTATTATGCTTATTTATTTCATCTTTATTTCCAAAATATGCTGATACATACCCCATATCTAAAAGATTTCTTCTAAATATTTCATTCAAAGAAAACTTTCTGTGTGGGTGCATAGTAGAACATAATGCCATAAATTTCTTAGGTTTTCTATGTTCTTCTAAAAATTTAAAATATTCATCTGTATAAGGTATCTTATCACCAAATAAATATTTTTTTCTAACAAGAAATTCAATTTGATAAAATTCTGAATCTACACCAACAATATTAGGATGAAGATTTTTTGCAACATTACTATCTAAAATCTTCACTTTCTTTATATTGATTCCAATATCTTCCAAATCTCGTAATAACTCATTTACTGTCAATCTTTCAAGTATTTCACCATGATGATTTAATATTAAAGGATATTTTATATCTGAATCTTTATAATATTCATCATCAATCTTTTCGATATCAAAAAGATAGGGGTTTTTCCAATGGTCGATACCATAGGATACTTTTTTAAGGGGAGCATCACCTATCCAATCATGAATTTGAGGATATCCACCATCATACTCATAATAAACAAAAATTGGTGATGGATACCTACCCGGTGCACTATTCCAAAAACCACCATATTGTGTTATAATATCCAAAACTTGATTCCGAGTTGGAAATTTATTATACTTTCTTTTTAATTCAACTTTACTCATTTCTTCTATATTACTACGGGCCACTTTACCGAGTTTATTTTCTACTTTATCTAAAAATGGTTTATATGTATGATATTCTTTCCAAGCAAAATCTCTAAATCTAATTACTTCTGTTAATGGTAATCCTTTTGAACCCATCGGTTTTGTTTCATAAGAATGAAACGAATAAGAACTATAATCTTTTTTACCTATGAGATAATCTAAACTATCTTTATATAATTGACTACCAGGTAATGCCATTGCTGGATAACCATTCCACCCAACAGTATTCAACTCTTTACTAAACTCTAAGGTTTCTTTCATAGTTTCTAAAGTATCACCTGGTAACCCAAACATATAATTTGCCATAACATTAATATTGGCATCTTCTACTTTTTTAACCACATCTTTAATATCCACATCTTCAAATTTACCCTTTGAAACTTCTAACCTTATACTTTTCTGTGAACTTTCAATACCAAGTGCTAACCATTTGAATCCAGCCTTTCTTAACAACCCCAAAAGTTCTGGTTTCTTTATAGTATCTACTCTTGAATATGCCCACATTCTTAATTTAGAACCATATCCTCTTTCTATTAATCCTTCACATAAAGGTATATAGTATTTTGGATTTAATAAAAACATTTCATCAATGATTCTAATAGTTTTTACTCCCATCTCTACTAATTTATCAAATTGTTTAAGAATAAATTCAGGTGACCAAAATCTCATTTTATTATAATTTGCAGCAACTCCGATTTCATCGTTGTCATCTCTGTTTACTATGTTAATCATACAGAATTCACATTGAAATACACACCCCAATGATGTATATAAAGATGCATATGGTGTTCGTTTTTTAGAATCATATTCGGCATGCCACATTGGAGAACGATATAAATCAAAAGGGCTTTCTTTATATGGTAATAAATCCCAAGCATAACCAGGTAAATCTATATCCATTCTTTCTTGTGGTACGACTTGTTGTGGATCAGTTAATATTTGTGTTTTTTTATATGGTTCATCTATCCTATAACCAATACCTTTTATTTTTTGTAAATCATCTATGCACCATATATCTTCTCGTGGTAATTTTAAAATTTCCCACAAAGAATAAACACCCTCATTTGTAAAAACTATATCAATACTGTCCTCATCAACTAAAACTTTAACTGGTAACGCCTGTACATAAGAACCCACAAATGATATCGGAGCATATGGACATATAAATTCTGATTTCTTTAATAGTTTAGATAATCGAACTGCACCTTCCATATATGCAGTTCCACCATTTACATTTTCTCCATATACACAAAAAACTACCAATTTTGGATCTATATCAAAAACACGTTTAACGAATGTATCATCATCAAGTTTTTCTGCTAACACATCAATTATTTTTACTTTATAACCTTTAGAACGACACGATTCGGCTAACAACAAAGCCCAATATGGTGGTCCTATAGCAGAATATTCTTCTGATAAATTTTGGTATACTTCCTTTGAACTTGCAGGATTTATAAATAAAACATCCGTCATTTGTATAACCTTTTATATTCTCCATATAAAAAATCTGCCCATAATGAATGTGATTTTTCATCAGGATGTGAACCATTAAATCCATCCCAACCACCTTTTGGGTTTTTATATGTGTTTACTTTATTATCCCACTCAATAATACCACCAGTTTTCCTTTTGACTTCATCTTTGATCCAATCTTCTTGACTTTGGTGATAAATTTTATCAAAGTTATACAAATCTTTATACTTTCGTTGTATATAATGTACTACATTATTCTCCATAGAAAAATAAAAATAATATTTTACATTTAATTTCTCTAATAATTCTTGCATTGCAAATACTCGTAAAGCACTTTCTTCATTAAAATACTTATCATCAAAATAATATTTTACATAATTTTTCCAAAAAGTAATTGATGGTGATTTTCCCCAAAATGGGCCATGACTTTGATTTGGAAGTATATGTCCACTCGCATCCATTCCATTATTATCAGAAGCAGACATATATTTGGGCTCAACAGCAAAATTTATTGATTCATGCATTGCAGCTTCATCATTATATTTTTCTGTTCTTACTGACTGTGACCAACCCAAAACTACAAAAGTATCTTCTAACTTATCTTTATTACCCAAGACCCAATCTTTTGTTGTTCTATAAATCCTATTATTAGAACTTCCATTTTCTGATTCATTTATTTCTTTTACATTATACTTTTCTGAAAATATTCTACTCCAACGCTTTTTTTCTAACCACTCATTATCGTTTGGATTTGATAATTCATCTCCATAAACAAAACTACAACCATTTGTATATAAATATTTCATAATACATTCCTAACTTGTTCACCTAAAGACAATTTCATAACATCCATTAATTTGTCATAATGTTCGCTGTTTATATTATAATTTGCATATTTTTTTAATATTTTTTTATTATGAATAATTTTTGGTTTAACCATTTCTAATAAACCTTGTAATTCAGATTTTGATTTGCCCCTTAAAGATTTTATATTATCTATAATTTTATTGGTTCTCTTTTTTAAATCAAGTTCATCATCATAAGTCTCGTCCCACAATTCAGGAAAAGTTTTAAATCCATATTTTTTAATCCACTTCAATAATCCTGGTGCACCCAAAACCATAAATGGTCTATTATACATTATTGGAAAATAAAATTTTTCCGTAAACCTTACATTCCAATTATAATATTCTGATTCGGTAACTAAAGTACAAAATGCATCTTCATAATAAGGTATTATAGAATTAACTGAACTTAAATGTGCTGTTTCTTGTTGATGTCCTATCGGGTTTGGCCCCAATCCCAAATCATCAATATAAATCTTCTTCCATCTGGCAGAAACATGACCGTATTTTAATAAATCATTTTCTTCAAGTTTATTATATATTAATTCACGATGTTCCGTGATTGTACTCATAGGACATATAAATAATTTACTTCCATCAAATTTTACATCAGTTGTATAATCATTAAGTGTATCTCTATGTGTAATCAAAGATGATATTAAACAATGGTTAAAAGCCACACTTTTAAATCTCTTTTTCTTCTCAAGATTTATATAATCATAATATCCATACATATTATGATTGGCACCTTGATATATTATTTTTTCCATTGGTATATTACATGATTCAAAAAAATTATAATAATCTTCTATGGCATCTTCGTAAAACATCCACTCTACTGGTTCATATATTACAAGATAATCAAATTCAACTTCTAATAAGGCTTCTTTTGCACTAACCCAAGATGGATGATTAGAATTATCTTTAAAATTACACTTCCAATACTCCTCTTGGTCATGGCATGGCCAAGGAAATTGTATGATTACAAATTTATAACTTTGATAATGTTCTTCAAAATAATTATTCATTATTAGAGCACCACCATAGTTCCAGCCGTCTGGCCATGGTTTATATAAAATCACAATTTAATCCTTTTAATGAATCTAAAACCATTTTTTCCTTATTTACTTTTGTCATAACTATTTGATTATGTTTAATCTTTGGTAATAACTTAACATAAATATTATGTAAATCATCAAATGACATATTAATAACTCGCTGTATTTCAGATACAACCATTTTTTGTTTTTTTGTATAATCCTCGATTTCATCATATGATTCATCAAACAGTTCTGGGAAAGTTTGAAATCCTATTTCTCTAAGATATCTCAAGTGATATGGTGATGCAAAAAATATACAAGGATGAAACATCATACATTGTATAGTTTTATCAGTACTCTTATGAATAGTACTATAAATATTGTCATCAAAATATGGATCGTGTTCAATAAACTCTATAGGCGGACTTTCTGTAACTATTGAAAAATAAGAATTTTTATAATTTATATAACCTGGTGTATTTTCTACTATTGAACCACCATATGGTTCATATCCAAATTTTTCGATTGTCCTATCATATCTAAATTCCGCATCTTTACCTGCGAACCACTGTTGAACAATTCTTTTCTCATATATATTATCTATATTATCTATTATTTTATCATCATCAAGAAAATTTATATATTTATCCCAAACTTCTTTAATACTTCGTGGTAATATAAAATCTTTATGTGTTATATGAGATAATTGTGCCTCACTAATATCACTATGTTTAGAATTCGTTGCTCCCTTGTCTAATAATAAAGGAAGTTTAGATAAAAAACTCTTGATTTCTTCATCAGAAATGGTTAAATCCACTTCATTAAAAAACTCTTTTATAAATTTTTTAATTTCTAAATCTTCAAGAATATCATATCCATCATATGGATTCAAGGCATCTTTACAAGAACCACAAGATATCAATCCATAAGTTTCAAGTTTATTTAAAAATAAATATGCAACTAATCCAACTCGATATGGATGTAATGTACCATTAAATGTCAAATATTTAAATGGTTTTTTATACTCTGATAAAAAACTTATTTGTTCATCATCATAAGGAACAACATCATCAAACATTCTTAAATAACATTCTGAATATCTATATGGTGCCCAATCAATTGTTAAACTATTTTCGAGTGGTAACTTACAATTCCCTTTATCTTTTATTTCAAAATTAATATTACCATCATAGGTATAAATATTATCGGTGTTAAATCCTTTTTCTCTAAATAAATCAAATAGATAAATACGAACCGTAAGTAAAAATTGTTCAGTTCTCCTGTCCAATATTAATATTAATTTATTTTCATTTACTAAATCTCTTACTCTTTCATAATTAGTCCAATCAAAATAAATAGATTTGGTTACAAAATTCCAAGGCGGAATATCAACAAAAAATAAATTGATATACTCATCACTTAAATCTTCGTACTCTGTTATAGGACCTTCAAAAAAGGGATTATTAGTTTTATAATGTATTTCCCAATTTAGTGCTGGATTAAAACTACAATCGTCTGGTCTAAATTGTCTATATTTTGCCAACTCAGGAAATTTCATTTAAAAACCTTTGTCTTTCTTTCGGTGCAAATTCATTATAAAAATGATAATAATTATGTTTTAATATTTTCTCAATTGACCAATACCACTCGTGTATTTCTTCTATTGGTTTACTACACAATTTATTAATTTCTTTTTCTATTGCTAAAAATCGTTGTCCTGTATCATCTATATTATCATATGACTCGTCTATAAATGGTGAAAAAGTTTTAAATCCGTACCTTTTTAAATATTCCAAACTTCCTGCATTTGCCACTAAAATAAATGGATGAAAATTCATTATTGGTTTTAATGTCTTTTCCGTAAAAGCTAAAGCATTTCCACTCTCTCCTCTATCTTCGCAATGAGATTCCGTACAAATTGTAAAATATGAATCTAAATAATGATTTATATTAAAATGAGTTACAGAATGACAAGTCTTAAAGTCTTTGTCTAATTGAAGTGGTAATTTTTCTATTAATCCATCAGAATACTTTTCGTATTCTTCAATAACTTTATCATCTTTTAAAAAATACCAATAATGTTCTTTCTTTAAATATTGTTTTTCTTCTCTTACTGAATCCCAAGAGCTCATCCCATAATTGGGAAAAGAAACTATTCCTTTATCTAAATTATTATTTTTATACAAAGATAAAACTGTAAGTGCTCTATGTGGTTTTGGTAGTCTATTATAACATAAAAAATATTTCTCTCTTATTTTATCTTTACTATTTTCCCACAGTTTTCTATTTTTTATACTATTAGTATGAGAACCATGATATAAATTATTCTTGTGTTCATTATTATACCTATAAAATGTATTTGTACAATAATTACAAACAACAAGTTTTATATCATCTATATCAGATTCATTTTTTAGTAAAATATTTGCATCAGAATAAATTACATTCTCAATTGGTATTTCTTTTTCACTTAATTTATCCTTGAAATTAGAATATAATCTAAATAATGAATCACTATGTATTGATTCTTCTTCATAACCATGCCACAATAAGAGTTTAGCCTGTCCTTTTTTTATATCAACCAAAACTTTATCAGGAATAAAATCCAAAAATGAGGTATTATTATCTATCTTTTCCCAAATGTGTATTCCAAGTGAATGTGCAAAGTTCCTAACACAAATGGGATAAATATATTTATCATCCTTAATATCAGAAACTAATCTTATATCAACATCTTCATCTTCAAAAAATTCACCTATTACAAAACCAGAATCACAAGGATTATATTCAAATGATTTATATTCAATACAATTATCTACTGGAGTAAATTTCCCATGTTTAGTTTCTCTGGGAGGACCACTATCGTGAAATTTATCAACTCCTATTATCAACATACCAATCTACAGTTTTTTTAATTCCTTCTTCGAAAGTCCACTTTGGTTCAAACCCAAGTTCAGTTTTAATTCTTTCGGTACTAACCATTCTAAATGGTATCGTGGTTGGTTTGGTTTCATCATACACAACCTTTGGATTTTTATTAGTGGCCCTCAAAACCGAATCTACAATATCACCAACTGTTATTGCCGTTCCAGCTCCAATATTATATGGTTTCATAGATTCACCCTTTTCTAATACCAATAATGCCCCATCAACTACATCTCGAACATATAAAAAATCTCTAACTACGTCTGCTGTTCCCCAAACTACAAATGGATCTTCCCCACTTAATACTCTATTAATAAGTGCTGGTATAACATGACAAGTTTTGGGATTAAAATTATCATGGGGTCCGTACATGGCCGTTCCACGACCAAGTGCTATTTTTAAATCAGAAAATCCAGATACAAACTCCATTAATTTTTCTCTATATCTTCTCATCCAACCATAACCAAAATATGACTCGTGTGGTTCTTCGTCCCAATACTCATCTTCTGTAATTGGATATCGTCTATCTGGATAACCAGTCGAACTATTTATATCTAAATAACCTTTCAGTCCACATTTTGCTGCTGCTTCTAAAACATTTGCAGTACTATTAATATTATGTAACAATACTTGAACATTTGTTCGAACTTCTGATGGATTTGTTATATACCCACCACAATGGATAACATAATCTGCTCCCTCTAAAAGTTTAACACAATCATCAAGTTTAAATAAATCAATATTTTCTACAACCCTAATTCTATCATCTTCTATTTCCATAGGTCTGATATGAGTATGAGTTGTAATATCAGCCCCTCTTTCAAGTAACTCAAGTAAAAAATTTGATCCAACAAACCCACTTCCACCTGTTACTACGACCTTTTTATCTTTATAAAACATTTAAGACTCCTCGTTCAATTTATGACACAAATCAATTATTTGTTCTTCTTTTAATTCAGGATGATTACCAACATATAAAGCAAACTCGTGTATATAATCAGAATTTGGTAAATCACCAGCCGTATAATCAAATTTTTCCAAATATGGTTGTTTTGATTGATTACCTCCCCCCGCTGTTCCAACTCTATACTCTACTTGATTTCTATCTAATATTTGACAAACCCTAATAAATCTATCTTTATCACTATTCAAAACTATTAATGGTAAAGCAAAATTACTATTTCCGTCTGTTTTATAATCTGTTTTAAATAAAGATGAATTTAATTCACCCAACCAAAGATATAAGTTATCTACTCGTTTACCTATATTATAATCTAATCTTTTTATCTGTGATAATCCAAGTGTTGCATTTAATTCTTGATTTCTAACATTGTATCCTGGAACTGCAAATGTAAAAAGTGGATTTAAATCAGGATATAAAGTTTCATATTTTTTCTGTAATTTTACTCCCAACTCATCACTCTGTAAATAATCTAATCTTGTCATTCCATGTGATCTAAACATTTTTGCATATTGAAATATCTCATCATCATTTGTACAAACCATACCACCTTCAATCGTTGTCATATGGTGTCCAAAATAAAATGAAAAATTAGATACATCACCAAAAGTTCCTATTTTTTTACCTTTATATGTAGCTCCATGAGATTCACAACAATCCTCAATCAAAAATAAATCATTATCTTTACAATACTTTATCAATTCATTTGTTATTGCATTAAAACCTAAACAATGAACAAGTGTAACCCCAATAGTATTTTCATTTACTAAGAATTTAATTTTTTCTAAATCAGTAGAAAAATTTTCTAATGAAACATCTACAAAAACTGGTTTTAATCCAAGATTTACAATAGGTGAAACATCACTCACCCAACCTAAAGTCGGAACAATAACTTCTCCAGTACCCTTTAACTCCTTCAAAATAGAAACCATTATGTAGTTTGCCGAGGCTCCTGAATTTACAAAAACACTATGTTTTACACCCAACCATTCTGACCAACCTTTTTCAAACTCTTTTACTTTACTTCCTTGTGTAAATCTTACATTATCTATACTAATATAATCAATGAGTTGTTGTTTATCTTCTTGAGTTATACTATCATTTATAAGTTGCCATTTAAACATTAATCATTACCCCATTCTTCATCTTTTGTATTAGAAGGATAAAATCTTCCATTCTGATATTTTATCGGTTCAATGTACATATTTGAATTGAATTCTTCTTCATCTAAATAAGGATACATATCTTCTATTGGTGTTTCCCAACCGATAATTTTTGGATTATAATTGTGATATTCGTGACAATCTAAATCCATAACAATAGGACCGTCATGATTTAAAAACTCTCTAATCTGTTCTCTTACTTTATCATAATCCATACCATCATTTACAGCCATAGTTGGTATTTTATAAGCATCAACTATATCTTTAAAGTTGGGTGGATTATAACCAACAGGTCCACAGGCTTCCATTCTCCCCTCAAAATTAGTTACTTGAAATGCTTTAGTGATACCATAAATATGATTATTCATAATAATAGTTTTTAAAGGAATATTATAATTTAGTAAAGTTTGTAATTCTTGTATATTCATATTAAAACCACCATCACCAATAACACAAACTACATTTTGTGATTTATCTGCTGCTACTGCTGCTCCAAGTCCACCAGCGAATGAAAATCCCATAGGTGAGTTTCCATTATTTGTAAAATATCTTTGGCCAGTTTTAGTTTCAAATGCGTGATTAGTAACCACAATATTACCACCACAATCTCCACAGAATATATCATTACTTTTCATTTCATCTGATAGAATACGAGTAAAGGCGTATGGATGAACATATTTAGTTGGTTTAAACATATCTTTTGTTACAGGATCATATTTATCTCTCCATCCTTTTACTCTGTCTACCCACCAACTAAAATCTGGTAATTCTTTTCCAGTATGTTCTACTGACCAGTTGATATACGTCAATCTTTCTATCAACAAATTAATAAATAATTTTGCATCTGAATAAATACATTCATCAAAAGGAACTTGTTGTAATTTTTTCTGTAATCCAGCAATATCAACATCCACCATATATTTCTTAGCACCTCGTGCAAAACTATGAATATTTCCACCAGTAATTCTACCTGATATTCTACTACCTATTGCCAATAATAAATCTGAATTTTGTATTCCAAAGTTCCTTCCCTTTCCACCATAAGTTCCAATATTACCACCATAATATTCATAATCATTACAAACTATATCAAGAGCGTTCCAAGTTGGAAATACAGGAATTTTTAATAACCTACCAAGTTCCAATAACTCATTAATAGCCCCACTCGACCTAACCCCACCACCAATCATCAAACATGGTCTTTCACTATTTTTTAAATCCTCAATGTATTTATCTATTTGTTTATTTATTGTTTCTTTATTATATACATTACCAACTGTATCCTCAAATCCGAGTAACTTTGAAACATCTTCTATATCTTGTTTTTGAATATCCAATGGTATATCAAGTAAAACTGGACCAGGCCGACCTTCTTTTGCCATATGAATTGCACATTCAAGTTCATATCTAACATCATTTTTATCTGTTATCATTTTTGCATATTTAGTAATTGGTTTTACAATACTAACAATATCGGTTTCTTGAAATCCTACCTGTCTAATACTTTTATTCGGTCTCATAAATTGTGAGTTTATTTGACCTGTAATAAATAAACAAGGAACACTATCATAGAAGCAATTTCCTATTGGTGTAACGAGATTCATACCACCAGGTCCACTCGTAGACATGGCAACACCTATATTACCACTAACCTTTGAATATCCTTCTGCAGCAAACCCACCACCTTGTTCATGCATTACTGCTATGTATCTTATTTTATCATTTCGTGTAAATGCATCTACTAAATCTCCATTGGCGTGTCCATAAACAACGAATATTTCTTTTATTCCAATATCCGATAAATGGTTTATTATATAATCTGCAACTTTCATATTAATCTCTCTTTGTTGTAATTGGTGTTACACTATGTTTAGGTTTTGCTAAATTCTCAACTCTATCTGTTTCATATTTCCAAGAAGAATCACCAAGTAATTTTTCAAGTTCTTCTTCTTTAATTTCATAAAAGTTTTCTTTTGCTGGAAACTGACCACCTTTAACTTCATCTTTATATTCTTCAAGTGCTGATTGAATAAGTTGTCCTGCTTCACAATATCGTTTTACAAACTTAGACTTAAACTCCCAAAATAATCCAACCAAATCGTGAAGAATAACAAGTTGTCCATCTACTCTGTCTCCTGCACCAATACCATAAACTGGTATATCAAGTTCTTCTGCTATTATCCCTGCTGGTTCAGTTGGCATTGCCTCTAATAATAATGCCGAACAGCCGGCGTCTTGTAATCTTTTTGCTTGGTCTAATACTATTTCAGCACTCTTTGCTGTTTTACCTTGAACTCTATATCCACCGAGTTTAGCACGAGTATGTGGTGTTAATCCTAAATGACTCATAACCATTATACCCGAATCACATATTGCTTTAATCCTATCTATCATAGCACCTTCAACTTTAACCATATCCATACCCGCTACTATGAATCTTCCTGCATTTTCTACTGCTATTTGGTCTGATGGTTGGTATGACATATACGGCATATCACCTATTAAAAAAGCGTCTTTTGCTCCTCTTGATACGGATTCACAATGATTTATCATTTCATCCATAGTTACAGGTAATGTTGTTTTATATCCATGTGTTGTCATTCCACAAGAATCACCCACAAGAATAGCATCAACTCCCGCATTATCCGCAATTAATGCCTGTGGATAATCATATGCTGTTACCATACAAGTTTTTTCTTTTATTCTTTTATGCCGTCTTAATTTTAATATTGTTGTTTTAGTTTTACTATCTGCTGCCATTTTATAACTCCTTAATAATAACTAATTGGATGTTTATTATAACCAAACTTACCTCCAGGTGAAAATATTGCCTGTTTTCTTGCAAATCGTTCATCTCCCCTAAATAAATAGGGTGTAGAATGGTAATCTTTACATAAAATTACCCTGAAATCTGCCGAGATTCGTGTTGTTAAATCTGTATTTGGTCTATCTATACTTGTATGTAAACAATAATTATTAAAAACCAAAACATCCTTTAATCTTTTAATACTTTTTGACTTATCATTTACAAAATCTAATATTTCAATATCATATCTATGATTAGAAAAATATTCACCATCATAATTAAATTTAGAATATATTTTTTTAGAACTGTCTAAATCTATTATTTTAAATCCTAAATCTTTATTTTTAGTAATCGGACACCAAAAATTAATTTCTCGTGTATGATGACCATTCATCCAATCTGCATGCCACATTGGAAAAATACTACTTTCCATATTAGGAAAATGAACTCTAAAATTTGGTACTGCTTGAAAATAAAAATCCTTTCCTAATAATCTATAAACTTTCTTTAATACATCATTAATATATTCTGCTTGAAAAGTTTCATCTTGATCATATAATAATTCACCTGCCTTATTTACTGCAGATTTATATCCATCGCCCTCATATGTAAAATAACTTTTTGGAAATTTTTCATGGAATTTTTCCAAACTATCATACTTAATATTATTCTTTTTCATAGTTCTTATAAAAAAATCTTTAAAAGTTATTTTCATTTCATTTTTTATAAAATTCATATCAGAACCTAATATTTTTTTCAAAGATGATTCTTTTTTTAATTCTTTTTCTATGTACATTTTTCGTGTACTAATATCAAGTTCATCAAAGTATGGAATAGTCATTTCTACTTCTCCAAGTTTCAGGTAAATTCTCACCCCTTTTAATACAAAATCCTGTAAGAGTATATCTATTTTCTTTTGACCAACCATTAACAGGAGTAACCCAATGTGGTATTCCCTTAGAATGATTATGAACTACCAATCTATTAGGTCGTGGTAAAATAGTTTTGATATCTTCGTCAATTGACATTTGTAATAATCCACCCCAATCATATTTCCAAGTTTCCTTTTGAAAATGCATCACATATCCAATATAACCCATATAATCATCTATATGGGTTCTTAAAAAATCTTTTCCGTTCTTATTATATTTTGTTGCCTGATGTCTACCTTTACCTGCCTGTCCACCTGATATTAGATCAACAACAGGTTTAATATATTTTTGATATACATTTAAAACTCTTGAATTATGTGATATATCTGGACTTCCCCAAAAGTGATTAGTATATACTTCATCTACAGATGGAAAATATTTATCATTATTCTTCCACAATTCATATCTGTCATCAAATGATTGTGCAATTTCTACATACTCATCTTGATGAAAAATATCTACTATCTCATTATAAACATCAACAGGTAAAAAGTCATCAATGACTACATATCCATTTTCATCATATTTTATCTTATCCTTATCCATTTTTATGCCCTGTTATCTGTAATGTATATCTATCCTCTACACCAATATTTGCTGCCATATGTTCTACTTCACCCTTCCATTTTGCATAATTTCCGGCCTTCCAACTAACAACTGGTTTACCATCAAATTCAAGATAATGTCCACTTTTCCAATCTTCTAAGAATACAAGAACACGATATATGTTATCAACTTCACAATTAAACTTCTTCTTATATAAAGTATATGCATCACTATGAATGGGTAATATAATTCCAATTTTCATACGATAATAACAACATCCCACGTCCTTTAATCCGTGTTCGGTTTCTGCCCATTCTATAAAAGTCTTATTCCAACTCGGTTGTTTCTCATTATGTGGACACATTTCACCTGTAAAATGTTCATGATTATATCCTTGTTTTTTCCATTTTTCTATATCAGGAGAGTAGTTATATGATTCTCTATGATATTTGAGATGTTTATATTCATCATCCCAGAATGGTTCGATATAATTCATTTAGATTTCTCCATAATTTTTTCGTATAAGTCCGATACTAATTTATCTCTATCCCAATCATGAAAAAGTCGTTGATTATATAATATTTTATCGTAAACAGAATCATACATTTCTTTTAATTCTTCTAATGATTTTTTATTAAGTTCTAAAATGTTCTTTAATACAGCATCATATCGTTCACGAACATCTTCTATCATATCATAAGACTCATCAAAAAATTCTGGAAAAGTTTTAAATCCTAAACCTCTTAAATACCTCAAAGTATAAGGACACCCCAAAATAATAAATGGATGAAATAATAAAGCTCTCCAAGTTTTCTCAGTTATTTTTAATGGTGTATTTGGATACTCTTTCACTAACTCCTCTGGTATCTGATTATTAAACCAAGTTTCCGTAACAACAGAAAAATATGAATCTTTAAAATATTTAATGTTCGTTTGTATTGATAAATGTGCATCACTATCATCAGCACCATCTAATCTTTTTTTGTCACCAGACCAAAAATCCTTTGAAAGTTCTACTTCTTCCCATATCTCATTCCAATCTATTTTTATTTGTTTTTTAGTCCAATTATAAAACTCTTCACCACCAAAATTATTTGAACAATAAGAATCTTCTAAGCAATTATTTATATATAAATCATTTAATAATACTACTCTGTGTGGCTGAAATGAACCATTCATACATAAAAATTTCTTTGTTTTAAGTTTATTATCATTTTCTTGAAATAAAAACTTCTTATAATACTCCCAACCTTTTATATCTCCAAGTGGTTCATATAGATATGGGTCCCAACTTATAACAAAATCAAGTGGAAGATTATGATTACCATCTATTATTATAAAATCGTTTTTATCCATATCAAAATCTAATTTCATTACTTTTAATAACTCCTTTAATCGTTGTGCATCTGAACATTCATGATAAGTAAAAATTAATTTTTTATTTCCAAATTTATAATCATTAAAAAATCTATAAAAATCATATGGATCAAGTTGACGAACTGCTGGTATGCTATTTAGCATCCCACCCAATATTTTTAAATCAACATATTTTTTTGCTACTGTGTTTTTGTTAATATCAAATATTTTTTTATCTTCACGACCTGTATCTGATTTAGGATATTTCCAGTCCGTACCATAATGGATCACTTTAGATCCTACAATTTGCCTTTGTAAATACCATTTTATTGTTTTATGTATTCCTTCAACTAAAGAAACTTGTGGTTTAAATCCATAACTTTCTGCCCGTTCTGTACTCATTATTCTTTTCATATCACCCATAGGTTTTGATGTATCCCATACTATTTCTTTTCCAAAATAATTTGCAATTATCTCTGCAACTTCTTTAATAGTTATTCCTGTTCCACTTGCAAGATTAACAGGTTCACTTACTTTATTTTGTACCATATGTAACATACCACGGGCAACATCTTCTGCATAAATTAAATCCCGTATTGGTGTACCATCACCCCAAACTTCTAACACATCATTTCTCATAGCTTTCTTAATCAACGATGGGACAACCATAGACCATTGACCAAAATTATCATAAGGACCATAAACATTTGCCGGTCTTACTATTGAACAATTTTTATTATTTGTTTCTTCCATATACGATTGAACATTCAATTCTCCCATTCGTTTTGCCCAACCAGGATACCAATCATGTTTTGATGGAAATGTTTTCCATACATCATCTTCATAAAATACTTCTGCAGGATGATATACTCCAACAGAACTCGTATATAGATACCATTTACAATTAGAATTAAAAGCTGCCTCTGCCATATTTGCACCAAACTGAACTTGTGGAACACTAAATGTTGCTGGTGATTCTATAACTCTTTTAGGTGAACCCTTTAACCCAGCCAAATTAAAAATAAAATCTTTACCTTCACATATTTCTTTACAAAATTCTCTACTTCTTAAATCACCAGATATATCGGTATGTAATTGTGAAAGTGGTAAATCTGCACTTGTAACATTGGCACTCAAATTTTTTAATAAGTTTATTAGAAAATGTGCCACCATTCCACCACCACCTGTTACCAATACATTTTTATTTTTCATTGTAATAATCTCCCCACTCTATAATCAAAGAAGAACCATTTTGTTCATAGGCTTTCTGAAATGCTGGATATATTTCTTCTGGTTCATTAAGTAAAACTACATCAATCTCTGTTAAAATATCTTTCATAATATTTGTATAATCTTGAGTGTGTTGAATACCCCCATCCAATGGAAATTTTGCACCAATAGAAGTTCTTATTATAACTTTTGGATTCCATACTCCTTCTGTCATATATTGAAATTTATCTAAGTGATTTACTAATGCATCCATACACCTCATAAGAAAATCAAATCTTGGAAAACAACTAATCGGAACTAATCCCTCTAATGCTATTCCAGTAGACATTCCCATTTGTACTTCTTCAAATACTGGAACTTCTAACATTTTTTCTTTTGGTAAAGTGTTCAATGTATTATAAATTGAATTACCACTATACAAAACTGATTGTCCAAGAAAAATTGTATCCTCTTTCTCACTCAACCACTCCATACTTCTTATTATTTCATCTTTATACTTCATTAGAATAACACCCAATTTCCTGTTCCGTGATGTGGATACACACGTTCATATTGATAATAAATTACATCACTTGGTCTATCTCGTTTTCCACCCCAAGTTTCATCTGTTGGTGTATTAGTGCTCATATTATTATCTTCTACCACAAATTGAAGTGGTAAATTAAAGTTCTTTGCGTATTTATAAACCTCATAAAAAATTCCAGTCTCAAACGACATATCACCTATAAAACACCACACCTTTCTTTCATTATCTCTGTAATAATTTTTATTTAAAGTATCATCTTGTTTTATTTTTAATGCTTTGGCTGCACCAAGTGATATAGATATACTTCCCCCCACAATTGAAGAAGAATAAAATTTAGGTTCTTTAGAATGAATACTCATACTTCTACCACGAACAATTAAATCCATAAGTGTATCTCTTGGAATACCATGTAAAAGTGCATGATAATGATTTCTCCAACTACTAAATACCCAATCATCTTTATTAACATCTTCAAATATTTTTATAAGTTGTTCTTCATTACCACCACTCAAATGAACTGGTGCTTTAATATCACCCCTTTCATATATTTCTTTTACTTCTGATTCGAAGTCTATTAAGTATTGTTTATCTATCATTTGTCTCTCCAATTCAAAATAGGATTATCTATTGGCCATTCTATTCCAATCTGACTATCATTCCACTTAACTTCTTCTTGGTCAAACCAATCTACATACTCATTTGGATATGATTGCATATAATGAAAAACACATTCATCTGTTAAACATAAGTGTCCATTTACAAATCCTGCTGGAATTAAAATTCCAATATGATTTCTATCCGAAAGTATATAACCTTCCCATTTTAAATAAGTTGCTGATTTTGGTCTATTATCTACTACAACTTGATATATCTCTCCATATACACTATGAACATATTTCCAAGTAACTGAATCTCCATGCAATCCTCGAAGAACATTTTTTCTTGAACGAGTGAACTTCGATATTGTCCATTCCATTTCTTTAGGTAAGATTTTCCAATCCTTATCCCAAGTCGTCCACATCTCACCTCGATAGTCAAACCAAGGATCGGGTTTTATTATTTTTACTTCTGGAAAAACTTCAGAAGTTTTTATTTCTACTTTAAAATCACTCATACCCAAATAACTCCAGTTCTTCTTTATAATAATTTGAAATAATTTTCTTAGATTCAATAGAATAAAATTCTTCAAATGGAATGTCCCTTCTAAATCCCTTGGTATTATGAAGATTTTTTACATTGTTTTTTACATTCTCGTCAGCAGCAGACAATATATCTGAAACAAGTTTCGAACTCATTTCCTTATCACTCTCCCAAATAGTATTGATTACATATTCCATATCATTATTAAAATTTTCAAGTTTTCCTATAAAATCTAAATCTTCAATATTCTTTGGTAAACATGATAAATATTTACCAAAATGTGGACTGGCAGATAAATTTCCATTTTCCCCACTAACGAAAGAATTAACAAATTTATTAAAAAACAAAATCATTTCATCTGTACTCATTGTACTATTAAATTTATTAGTAAAATTTCCTATCTCAGGACTAATTGAACCATGTATCCAAGAAGATATAAACCTATCCAATGGATGTCTTACAAAAGTGAATTGAAATGCATTTTTTAAGAAAAGTTTAGAATAGTAGTAATGTAAGGTTTGGGCTGTTGGGATGTTATGGGTAGAATCCGCGGAACTCTTTTCATAAAATATTCGTGATTGGTCTGCATAAACATTATATCCACCTGCAATACGAAGCATTCCTTCGTTTGATGATAATGGTAAACAGATATCAATAATCCATGAACTTGCACATTTTTCAATTGCATAATAAACAAATGGTTTATGAAAAAAGCCTTGTGGATGTGTTGAAATTACTACGGGCATTATAAAACCTCTCTCCAATAATTCAGTAAATCATCACAAATTTCTTCCAATCCCCTTGTCGGTTTCCATCCTGTTTTTTCTCTAAATTTTGTGCTATCTGGTATTTGTAATGTAATATCAGTTGGTCTAACTCTATTCGGGTCAAGTTCTTTTATAAATGCTTTAGGGTTTTTTGATTTAGATATTAACATATCTAATGCATCACCAACCGTACAAGTATAATCACCACCTATATTATAAACTTCCCCATAATCACATTTATCTACTGCTAACCAATAGGCATGAACTGCATCATCTATATGATTATATGTTCTAACCGAATCGAGATTTCCATGTCTTATAGGATGTGTTGGAAAGCTTGGAGCATATGGTGGAAAATTTACATCTTTTTCTGCCATAACTATTTGATATGCAAACCAAGCCAGTGCAAACCGTTTGCCTCGTCTTTTACCTTCGTGTGAAAACATCCGAGTGATTATAACTTTCATATCATATGCTTTATGATAATATTGAGACATCAAATCATGTCCAACTTTTGATATTGAATATGGATTTGCTGCTCTAATTGGATTTGTTTCTGTAATTGGTATTTCATCTTCGGTTGGATTACCATAAACTTCTGAAGAAGATACACTTACTATTATAGGATTACAATAATTTCTTTCTTTTGCAAGTCGTAATTCTTCTAATAAATTTGTAGTTCCAATTATATTTGTAGTAAGAGTACTTACTGGAGTTAAAAAACTTGCTTCAGGAAAACTTTGTGCAGCAAAATGATAAACAATATCTGGTTTTGATATATGAATTACATTAGCAAGACTTCCTCTATCTAACAAATCTGACTCAATAAATTGAACATGATCTTGTTTATCATCACCATATTTACCAGGAGAATATAGATGTTTAACGTTATCATCGCGACTTCTCCATCTTCGAATTGCAAATATTTCTACATTTGGAATATTTTCGATTAGATAATCGGCCATATGACTGCCGACAAATCCCGTGATGCCTGTTATTAAAACTCGACTCATTTTCTAATATCCTCATAATTTTCATAAAACCACTCAATAGTTTCTTTTAATCCATCTTCAATAGAAGTAAATTCGAAATCAGGCAAATAAGATTTCAATTTTTCAATACTTGATGGTTTTCTATATTGACCATCAGGTTTGTCTGTATCCCAAACAACATTACCTTTAAAATTCATATACTCTACAATCAAATCAACAACATCTTTTATAGGTATTGCATCAGATGTAGAAAATATAATTGGTTCTTCTTCTGTATAGTTATCTAATGCCCATTCCGTTAATTTTCCAATGTCCTTTGAAAAAATAAATTCTCTCAATGGTTTTCCAGTTCCCCATATAACAAAATCGGTATTATTCTTTTCCGCCAAATAACACTTGTGTATAAGTGATGGTAAAACATGACCTGTTTCTATATTAAAATTATCATTGGGTCCATAAATATTTGTTGGAATTACAGAAATATATTCAACACCATATTGTTCCCTATATGCTCTAATTTGAATATCCGCCATTCTCTTAGCATATGCATAAGGATAGTTTGAAGAATGTGGTTCACCTAAATGAACCTTTTCTTCTGATAAGGGAAACTCTACATCATCTGGAAAAACACAAGTAGACAGAAAACACAATAACCTCTTTGTTCCAACTTGTCTGGCCGCTTCAATTACATTTGTATTCATCATAATATTATCATAAAAGAATTCACCCTTATAATTCATATTACCACCAAGACCACCAACTTTAGCAGCACAATGTATAACCTTTTCTGGTTTATATTTATCAAAAACTGCAAAAGTTTGATTCCAATCTCTTAAATCGGCATCTTTACTTGATAACCTAATATCTCCAGTAACCTTAGAACCAACTAAACCAGTTCCACCTGTTATTAAAACTTGCATAAAAAAATCTCCTTTACGGAGACACCATATTTTTAAATTTATAGTGCCACCCATGTTTTATAGTCTTTAAATGTAGAGGGTTTGGACTTTCAGGACTTCAAGCCGAAGCTCTTCCCCGTGTTATCTCTACAAGACTTTAGTTATTTATATTATCAATTTATATTATTCCCATTAAATATTATCATTTGTATCCCAACTATCTAACCATATTGATCCAGTATGACCTGGTTGATGTCGTGGTATAGCAGGTGGACTAACACCCCTATCATTTTGTTTATCTGTCCAATCAACCAAATCAACTTCAGTCAGCCATTCTGCCAATTTTCTCTTATTTGCATCTGTCCAACTATCTGATGCTTCATATTCTCCAGTATATACAGAAGATGAAACGAACTCTGAAAAGCCTCCTAATTGTGTATCTAATCCCGATCCTGATAATTGTTCGAATTTTGCACCATCCCATTCGGCCCATAAACTTCCAGAATCTTCATGTATTTTTGCCATAATTAATTCCTTATTCTTCCGTTTCTTCTACTTCTTCTTCTGCCTCTGGGGGTTCAAGTAAGTATTCAACGTCTGCATTAGTAACACCTTGACTGGCATGTCTTTCTATCCAATCATTTACATCAATACTCAGTAACCATTCAGCAAGTTGTTGTTTTTCATTCAAATCCCATTCGGCCCATAAATTTGTACCACAAAATCTTTCGTTTTCAGTTAAAATCTCATCTATTTCGGCTTCAGTAGATTCTGCATATCGGGATCCATCATATTCTTTCCATGTTGCCATTATATTTCTCCTATATAATTAAAACTATTATTTATCTACTTATAAATATAAACATTATAAAAAAAACACCACACAATCTAATCTTTGGTCGCCTATTCCATACCCATCATCCCATACAATATTTGAACTAAAAAAATCTTTTGATTTATATTCACCATATTGTTTATCTAAAAAAGGTTCAATTCCTATCCCATCAAAATATAAAAAAACTAATATTCCCAAATTATTATTAATAAAACCATTATCAAGTATTTTAATTACTCCTTCTTCTATATCATCTTTCATCATTTTCTCATAACATTTATTACCACCACCAACATCAGCGTAAATTAAATTTACAGATTGAATCGGTGATTCAGGACATAAAATATTATCTTTAATTACTTCATCATAATGTATTTGATTATCCATTAATTCATAATGAAAAATATTTTCATAAATAAAATCTCTATGTCTATCAAGTTCTACATTTACTGCACCCTCAGAACCACCACAAGTTAATATATTTTGTAATGAATTATCACCAAAATGTTTTTTAATATAGGGATAATAAACTTCACTTACTGCATCAAATCTATTTTTCATCCAGTATACCAAATATCATTCGGTTCTTGTGCTCGGGATTCCTTCATTTCTTTATCTTTTTTCCATTCTTCTTTAGTTAAAAAATCAGATTCAAATTCAATTTTCAAACTAGCATCAAGATTTGCAAAATTATGATTATTTTTCCTATAAAGACCAGCAAATATAGAAAAATTACTTTTATTACCTACATAAAATTCACATTTAGACGCAAGTATTGCTATAGAAGTCCACAAAAGACTAAATTGTTCACTATTTTCATAAAATCTACTAAAGATATGTTCAGTATGTGTTTGTGGTTCATTTACACTAACTGGTTGTTGTTTAATTCTCTCATTATGACAGTCTCCATAAAAATTTTGATCCGTTGTTTTTTCTGATACAAATTCCCAAGTAGTATTTGGTAAATTTACTTCATCAAAAACAACAACTCGTATGTTTGGATATTCTCTCCACAAAAATTCCATTATATAAAAATAAAAGTGGCCGGCATCACTTTGTACTATTATTGTATCTCCACCCGATTCTATAAACTTCCTTATAAAAGGAATATACGCCCAAAATGGAACGGATCCTGCTGGTCGTTCATATGCACCATCCGTTCCTCTGAAATATGTAAAAAGAGTTTTAGATTGATCTATCTTATGGTTTTCCAATAAATCAGAAACAGATTTTTTTAATACTTCATTAGGATTAAAAAATTTATCAACTATTTTATTATAAACTTCTCTTTGACTTTCTTCTATTTGTTTTTGGGATAATAATTTATTAATTTCTGTTATGTCTGTTCTATTAAATGTTGGTGGATCTTCCTCACGCGGGGCAGTTGGTGAATGAGTTTCTAAAAATGTATTTGGATCTCCTATTTCACTATTAGATATACTATGATTATTTATAAAAAATCCACTTCCAATCAAATAATTGTTATCATTAAATACAATTTCTATTTCTTCTTCAGTTGGACAATTTTTAATAACTTCGAGAAAAATATTATTATATTGTGCCATTAATCCTGCATGTTTTAGTTCTATTTTCATTAAAATTACTTTCCCTGTTCTTTTTTAAATTTCTTATATTCTTTCCAAGTGTTTTCAGGAGTAGCCGGAAGATGTCCCATAAATCTTTGAGTCCCGAATGTATTATCCCAATCAAAATTTTCACCAACATAGTAACCACTATAAGATAAAGTATCTTGTATATCAGTTGGACTTGTCCATTTCTCATTTTTTCTTTCCTGTGTCCACCATGGCCATTCATCTCTATTACTATCAAATATTCCCTCATCCAAATCAATAGGTTGTATATTATCATTTTCATCAATCCTACACTCAGTCAAATCCCAAAAAAAACCACGTTTATTAACTGCATTTTTCCATTTATTAAAATAATTTACAGCCTTTACTGAATAAACTGGATCAACAATTAAAGAAAATATCGTAACATCTACACCGTTAAAAACTTTCTGTGCATATCCACAAATATCCCCCGTATCGTTTTTAATAAAAAATTCCACACAATAACTTTTAGACCCATCTTCCAAATCATAAGACATATCTTCTATAATATTAGAATTATATACTTTATTTAACTCTTCAATTTCTGACGAAAGTGTATATATAAGATTTGTATTATAATCTATAAATAACCGTTTAGAAAATCCACACTTACTCCAATGGTCTCTAATTGCCATATTAGTAGTTGTATGTCTAATAATAGTAAAATTATACCACGGAATATCTTTTATATTTTTAACTTTTACCATCAAAATTTTTCATTTATACACTTACAAAGTTCTTCTGCAAATAATTTATGTGATATTGGTGTAGGATGACCACCTCTATCACCTGTTATTTCATAAAGGCCTTTATTTTCTTCTATTAAACCTTCTTGTTCGTACAATTCAGTACAAGTCATAAAAGAATTTGGATGATAAAAATTATAATCAATCATACTTATTATTTCTTTCCATTTTTCTTCATCATATCCAACACTCCAATCTGACATTATCCAATCACTATGTGTATATGCATCATTAGAAAAGGCATTATGAAAGTAATAAGGAACATTATTTGCTTTCAAAAAACTCTGTAAACATATGATTTGTCTGATCATACTTTGAGAACGTTTATCAAAATTATAAAAATTAATCAAATATGTTTTCCACCAATCTTTTGTTGGTTTTAAATCAGCATCTGATTGAATTAACATTTCATCTGCCTGTTCTCCAAACCACCCACCTTCTCTTTTATCTAAATTTGTTGATTGAAATTGTTGAGTTTCATAACACCCCATTACATCATTCCAAAGTTCTTCTCGTGTATATTGTGTCCAGCAGATAATTACAAAGGTTTCTTCCCATTTATCTTTATTTTTTGCAAACCAATCAACCATTTTTCTAACCGTTCTATCATTACTACCACCACCTTTAGATTCATTGATAACTTCCCAACCAAACTTTTTACCAAGAACATCACTATATCTACCAATCGGTCTGCCCATAGGACCACCAGGATAATCGGGTAAAGTTTGATCTTGTGGTAAATCATCACCCCGTGACCAACTATCCCCATTTACATAAAGATATTTTATTTTATCAAGCTTTCCCATTTTGTCTCCAATATATTTATAAAATCAGTAATTTGTTTTTTACTGTGAACTGGTAAATGTTTAAAATTATGATTTAAAATCTTAAACATACTCCAATACCATTCATCTATTTCTTCCATATCCATAGAAGTCAATCTTAAAATTTCTTTTTTAATTAGTTTCATTCGTTTGTCCGCATCTTTACACTCATCATAACTCTCGTCTATAAATGGACTAAATGTTTTAAAACCATAATCCCTAAGTACTTCTAATGTTTTATAAGGTCCAACTATAATAAAAGGATGTAACATATGAATAGGTTTTATTGTTTTTTCAGTAATATGTGTAATTTGAATATCTTTCCAATCCATATCAAAATCTGTTTCTGTAACGATATTAAAATAAGAATTTAAATATAATGACGGATTAATAACTGTTCCTATATCACCATCAAAATTTCCTGTCCAATTTATTTTTTTATCTATAAGTCTTGGGATTAACTTAAAAGTTTCTTTTATTTGTTCCTCTTTATATTTTAAATTTTTAAAATCTTGCCAAACATCTTCTATTTGACTACGAGATAAAATACCTGAAGAAATAGCATTATTTGGACCTGTATTTCCATAGTAAGAACCATAAGAAAGATATCCATCTTCCATTAAATTATTTTGGTGTAAAAAAGTAAATATATCTGCCCTATGTTCTCGTGTACTATTATTTAAACATAAATATTTTTTCTGTCTAAGAAATGGTCGAGTACTCTTAACCATATTATTAAAATTTCTAAAAAAACTAAAATTATAAACTCGTTGATATACTGCCTGTCTATGAAAATTATAAAGAGAAACACCTTCATTGTGAAGTTTATCTCTATCCTCTTTAATAACATATTTTTCAGGACCTATTATTGATAATTGTTCACCTGAAATATTATGTCTCTTTAAAAAACTTTTTAAGTATCCCCAATCTGGATCTGATAAATCTTTGTAATTCCCTTTATTACGAAGATAACCAACATCACAATTAAAGAATACTATATGTGATTGTTTATTTTTTAATTTTCTGATTAAATTCTTTACTAAAGGATAATCTTGATTTGTTTCCCATCTAATCATTTCACCAATTTCATCTCGACATTCCCACAAAATAACACAAGGTTCATCATTATCAAGATTTTTTAATATATTTATTTTATCTATAAGATTATTGAAATCATCATAATGATAATCAAATTTCCACTCAAACAAACCACCATCGGTCCCGGTAGGGCCACTAATGGAATGTTTAAATTCATATTGGTCATGATGATCTTTCCAAATTGATATATCTTTGTAATTTCGAAAATGATGGTTTGATCCCATCTGTGAAAGAAATATAAATAAATTCATTTAATATACCAACAAATTCCTTGTTCTGTAGAATGTACAATTTTATTCATTTCATATTTTTTACCATCTATATTTCCACTTTCTAAATCATCAATAAATTCTGCAACACCTTTACGATTTGGAAATCTTT
>Ga0310345_10001388_pt1 | contig 27089 bp, 18 predicted proteins | sample HC15DNA20500_MG_FD_204667 | JGI IMG/M metagenome (GOLD analysis project Ga0310345, IMG submission 204667) | Marine microbial communities from station ALOHA, North Pacific Subtropical Gyre - HC15-DNA-20-500_MG | ecosystem: Environmental > Aquatic > Marine > Oceanic | place: Pacific Ocean: North... | reverse complement strand
CCTGGGTGACCGTCTCGAAGCCCCCCTCGAGCGAATCGATCCGGTTAGCGATGGAACCCGGCTTGCCCGTCAACTCCTCGCTCCCGAGCTTCGTCCTGAATCGCTCGAGGGTCTTGTCGAGATCGGAGATCCTGTTGCCAAGCAGGCTGATGCGTCCTTCGGCCAGCTCAAGCCTGTTGGCAAGCTTCTGGTTCGCCAGATCGAGAGCGGCCTCACGGCTCGAATAGGACAGCTCAAGCGCTCCCAGGCGCGATTCGCACGAGATCATCTTCGTATCGAGTGCGACCAGGGAAGAAAGACGCGACTCGGCGTAAACAAGAAGAAGCGCCGCGATGGCGATGGCGGCAACTACCGGCAACCAGTTGTTCCTGCTGAGCATCTCTTCTCCTCCAGGGTGCCCAGGTCTTCACTTCAACCTTCTCTAACGGTTGAAAGGATTTAACTACAGGCCGGGAGAAATTTCATCATTGTTCTTCGCGGTGCCCAGAAAAGATCAGGGAGGCCGCTCCAAGCGCCGCCGAGGCCGCCCCGGCGGAGCTGGCGACGATCCTCAGCTGTTCAGCCGCCGAGGGCGCGAGATATTCACCTATTCGCCCCTGCACAGCCTCCTCGAAGCAATCGAAAGCGCCGGCGACCGAGCCACCCAGGACGATGATGTGCGGATCGAGGATGGCCGCCAGGATCCCGAGGCCGCGCGCGACCTCGGCGCCGAAGACGTCAAAAACGGCCTTCGCATCCGGATCTCCGCCCCTGGCCAGGTCGGTTATCTCCGGCCCCTGCTTCGCCTCGCCAAGGCGCTCGTACCAGAGCCGCTCGAGTCCCGGGCCCGAGAGCCCCTCATCGAAGGTACGATCACCGCAGAGAGCCTTGTAGACCTCCCCCGCGTTAGAGGTGGCACCCTCGAAGATCCTCCCCTCCACAACGGCCCCGACCCCGCAGCCCGTCCCCAGGGTCACGCCCAGCACGACACCCGCTCCTTGGCCCGCTCCAAAAAGAGCCTCGCCCAGGGCGAAACAATTTCCATCGTTGCTCAACTCGACCCTGGTTTCGTAACGTTGAGCCAGTGTTCCACGCAGCGGAAAATAGTGCAGCTGGGGCAGGGTGGGAATCTCCAGCAGAGTGCCGGCGACGGGATCCAGCGGACCCGGTGTACCGACCCCTATCCCCGAGAGCTCCCCCGAGTCGACCCCCGCGCTCTCGAGCGTCTGCTGTACCGCCGCCAAGAGAGCCTCGCTGGTGCCCTCAGCCGGACCGTCAGCCCGGGTGGGCTCGACGATGAGCTTGCCCAGCAGGTCTCCACCGGAATCGAAAACCCCGGCAGCGATCTTCGTGCCACCCAGGTCCACTCCCACTGCCAGCTCCTTGGCACCCATGGCTCAGGAGGCCGCGGGAGGCTCGCCGGTGAGCATCAACAGGACAAAGAGCAGGAAGATGAAAGAGGCGGAGATATCAACCGTGATCGTTACGAAGGGACCCGAGGCTATCGCCGGATCGATACCCAGCCGCCGGCAGCAGACCGGGACCAGGGCGCCAATCACGGCCGCCCAGACGATCGATGCGAAGAGACCGCAGACCACCACCGCGATCGTACCTGGGGGATATCGCCCGAAGAAAACCGACAGGACCAGGCCAACGAGCACGGCGATTACCAGGCCGATCAACAGACCGATCATCAATTCCTGCCATACGGCGCGGGATATTCGGCCCGGATAGATCTCACCGGTCGCCAGGCCGCGAACGAATACCGTCGAGGTGACTACAGCGACATTTCCCGAAAGCCCGCTGATGAGATGGACGATGGGAAGCACCACCAGCATGAGTTCAGCAGTGTTAATGACCGCCTTGAAATGTTCCTGCACCATCAGCACGCCGATACAACCTGTCAGGGTAACGAGGAGGAAGGGGAGGCGCTTGGCCACCCCCACATGGATGGGTTCGTAGTAGGGGTGAATGGCGGTCGTTCCCGCCATACGGAGCATGTCCTCGCTATGCTCATCCTGGACTGCGTCCAGCACGTCATCGAAGGTGACAATTCCACGGATGCTGCCGCTGGAATCAACCACGGGAATGACCGGGAGGTTATACTTGTCGACAGCGGCGGCGACCTCCTCCCTGTCTGTATCGACATCCACCTTGACGATGTCGGTCTCCATATGCTCCTCGACGGAGGTCTCGGGACGCGCCTTGAGGAGATCCCTGATCGAGACCACCCCCTCGAGCTTTCCTTTCCCCGAGGTGACGTAGACGTAGCTGATAACCTCGGCGTTGAGGTTGCCCTGGATGGTCGCCAGCGCCTCGCCACTGGTGGCTCCCAGCGGCGCAGCCAGGAACTCAGAGGTCATCATGCCGCCGGCGCTATCGGCCTCGTACCGGCGAAGCTCGCGAACATCCTCGGCCTCATCCTCCTTGAGGTCGGCGATGATCCGCTCCTGCTCATCCCTTGGAAGCTCGTCGAGGGCATCGACCAGGTCGTCGACCGGCATCTCCCCGATGACCTCGCTGCGCTCATCTTCGCTCAAACCCTCCAGCAGGTCCGTGCGGGTCTGTTGATCGGTCTCTTCGAGAACCGTCGCCCGGCTCTCGACCGAGGGCAGCGCCTTGAAGATGGCCAGCCGCTCCTCCGTGTCGAGATCGCCCAGCACCACTGCGACATCCTCGGGCGCGACCCGCTTGAGACACCCCTTCAGGGCGGCGAGATCTTTTTCGCCAAGTATGCGCAGGGAAACCAGAGTCTCCCTCAGCGCCACGGCGCGATCTTGCGTAGAGCTTTCGTATTGGGCCATTGGACTGTTCGCTTTAAAGTATGAAAGAAACCTTTTTTTCTCCGGCGGAGGTAAAGGTCAAGCTAATTCCAATGCCATGACGCCTGGGCAGGTCTCCGCCCGCCACCGGATAAGTTTGAAGAAGGCTCCCCCCGGCGGAGTATAGTTATATATACCGGCAAATAAATCTAACGCCAGCAGAGGCTATGGAATGAGTGACGAGAATGCGAAGCCCCTCGACGAGGAACGCGGGGAAGACGGCGGCCAGCTCCGCTTCCTCCCCCAGGCCCTCCCGGAGGTCATCCTCGTTGAGCCACCGGTCCGGCGGGATGAACGAGGCTTCTTCTTCGAATCTTATAATGCCGAGGCCTGGAAGGAGGCGGAAATCGATGACTCTTTCGGGCAGGACAACCACTCCCTCTCCACCCGCGGAGTCCTGCGGGGCCTCCACGCCCAGGTCGCTCGACCACAGGCGAAGCTGGTTCGCGTAAGCGAAGGAGAGATCTACGATGTGGCCGTCGATATCCGCCCCGGCTCGGAGACCTTCGGGAAATGGGTGGCCGCGAACCTCTCGGCAGAGAACTTCCGCCAGCTCTACATCCCGGCAGGATTTGCCCACGGCTTCTGCGTGCTGGGAGACCGCGCCCAGGTGAGCTACAAAGTCAGCGGCGCCTGGAATCCCGACGATGAAATCACCCTGGCCTGGAACGATCCCCAGCTGGCGATCGACTGGCCCCTGGCGGAGCCCATCCTCTCGAAAAAGGACCGCGCCGGGATGATGCTCACCGACCTGGCGGACCGCCTCGGTGACCACCCCCTGGCTGGGGAGGAAGATTCTTGAAGGTCCTGATCACCGGGGCAGGAGGCCTGCTGGGCGAAGCCCTTGCGGCTCGCCCGCCGGAACAATGGGAGGCTGTCGCACTCACCCGAGAAGAGCTCGACATCTCCTCCGCTGGGACCGTCAGGAAGGTCATCGAAAGGCACCGGCCCGGACTCGTGATCAACACGGCGGCCTTCACCGACGTGGACGGCGCCGAGACGCGGCCCGACGCAGCCCGGGCGGCGAATACGAACGGTCCGCGAAACCTGGCGGAGGAAACCCGCCGGCAGGGCTCCATCCTGCTGAGCCTCTCCACCGACTACGTATTCGACGGAGCCAAGGGTGAGCCCTACGACGAGAACGACACCCCCGCCCCTCTCTCGATCTACGGGAAAACCAAGCTCGCCGGGGAGGAAGAAATCCGCCGGCTCAATCCCCGCCATTTCATCGTCCGCACCTCCTGGCTCTACGACAATAGGGGAGCAAGCTTCGCCAGGAGCGCCCTGGAGCTCGCCCGAAACAACGAGGAGGTTCGCATCGCCGAGGACCAGCGCGGCTCACCCACCTACGTTCCCCATCTCACAGCCGCTCTCGCCCTGCTCGCCGGGTCGGAAAATTTCGGAACCCATCACATCGCCGGCAGCGGCGGCGCCAGCCGGCTGGATTTTGTGCGTGAAATCTATACCCGGCTGGGGATCTCCACACCACTGGCGGCGGCGCGAACAAGCGACTTCCCCCGCCCGGCCCTGCGTCCGGTGAACTCCGAGCTGGCCACGGCGCGCAGGGACGCCATAGAGCTGCCCCCCTGGACAGAAGGGGTCGCTGAGTTCGCACGGCGTGAAGCGGCCGGGAAAGACGGTGAGGGCGGCTAGCTCCCTGCCGGCGCGCCCCAACCACCGCCGCCCGGCGTTTCGATGCGCAGCCTGTCACCCGGCCCCGCGCTGAAGGTCGTGACCGCGGGAAGCTCTTCCCAATCCTCCGAGCCGGCACGCAGCAGGGAGTTGCGTCCGGGCTTCCCGGCCGCCCCCCCCTCGAGTCCATAGGGTCCTCTCGAGCGGCGCTGGCTGAGGATCGAAACCTCGACCTTCTCGAGAAATTCGAGCTCCCGGACGATGCCGTCTCCGCCGGGATATTCTCCCGCTCCGCCTGATCCGGGCCGCAGGCAGAAGCGGTGCAGCCGCACCGGGTAGCGCCGCTCGAGGACCTCCGGATCGGTGATGCGGGTATTGGTCATATGGGTGTGCACTCCAGCCGCTCCGGCGAACCCCGCGCCGGCACCGGCGCCTCCGGCGATGGTCTCGTAATACCCGAAGCTGTCGTTTCCAAACAGCAGGTTGTTCATGGTCCCCTGGCTGGCGGCGACGGCACCGAGAGCGCCCAGGATCACATCGACAAGCCTCTGCGAAGTCTCAACGTTCCCCGCCGCGACCGCCGCGCACTCCGCGGGGTCCTCCGCGGCCGGCGGATTGAGAAAACATTCCGGGAGGAGAACATCCAGGGGCTCGAGCACCCCGGCATTAAGCGGAATGTCACCGTCGATGAGGCAGCGAAAACAATAGAGAACCGCGCTCGAGACGATCGCCGGGGTGGCGTTGAAGTTATTGTCGAGCACCTGGGCCGTACCGCTGAAATCGAGACGGGCCTGCCGCCCGCCGATCTCCAGCTTCACCACGATCTTCGTTCCATCGTCGAGCTCGTCTTCGAATACCCGCTCTCCCTGCGGCAGGTCATCGAGATGGGCCTCCATGAGACGGCGGGCGGCGGCCTGGATGTGCGCCATATAGCCCAGCACAGTCCGGCGCCCCCGGGCCGCTACCAGCTCCTCGAGGCGTCTTGCTCCGGCCCTGTTCGCGGCGACCTGGGCTTCGATATCCGCCAGGTTCTCCCGCGGACAACGCGATGGCCAGGGACCGGAGCGTAGAACTCTCTCAAGCTCGATGAGCCGGGGACGGCCGGCCTCGATCACCTTGAAGCCCTTCAACAACACCCCCTCCTCGGAGAGGTTCTTCGAGTCCGGGGCCATGGAGCCCGGCCGCCGGCCGCCGATCTCCGCATGGTGGGCCCTGCTGGCGGTATAGAAGAGGAGCTCACCGCCCGCCCCGTCGAATACCGGGGTCACGACGGTAATGTCGGGAAGGTGTGAGCCGCCGAGAAAAGGGTCGTTGGTGACGATGACATCGCCGGGAGAGATCTCCGGAACCCGTCTGGACACCTGCCGGACGCAATCCCCCATGGCTCCGAGGTGCACGGGGATGTGCGGGGCGTTGGCCACGAGGCCCCCCTCGCGGTCAAAGACCGCGCAGGAAAAATCGAGCCGCTCTCTCACATTGGTCGAAACCGCCGAATGCTCAAGGGCGACCCCCATCTCCTCGGCGATCGAGGCGAAGTGCTGATGAAAGATCTCCAGCTGGACAGGATCGGGATCATCGTCGTGCTCGCGCGCGGGACCCCGGGTTTCTTCACCCGCGGTCTCGAGCAAGAGGTGTCCCGACGAGTGGCGCGTCGCCGTCCAGCCGGGCTCGACGACGATGGTGTGGTAAGCCGAGGTGAGAATCGCGGGTCCCGCGATCTTCTCGCCCTCCCCGATGGAGGCCTCATCCCGTACGGTCGAAGCCTTCCATTCTCCCCCGAAGAAAACCCTGCGCGTCTTCTCCTCATCGATCGCGGAGATCGACTCATCGACGACCGCGGAGATGGCCGCTCCTGCGCGGCCGGTACATTTCACCCTCACCGTCACCAGCTCCAGCTCCCGCTCCGAATGGATGAAACCGTAGAGGCGCTCATGGGCGGCCTCGAAATCTTTCCTGTATTCGCCCGGCGAGGTCTCCAGCTCGATGACCGAATCCTGGCCCCTGTAGCGCAGGTCCAGGCTGCGCCGGGGCGGCTCGAGCCGGTCTTCGCCCACCCCGTCCGTCAATACCTCGCTCCTGGCCCGCTCTTCGAGCTCCGCCAGGAGCTCCTCGATGCGCCGGGGCGGGACGCTGTCGAGAGCCTCGAGCACCGGGCTCTCGGCAATCCTCGTGATGTCGGCCTGCGAGGCCCCCTGCGCGCTCAGCACCCCAGCCAGGGCCGGGACCAGGACCTTGCGGATACCCAGCCCGGCGGCGACGGCGCAGGCATGCTGGGCCCCCGCCCCTCCGAACGCCACCAACGGGTATTGACGCACATCATAGCCGCGCGCGAGACTGATCTTTCGGATCGCCGCGACCATGCGCTGGTTGGCGATGTCGATGTAGCCCTCGGCAAGCTCCTCGAGGTCCCGACGGTAGCCGCGTTCACGCAGGGTGGCAGCCAGGGTCTCGAGCCGGCCCTCAACCGCGGGCGCATCCAGCGGAAAGGGAAACCGGGCGGACGGAATTCGGCCGAGGAAAAAATTCATGTCGGTGATCGCCAGCTCGCCCCCCGCCCCGTAGCAGGCGGGGCCCGGCACCGAGCCGACGCTGCGGGGCCCTACGGAGAGCTTCTCACCATCGAAACCGCAGATCGAGCCGCCACCGGCGGCGACCGTTTCGATCGCCAGGAGGGGTGTGGCGATGCGTACTCCGGCCTTCATCGTCTCGCTCTCCATCTCGAAATCGCCGTCCCAGCGGCTCACATCGGTGCTGGTTCCTCCCATGTCAAAGGCTATGGCGCGAGTGTAGCCCGCCTGCTCGGCGACATGGGCGGAACCGACGACGCCACCGGCAGGCCCACTGAGGATTGAATCCTTACCGGAAAAAGAGCCTGGAGAACAGAGCCCCCCGGCGCTCGTGAGCAACCGCAGCTCGACAGCGGGAGCGGAGGCGCGGATGGAATCGACATGGCTCCTGATCACCGGGGCGAGGTAGGCATCGACCAGGGCCGTATCGCCGCGAGACACCATCCGCGCAGAGACGGAGGAACGACTCGAGAGCGCCACCTCGGCGAAACCGTGCCCGCGCGCCAGCTCAGCAAGCGCCTCCTCGTGCCCCGGGTTCGCCAGCGAATGCAGCAGGCAGATGGCGACGGCCTCGATCCCCGCCGCCTCCAGCTCGACGAGCCGAGCCGCGGCCAGCTTGATATCCAGCGGCTCGAGCTCCTCCCCGGCAGCGCTGATGCGACCGGGAATCTCGAAAACATCCTCAAAAAGCGGGGCCGGCTTCTTTATCTCCAGGTCAAAAATCCGGGGCCTGTCCTGGTTGCCGATCAGGAGCAGGTCGGCAAACCCGGGCGTGGTGAGAATGGCGGTTCGCGCTCCGCTGCGCTCGAGCAGGGCGTTCGTTCCGCGGGTGGTGCCGAGACGCAGAGCCGCCTCCCCGATTTTCTCATCCAGGCGAAGCTCCATCAGGAGCCTCATGCACAAAAGCGGCGCCTCCTCCGGGGAGACCAGCTCCCAGGTGCGGGCCGCGGCCAGGCCCCGGAGCTCCTCGGCCGTAGAGATCGACCCATCGGCGCCGAGGGAGCCTGCCACCTCCGCCCGCTCTCGCTCGACGCCATCGGCATCCAGGAGCCGCAGCTGGAAACCCCGGAAAATATCATCCCGGGCGCGCCGAAGACCCGGATCGCGGATGCCTCGCCCCTCCGCGGCGTCCACATTGCCCTTAAGGGCCGCCGAGCTCAGCACCTTCAGGGTGCGGAGCTCCCCAGCCGGGGTCCGGGCGACACAATCGGTAAAGGTGCCGCCCACATCGATGGAGAAACACCAGCCTGGCGTTGTCTTGCTCATCAGAAAACGGAGTCTAACCCCCGCACGGACTCTTCGGCAATCAGCATCCTCGATGCCCGCGCGACGCCACCGCCGGCTCAAGTCTCGCAGGCGCTCTCCTCGCAATCACCCAGCTCATCGGCGGTGGGATCTTCGCCGCACTCGAGCCCGGGGGGCGGCAGCGGCCCACCTCCGCCAAAGAGATAACCGAGCAGCCGCACCGCATCGGTGATGAGGATCATCCCATCGTCATCGACATCTCCGGCATCCGGACAGCGCAGGTCAAACTCACCGGCGAAGAGAGAGAGAAGAATATTGACCGCGTCGGTGATGTCAAGCTGGCCCTCGGCGCTCACGTCACCACGGCGCAGGAGAGGCGACTCCACCGCGGGCTCCTCAGCGCAGGAAACCTCCGGGACCAGAGACGGGACGAGGGTCAACATGAAGGAGAGGTCGGAGCTGTTGCGGCTGGAGTTATGGACGCTGGCGGCCAGGACGTTTTCCCCCCGGCGCAAGAGCCCGCCGTCGAGGTCGAGGGTGGCGACCGCGCTCTCTACGGAACTCGAGGCCAGGGTGCCGCGCGAAACCGCCCCCCGGGGCATATTGGCCCGGCCCAGCTCTTCTCCATTGAGATAGAGAACAATCCCATCGTCGTAGATGGTCGTCAGGACCGCCAGGCTGATCTCCTCCGGGCAGTCGATCCGGAATGACCTGCGACAGAAAACGCTGACATAGCTGCCCATCATGTCCGTGAGCTCCGTCAGATCATCCCCATCGCCGTAGCCGAGTCCCGCCGGACCGCTCGCCCAGGCGGAATCGTCAAAACCCGGTGCGCTCCAGCCATCGGCAAGCGCCCCGGATCCAGGCAGGTACCGCCAGGTTGAATTCCCCCCGATCATGACATCGGAGGCCTCCAGCTGGGGAATCATCGAGAGGTCCCCGGAGCCAATCGAGCTATTGTGTACCTCCACAGCCAGCACATTGGGACCAACTCGAAGAAGGCCCGGGGGCAAGGAGAACACCTCGGGATCCCCCGCCTCGTGACTCGAATCCGGACGGGAATTCCGGGTGACCGGGCTGCCGGGGGCGCCCATGTTATCCGAGCGGGCGACCTCGCTGCCGTTGAGATAGGCCACGAAACCATCGTCGTAGTCGATGCTGAGCTCCAGCTCCCTGGCGATGCCGGGGTTGTTGACCTCGAAGACCCGGCGGCAATAAACCGCCAGGTAGCGATCCTCCATATCGCCCAGGATGGTCGCGTCATCTCCATCCCCGAACCCGATCCCGCTCGGCCCTCTAAGCCAGGAGTCCCCGGGAATAAAGTCGACCTCCCTCCAGCCGACCGTCACCGCCCTGCTTCCCTTGAAATAAGCCCACTCATCTCCTACGGAGACATGCCGTCTCGTCGCCACAAGCGGATACTCCACCAGCAGCCTCGGAGGAGCCTCCTCGTTCTCGGAAGAGGCAAACCGCCAGCCGTCGGAACCCGCCGGCAGAAAGGCCCACCCGTTGTTGGAGCCGGGCTCTCTCGACCACAGCGCCAGGCTCTCGGTCACGTCGACCTCCACCAGGCCCCCGCTGCCGACCACATCCGCCTGGCGTTCGGAGACGGCCTCAACACCGGCCGCGATGCCGTCACCCCCAAAGCTGGCCCATGTATCAAGATCCGTCCAGGGCTCGATCATCCTGTATACCGCCGCCCCATCGCCGGAGTTGGCGGTATCCAGCTCGAGCCAGGCACGCTCAATCTCTGTTCCGGGAGACAGCTGGCCGGGCTGGGAGCCGAAGATCTCATCAAAACGCAACAGCGCCTGGTTCGAATTGCCGGAGCCCGCAGGCGTGTCGCTGTCAATACGAAGAACTTCGGCACCACTGTTTTCCCTCTCTGGTGAAGCCTCATCGAGATAGGTGTCAACGGTTCCCCTATAGCCGTCGACACCCTGCTGGAAGCTCGCCCTCGCCTGCCTGCCCAGGAGCGCCTCCACCTCGATCTCGACCTGGTCTACGTGCAGCAGCTCGCCATCGTGCGCGACCAGGGAGAGAACATACTGCCCTGACCTTGAAAAGGAGGCGGTCGTTTCGGCGGAGGAAGCGTCCGCGAAGGTGACCTCTCCGGGACCGCTGACAACCATCCAGGTGGTCTCCAGGTCCCCTCCTTCGGGAAGCCCATCATCACTGACCCGGCCACCGAGACGAACGGTGTCGCCCAGCACGACGACATCGAGATCAGCGCCGGCCGCCGCCTGCGGCCGTTCATTGGCCTCCTCCCGGGCTGGATAGGCGTAGCGCAGGCAGGTCCTATCGGTGTCGTTGATGTCCCTGCAGCAGGACGCGTACATCAGGGCGCGCGAGTCCTCGACGTGGCCGAAACCGAGACCGTGGCCGAGCTCGTGCGCCAACATGCGCCTGTAGCCGCTCGTCCCCAGGCAGCCCACGCCCTCGTTCACCACGACAAACCAGCCGGTGATGGTGAGCCAACTCTCGCCATCGAAGGTATGGGTCCGAGTGGTGATGGGACCGCCGTAGGCGAGCACCCCGCCGCAGCCTTCGACGTCGGCTATATCGGAGCAGGGATCGCCGAAGAGGATGAAGTTGTTCTCGGCTCCCTGGCCGGCGGCGCAATTGAGCGAGGATTCTCTGGGACCGCCGAAATAGAGGTTGCAGCTCGTGCCCGGGACATCCATCCACATCTCCATAGCCTGCTGAACGACCCAGAAACCGCCGTCACGTACGGAGGGATCGCCCGCACTGTTGCCGTAGATTGTCGCCCACTCGCCCCGATCGAATTTCTGCCAGCGCATCTTGCGTCCGTTGTCCGCAAAGATCGAGCACCCCTCCGGCTGCTCAGCCCCGCCCCCATCGCCGAGGACGAAGGGGCCGGACATCGAGCGCAGGCCCTCGGAATCCCAGGCATCGGAGGCCAGGAGATCCGGCAGGTAGCCCAGGAAGGCCGCCTTGTCCCACGGACCGGGCGGCTCCACCTCAGCTCCATCAGGCCTCGGCAGCAGCCCCCCGCGATGTTCTCCTGCCGGCGAAAGAATTTCACGGCCCGCGGCATCGACGGTCTCGATGAGGAGTCCGTAGAAGAGCATCGTCGGAATCCAGAGACGATCGGTTTTCCTGCTCAGGCAGAGCAGGTAATTTTCATCTTCAGAGAACTCCGGGGAACCCGGCACGAACCACGCCCTCGTCTCGAGCTCGCCGCCGGGGGCCTCCACCGTGATGACATCGCCCGCCGCAGCGGGCCCGGAATAGCTCGAGAGCACCTCGAATTCCGTGGTGGTGAAAACCAGCCGGCCCCGTCCAGCCGCGTTCGATGCCCGGGCGCGGGCGAAGACCACCGCATCGGCCGCCCGCGCCAGTTCGCCGTAGTTCCTGGGCGGAACCAGCGAAGCCCCGAACGCCCCCCCGCTCCAGAAACAGCACAGCGCGAGGGCTGTAACGGCCGGAACCGGGAACGCGGGAACGCGCCCTGGCTCCAGGTGGATCGTTTTTTTTCTGCATGACCTCATGATCCCCCCTGGACGTGACGCCCCCGCGACCGTGACAGCCGCGGACTCCGAATTTCATGTCGTCCCGGGCCGTCTGCCCTGAAGTATACAGGCCATCCATTTCATTTCTAAGAAGTGAATCCCGGCGGGGCTTTTCCCGCCCGCCCCACTCGCGGCGCCCCGCCCGACTGTGCTAACATGGATCCCTGTTTTCGAGGAACAAGGGAAATTGGAGGCACCGAAGATGCACACCCATCGGCTTTTTATTCCTGTCGTATTTTTCTCCCTCCTGGCGCCCACGATGGTGGAAAGCTACGAAAACCCGCCGACAGAACCGGGCTTCAGCTCTCTCTTTGACGGCAAAAACATCGAAGAACACTTCATCATCAAGGGAAAGAAAGAATCCTGGGCCGTAAAGGACGGCGTCATCCACTCGCTTCGCGGCGGCAACAGGATCATGAGCCGCAAGGAATTTGGCGATTTCGTTCTCCGCCTCGACTGGAGGGTTTCCGAGCAGGGCAACAGCGGCGTGTTCATCCGTGTTCCCGGACAGAACGACGGAGCTCCCTGGGTCACCGGCTTCGAGGTCCAGATCTCCAACGCCCCGCGCGACGATGCTCACTGCACGGCCTCACTCTACGGGGTCGAGGCGACCAGCCCCCGGCCGACAAAAGATGCCGAGGCGGCCGAGGCATGGCACACCTTCGAGATCACCTGCCTCGGAGGCAGGATCACCGTGCGGCTCGACGGCGTGCTGAACATCGACGCCGATGACGAGAAAAACGAGAAGATGCGTTCGCGGCCGAAGAGAGGCTTCATCGGCCTGCAGGACTATCATGCGAGCGACGGCTGGGTCGAGTACCGCAACATCCGCATCCAGCCGCTCGAGTCCAACGGCGTGCCGACAGGCTTCGAATCCCTCTCCTCAGCCGACAAGGGGTGGCACAAGATCCGCACAGGCCACGGTACCGGCGGTCGATGGAGCCACGTCGATGGCGCCTGGGAAGGCGAGCAGGACCCTCCCGGCAGCGGCAACGGCGGCGTCATGGTCACCGACCGGAAGCTCTCCGACTTCGAGCTGGTCATCGAGACGAAGCCCGACTGGGGAGTCTGCAGCGGAATCTTCCTGCGTTCGACCGAGCGCGGGCAGTGCTACCAGCTCATGGTCGACTGGCACGGCAACGGAAACGTGGCGGGGATTTACGGCGAAGGCACCGGGGGCTTCAACGTCCGCAACTACGAGCTCAATGACGACAAGACCATCAGGGCGGGCAATGACAACAAGAGCAACATCCCCCTGCCCTTCGCCCTGGCGGACTGGAAGAAGGTCTGGCGCTTCGGTGAGTACAACGAGGTGCGCGGCCGCATCACCTCAAATCCTCCAACCATCGATACCTGGCTCAACGGCTGGCACATCTCCCACTTCGAAGATGACAAAAAACGCATACCTGATGCCGGCAGCGTCGCGATCCAGGTTCACGGCGGCAAGGGATGGCCCAATGGGGCCAAGGTGCGCTTTCGTAATATCAGCATCCGTGAGCTCAAAAAGTAACCGAACCAAAGGAGACTGACCTCAATGGTAAAAACCGCTTCAACCATGGTCGACCTGGGAACCCCGGCCCCCGGCTTCAGCCTGCCCGCCACCGACGGCTCCACCGTGAGCCTCTCGGACCTCGAAGACAGCCCCCTGCTGGTGATGTTTATCTGCAACCACTGTCCCTTCGTCCTGCACCTGAGAGAGCATCTCGCGGAGACCGCCAGGGGCTACCAGGAACGCGGCGTGAAGGTGATCGGCATCAGCGCCAACGATGTCTCGACCCATCCCGACGACAGCTTCGAGAAAATGGCCGAGGAGATTTCCATCGCCGGCTACACCTTCCCCTACCTCTACGACGAGAGCCAGAATGTCGCACAGAGCTATCGTGCCGCCTGCACCCCGGACTTCTTTCTCTACGACAGCTCCCACCGCCTGGTCTACCGCGGCCAGTACGATGACAGCCGGCCGGACAACGGCACCCCCACGGGCGCCGATCTCTCAGCCGCCATCGATGCCCTCCTGGCCGGCCAGCCGCCGCTGGAAGACCAGAAAAACAGCATCGGCTGCAACATCAAGTGGAAGGCGGGCGGCGAGCCGGACTATTTCAATCCCTGACGGAGCCGGGCTCTCCCGGCCCCTCCTGTGAAACACCCTCAAGCCGTTCACGGGCGAGGTCGCAAAGCTCGCGGTCCTGCTCTATCGCGACGTATCTCCGCCCGCACCGAGCCGCCGCAACGGCCGTGCTGCCGCTGCCCATGAAAGGATCGAGGACCAGCTGGCCGGGGATCGTGCAGAGTTCTATCAGCGCCTCGAGCAGAGCGACGGGTTTCTGCGCCTCGTGGAGCCCGCCCTCTCCCTCCTCGAAGCCGAACCTCAGAATATTGTCGCTGGAGCCGCTCAGGCTGGAGAAACGCTCGGCGTTCATGGCGCCGAGCCCGTGATCCAGTACGTTCTCAGCGATGGTGTCGGCATAAGGTTTGAAAAACCAGGAGATGGGCTCAAACGCCGGCCGCAGGTTGCCTACCCGCCAGCCCTGCCATTTTTTCGCCTCCGCCAGGGCTCCTCTCTTTCGGTAGACCACACTCAATCTCTGCGCCCGGAAGACAGCCCGCGGACGCAGCCAGGCCAGCATATCCCTGTAGCTGAAACCGGCATCCTCCAGGGCCGCGGTACACCTGTGCCCCAGCCGGCGCCCCGCGAAAACCATCGCGGAACCTCCCGGGCGCAGCACCCGCAGCCACTCTCCCGCCCAGGAACCGCACCACTCGTAATACTGGGCCGGGATATCACGATCCGCCGCTGACCAGCCCCTGATCGGCTTGCGCCGGCGCTTGAAAACCTGCCCGGCTTTTCTCTGCGCCTCGCTGGCGCCAAGATAGGCGCTGTTGCTGTTGTCGTGCAATACATCCCAGTCATCCAGCCCGATGCCATAGGGGATATCGCTTAGAATGCAATCAACGGACTCATCGGGAATACGCGAGAAATATTCCCTGCTGTCCGCGCAGACAATCCTGGATTCGAGCCGGGGCCGTTGGACCCGCGGACCCGGCAACGGCTCGCTCACCCCCGCGCGCTCAATGAGCTCGCGCAAAACCTCGACGCACTCCGGCGGCGGCAAGCTCCTACCGCGAATCCAGGCTGAAATATCAGCGGCCTTGACCCGGAGCTTCCGGGCCAGGGCGCTGGCCGTGAGCCCGGTGAGGTCGACGACCTCCCGGGTGAGATTGTGGTCATTACGCTCGATCATCGACCGCCCCCCAGACTCGAGGTCTCCCACCCCGATCCTTCCCAGCGCTCCAGGAAATCGTCGTAATGCCGGCGCCGGTCCGTGGTCGCTCCCTCAAGACCGCAGATCGAGGCCGCGAACTCCACCGCCCGCTCGAGGGTCGTGGCGCCATCCCAGCCGCGCACGAGCCCTAGCATGGTCACAGCCGTGATCGCGTCTCCCGCACCGACCGTATCGGCCACCTCATCCACGGCCATCGCCGGCAGGACCACCGACTGGCCATCGGCCTGCAACAGCGCCGCCCCATCGGCCCCGCGGGTCAGGAGCAGGAGATCGAGATCGAGCTGCCGCCTGAAATCGAAGGCCGCCGCCAACAGGCCTTCCGGCGAAGAGTCCGGTACATCGGAAAGCTCAAAGAGTTCCTCCTCGTTGAGCTTGGCCCAGCGCGCCCGGGAGAGATCGCCCAGCACGCTGGCCTTCTCCCACCAGGGGCGGCGCAGGTTCACATCGACGAAGATTCTTCCCCGCCCAGCGGCAGCCAGCGCATCGAGCGCTCTCCGGGAACGTTCTGAGCGCAGCGCAAGGCTGCCGTGATAGAGAAGGCTCACCTCGATGGCGCCCACCGCCTCCCGGGCCTCGTCGGCGTCGATCGCATCGTAGGCCTGGCGGTCGTTGATCGCGAACTCGGGCTGTCCCGCGCTGACCTTAACGCTCACGGTACCGGTGGGAAGCTCCTCATCGGCCTGGATGCCGGAGACATCCATCCCGTAGGAGCCCATGATCTCCAGGGCCCTGTCGCCAAGCTCGTCGCGGCCGACACGGCTCACCAGCAGCGGGCCAAGACCGATGCTCTCGAGATTCCAGGCGAGATTGAAGGCCGCGCCTCCGATAACGGTGGGGCCATCTTCGAAGTCATCGAAGAGCACCTCTCCAAAGACCACAGGCCGGCCGGATGGCGGAACCCCATCTTTTTTCAGCTCGTTCATGCCGCATCCTTCTGCTGGGAAGAGCGCTCAGGCTACAGGTTTTTATCCTCCGCTGGAAGACGCCTTGTCCTCTCCCTCCCCCAAAGAAACCGGTCGAAGCTTGGATGCTGTGCTCAGGCTGTTACATTAAGACCTCTTCCAGCAAGAAACCGGAGACCATACCTTGAGAGAACGCTGCCGCGATTTCGCCCGCGAGTTGCAAGGCGCCATCTGCGAAGCCATCGAAGGCATCGATGGAGGACGCTTCCAGGAAGACGCCTGGGAACGGCCCGGGGGAGGCGGAGGCGTAAGCAGGGTGCTCACCGATGGCGACGTGCTCGAAAAGGGAGGGGTGAATTTCTCGGAGGTCCACGGGGAGCTGGGAGAAGACTTCTCGGGTGACCTGCCCGGAGACGGCTCGAGCTTCTACGCTACCGGGATTTCCCTCGTCCTCCACCCGCGCAACCCCAGGGCGCCGACCGTACACGCCAATCTCCGCTATATTGAAAAAGGCGAAAAAAAATGGTTCGGAGGCGGGTCCGACCTGACGCCTCACTACCTCTACGAAGAGGACGCGGTCCACTTCCACAGCGCGTGGAAAGCCGCCTGCGACCTCCACGGCGCCTCTCTCTACGCGGATTATAAGAAGGGATGCGATGAATACTTCTACCTTCCGCACCGCGACGAGGCTCGCGGAATCGGCGGAATCTTCTTCGACTACGTGGATGCCGACGAGAGCTCCCTGGCGATGTGGGAAGCGCTCGGCAGGGCCTTTGTCGGAGCCTACCTGCCGATCCTCGAGCGCCGCAAGGACGAGGCCTATGGTGAAGCCGAGCGCCTGCACCAGCTCCAGAGGCGCGGACGCTACGTCGAGTTCAACCTGGTCTACGACAGGGGAACCAGCTTCGGGCTGAAAACCGGCGGGCGGATCGAATCAATCCTGATGTCGCTGCCACCGGCGGTACGCTGGGACTACGATGCCCGGCCCGCGGAAGGCTCCGAAGAGGCGCGCCTGCTCGAGGTGCTCCGCAATCCGCGCGACTGGCTCGACGGGGAAGATGAAGCCGATTCCCGAAAACAGGACGAACCTGCCGCTTGAAGTGCGGGCCTCTATCGGCGAAAACATTCCCCATGCGTTATCTCTCAGGCATCCAGCCCTCGGGCGTACTTCATATCGGCAATTACTTTGGAGCCATCCGCCAGCACATCCAGAGCCAGGATGAGCACGACTCCTATTACTTCATAGCCGACTACCACGCCCTGACCACGGTTCGAGACGCCGAGGTCCTCAGGGAAAACGTCCTCGGGGTCGCCCTCGATTACCTCTCCCTGGGACTCGATCCGGAAAAGACGACCTTCTTCCGGCACTCGGAGGTGCCGGAGGTGCAGGAGCTGGCCTGGGTGCTCTCGACCCTCACGCCGATGGGCCTTCTCGAACGCTGCCACAGCTACAAGGACAAGATCGCCAAGGGAATCGCGCCGGACCACGGGCTGTTCGCCTATCCTGTGCTGATGGCCTCAGACATCCTGATCTACGATTCCAACAGGGTCCCGGTCGGCAAGGACCAGGTCCAGCACATCGAGGTCACCCGCGATATCGCCCAGCGCCTCAACCACATCTACGGCAACGGCGGCGAGATCCTGGTCATCCCCGAAGCCCAGGTGGAAGAATCCACCGCCGTCGTGCCCGGGATCGATGGGCAGAAGATGTCCAAGAGCTACGACAACACCCTCGAGATGTTCGCCTCGGAAAAAAAGCTGAAGAAGGCTATCGGAAAGATCGTCACCGACTCGCGTACCCCTGAGGAGCCAAAGGACCCCGAAGAGATCATCATGTACCAGCTCTACAGGCTCTTCGCCAGCGAGGCGGAGCTGCAGGCCATGGGCGAGCGCTACCGCGCCGGCGGCTACGGCTATGGAGATGCCAAGAAGGAGCTGCTCGAGAAGCTGCTCGATTACTTCGCGCCCTATCGAAAAAAACGTGCCGAGCTCGCAGGCGATCCCGGCGGGGTCTTCGAGATTCTCGCGGCCGGCGCCGCCCGCGCCCGCCAGACCGCCCAGGCCACCGTCGAGCGAGTCTACGAGGCTGTCGGCCTGCGCTGAGCCCCCTTGCAATCCCCCCCCGGCGATTCAGGATTTGAAGGGGGCCATCCCGAGCAATTCCAGGCAGAGCTCTTCGAGCGCCGCGTAATAAGCCATCCGCAGCTGTGCCGGGTCTCCGTCCGCGTCCCTCGCCGCCACCGCGGGCGTAATCTTCGCCTTGACACTGAAGCTCTTCGTGGACTGGAAGCCGCGGCCCTTGCGCTTCTCCAGGCTGCAATCGAGCCTGCAGGAATACTTGCTCCCCGTCTTCAACCCCTGGAATTCGATGTTGCCGTCGAAGGTCGCTGTGGCGTGAATCACCAGGCGATGCCCGGGGTTCTTCCTACTGGCAGAATCGGGGAAACCCTCCGGCACCTTCGCTCCTCCGACCTGCTTCTCACCCGCCTTCCTTATGACCTTCACCTTGCCGTCGAAAAATGCGAGCCAGTGCTGCTCGGCCACCTCATGTTGAAGACAATAGCCCAGCCGGGACCAGGTGTGAGGGTCGCTCGAAGAGAGGTTCTCTTTGCCCAGCTTGCCGGTGACCAGCATCTTGAAGACCTTGTTGACGACGACGGCCGGCGCGGCTTTCGAAGGTTCCCCGGCCGGGGGTCGCGGGGGCTCAACCACCGGCGGTGGCTCCACAGGGGGAGGCTCCGGCGGAACCTCGGGGTCCGGCGGCGGGGGCTCTTCGAACGGGGGAAGCTCCTCAGGCTCGGGCTCCGGGTCAGGCTCAGGCTCCTCGCGGACTGCCGGAACGGGAGGGACTCCAGGGGCCTCCTCGGGAGAATCAAGACGGCTGAAGACCGGCCTGTTCGTACTCCCATCGGCGACGATGCGACTTTCTGAGCGGGGAGCGGAACCACTGGTGCTGACCACGACGACCACGACGAGGCCGAAAACGAAAACCACCCCGCCGATCAGACACAGAAAGAGAAACCCCTGCTTGGAGCCGCGCCCGGCGCCTCCATAACGTCTCGAGGCGGAGCCACCGCGACGATTCAATCTGTGTCTCCTGCCGGCCATTTTCCCGGTCTATCCCAAAACGAATGAAAACAAAACCCTGCCGTAATCGCAGGCTATTATGACGCAAACTCCTCCAGGTACCAAACTACGCAGGGTAAATACCCTGGAAAAGCCCACAGGACCCTCTCGAAGCGCCTTGATACGCAGGAAACCCCCATGCAGGGGAATCGAAACGGTTTTCGGCTTTGTTTTTCGAAGTGCAGCCGGGAAAATAAAGGAGTTGGGGGGAATGGAACCATTCATCGAGCGCGCGCCAACCGATGATCAGGGCCTGTCGAGACACGCCCGTGGCCGGTACGCGCTGCCGCTGTTTCGAGGAAAAATCATGACAGGTCGCCCACACCCTTCCACCCCACCCTGCCAGGCAGGGAACCTCCCGCTTGCAGCGCTGGTCCCGGCCATGGTCTGCCTGCTGCTGTTGGGCGGCTCTCCCCTCGAGGCCCAGCATTTCGACTGCGTGGAGCTCAACGATGAAAACACCAACATCTTCATGGTTCCCGATGCCTGCTTCCTCGATAAAAACCTCGACTGGTGCAATTGCGTCGACTCGGCACTGAGCAATCCCGTCAGGGGAGAAACCAGCGGCTTTCGCCAGGCGATCCAGTGGCTCAGCGGGCAACCCGGAATAGGTAATGAGCGCATCGAGGTCGAGGGGGGCTCCCTCGACCTCTCGGGCCTGTCGCCCGGCGATGTCATCGGGACCGGTGAGGCGATCGAGCTGATCCCCCTGGGCTTCCCCTTCGTCGGCGGAGATTTCTTTGGCATCTATTTCGAGGTCAGGGTTACCGCCGTTGAAGACGGCGCCGCTGATTTCATCATCTCCATCACCTCGGTCACGCCGGCCGTGGTAGAGGCCATCGGCTACGAACCGACCGACGCGGAGCACTCCCTCGGCCATATGATTACAGGAAGGATCAGGAGCAACGATGACGGCGGTGTGATTATCGAATACCGTTACGCCACGGAGAACTTCACCGCGAACACGGTTCCCGGGGTGCTGCCCACCGAGGCATCCATGCCCCTCTTCACGGTCCCCTTCGTGATGGAGTTCTTCTCCCGCGAGAGCGGCATCTACACGGTCCCCGAAGAGGGAAACGTCCAGGTGCTGAGCACCATCCGCAGCTTCCTCGAAGACACCCTCGCCGAGATACTTCCGCTCGATGCTGAAGACCTCTGTGAAGGGATCGATGCTGTCACCCACTGCAAAATCATCGAGGAGGACCTTGAATTGAGGGACTCCGCCAATGACAACAACCCTCCAACCGCCACCATCACCGCGATCGATCCCGGCATCTTCCTGATGCTGGAGGACCCGGTCACCCTGGACACCTTCTGCGGACGCGCCTACGTTCTGCTGCGCGGCAGGAACTCCGATGATGGAGACGGAGGCTACCAGGGACTGAACTACCGGTGGTCCATCCTCGAGGGGCCCGAGGGAGGCGCTGAGATCCCTGACAATACGCGGGAATTCAAGGACACCCACGTGATCTTTACACAGGCCGGAGTGTACGAGATAGCCCTCGAGGTAGAGGACGGCTTTGGCGGCGAAGATTCGTCGGGAGCCTCGATCACCGTGGTGGTGTCGACCGAACTGGACTTCAACGCCCCTCCCCTGGTCAACCTGCGAACCTCGCCGAATCCTCCTGACATCCGCCTCTCGAACGGAACCGCCACGGTGACGCTGGACGCCAGCGCCTCTGACGGCGGAGGCGAGGGCTGTGAGCAGGAGGTCTCCTTCCTCTGGCGCCAGATCGATGGCCCTGTCGACGCGGTGATCAGAAACCCCCGTGAGCCGGTTACGCGGGTCACCTTTGATACTCCCGGCGCCTACCTGATCGAGGTCGAGGTCGACGATCATGGCTTCCAGGACAATACCTCCTCAGCGGAGGTCGAGATCATCGTCACCGGTGGAGCCCCCGACGGCACCTTCCGGCGCGGAGACGCCGACGACAGCGGGCGCCTCAACATCACCGATGCCATCACCATCCTGAACTGGCTCTTCCTCGGCAGCGCCACGCCCAGCTGCACTGACGCGGCCGATGCGGACGACAACGGCCGCAACGACATCACCGACGCCATCCAGCTGCTGCAGTTCCTCTTCCTCGGTGGACCACCGCCGCCGGCACCCGGCCGCGACGACTGCGGTGTGGACCCGACCGCCGATCCGCTCGCGGACTGCGACTACCAGTCCTGCGGCGGCTGATACCCTCCTTTCACCCCCGGGATGGATTGGCTATACTCCGCGCTGAAACGCCTGAAAGAAGCGGTCCGCAGACGAACCTCACCAATGAAAGAATCCCTGCTGTTTTTCTTCAATTTCATCCGTCACCCAAAATCCACCGGGGCGGTATTTCCCAGCTCTCGCAGGTTGGCGGAGGTGATGGTCGAGGACGCGGGGCTCGATACCGCAGCGACTGTCGTCGAGCTCGGGCCCGGCACGGGAGCCTTCACCGGCACCATCGCAGAGCGCCTGGGCGACCAGGACAACTACCTGGGACTCGAGCTGCGGGAAAAATTCGTGTCGATCGTGCAGGAAAAGTATCCCCACCTCAGGGTGGTCAACGACTCGGCCGAGAAGATTGTCGAGAACCTTCGGAAGCTCGACAAGGAAAATGCTGACACGATCATATCCAGCCTGCCCTGGGCGGCCTTCGATCCGGACCTGCAGAACAGGATCATGAAGTCTGTTACCGATGCCCTCCCCAGCGGGGGAAAATTCGCCACCTTCACCTACCTTCACGCCGCCAGGCTGCCAACCGGGCGGCGTTTTCGCTCGTTGCTGGATGAAAACTTCTCTGAAGTCCGGGTATCGAGAACGATCTGGCGGAACCTGCCCCCCGCATTCGTCTACCATTGCACGAAATAGGACCCGCCACCGGACAGCGCGGAAATTATTTACCGCGGCACTGGATTGTCGGGAATTGTCATCCTTACAATAGGTAGCGTGTCTCACCGTCGCAGATCGAATCTAATTTAATGCGGGCGGTGAAGGGTCGGAATTCGAATGATTACGGATGATCTCACTCCTCTGCGAGGATCACGGGAGGGCTCCATGTCCAATACGAAGCTTTTTGTCTATTTCCTGCCGGTGTGCGCGTTGCTCCTGGCCCCGGTCACCGAACTCGAGGCGCAAACTCCACTCCTGCAAGAGGGAGACACCTGGCGCTACTTCAGGGCCGTGTCAGCTCCACCGGCGGACTGGGCGGAGATCGACTTCGACGCTGAGGCCGCCGGCTGGGAAAGCGGCCCCGGTGGCATCGGCTACGGCGATGACGATGATGCCACCGTCCTCGATGACATGTCCGACAATTACATCGCGGTATACATGCGCCTGGAATTCGACGTACCCGAGGAGCTGGCCGAGGCCTGGCTGCAGCTGCGGGTACGCTATGATGATTCCTTCGTAGCCTACATCGACGGCGAGGAGGTCGCCCGGCGGGGCATCGAGGGAACCCCGCCGCTATTTGACGCCAACGCGACCGTCGAGCATGAGATCACCGGACCGGACGGTTTCGATGAGGAGTTCCTGCTCGAGCAGACCGAGCTCGACACCGGGCGGCACGTGCTCGCCGCCGAGGTCCACAACATCAATCTCGGCTCCAGCGATCTCTCCTTCTCAGCCGAGCTGATCGCCTCCCAGCTGCTGATCACCTCCATCGACCCCTCCTTCGGCCCGCTCGAGGGCGGCAATACGATGAGGATCTACGCCCTGGGCATCTTTCCCGGCCTCAACCCGGATGTCATTTTCGGTGATCGGGAATCTCCCGCCGTCACCATCGGGGATGACTACATAGAAGCCGAGGTGCCCGCCGCGAAAATATCCGGCGCCGTCGACATCATTATCGATACAGCCAACGCCTCTGTCCGGATACCCGGAGGCTACACCTATACCGACCCCGATGGCGGGATGATGGGCCTCGACTTCACCGCCGGACCCTACGCCACCGCCGAAGGCTTCAGCGGAACCCTCGACGAGGGAACCCTGCAGGCGTGGTTCCGCCGCGGACCGGCGCAGGGCCAGTTCGCTAATTTCATCTACAGCACCCTTTTCTCGATCGAGGCCGCGGACGGCTCCGACGCATTCATCCTCGAGGTGCGGCCCGCCAACATCAGGGCCAGGACCGCGGCCGATGGAGACTTCGCGGAGCTGGTGGCTACGGCCGACCTGGCCGAAGGAGAATGGCACAATATCTGCTGCACCTTCTCCGAGCGAGGCCGGGCGATCTATCTCGATGGCCGGCAGATCGCCAGCGACGACCTGGCGATGAATCTCTCCGGGAGCGACCGCATCCGCATAGGCTCCAGGTTCCAGCCCGGCGGTGGCTTCTTTGACGGCGCCGCCCTGACCGGCGCTGTGCGTTCGGCCGCCATCTGGGGCTTCGAGCGCTTTGAAGACGAGATCCAGCGCGAGCTGTTCATGCCCCCCGGAGAGGATCCCTACATCGGGGCGAGCTGGGAAATGAATGAAGGCGCCGGTGGCAGAAGCGCCGACTCCGGAGACCGGGGAGCCGATCTCATCTTCGGCTCGGGCCCCGGGGCCGATGGAAACGACCCCGGCTGGATCACCATCGACGACTTCCCCGCCTTCATGCTGACCTCGGTGCAGCCCGCCGTGGGCCCCCTCGCCGGGGGAGACCTGGTCCAGCTCTTCGGCGACGGCTTCCCGCTCGAAGGAGAGGTAACCGTCAGCTTCGTGGACCGGTTGGCCCCTTTCCTGGCGACGCCCTCGCCCAAGGTCAACGTCGTCAGCAATTGGGAGATCACCGCCGAGGTGCCTCCGGCGGAAGATTTCCAGGTGGTCGACATCCTGGTGGAGACCCCGGCCGGCAGCGGCCTCCTGGAGGCCGCCTATGCCTACGCCCCGGACCCCCGCAGCATCTTCAAGCCGATCGAGGAGGGTGATTCCTGGGACTACATCATCGCCACCGAGGAGATGCCGGAGAACTGGAACCTGCCGGACTTCCGCCCGCGGGACAACGGCTGGCAGAGCGGCCCGACCGGCATCGGCTACGGCGACGATGACGACGCGACCTCCGTCCTCGAGATGCAGAACCAGGCGGCGGCGGTCTACGCCCGCCACGAATGGCCGCTCAGCGGCGGCGGTGAAAACATGAACTTCCTCAGGCTCAGCATCCGCTTCGATGACAGCTTCGTCGCCTACATCAACGGCACCGAGGTTGCCCGCGCCAATCTCGATGGCGTTCCACCTGCCTTCGACGAGCTGGCGAGCGCCACGCACGAGATCACCGGGGGCGCGGGTGTCTTCGATGAGGTCATCGACCTCACCGAGTTCCGCGGCAGCCTGCGCAACGGCCTCAACGTGCTGGCCATCGAGGTGCACAATACCGACCTCGGCTCCAGCGATCTCTCCCTCTCGGCCGAGCTGGAGTTCTCGGCGCCCGGGCAGGCCTTCATCCGGGGAGACGTGGACAACAACGCGAGCTGGAACGTGAGCGATGCCGTCAGGATCCTGCTGCACGCCTTCACCGGCGCCGAGCTGCCCTGCCTCGAGGCCGCCGATGTCGACGACAGCGGCCGCATCGACCTGGACGACGGAGTCGGACTGCTGAACTTCGTCTTCAGGCAGGGCGAGGCTCCTCCACCCCCGCTCTACGAGGCGCTGCCCGATCTTGACAGTGATGAGCTCGGCTGCGAATCCTTCGGAGAATAAGATCCGGGAGCCGCCGCTCAGGTCAGGTCGCGGTATTCACGCCTGGAGAACCAGTACATCCCCAGGAGCAGGAAGCCAACCGCCACCGAGATGAGCGTGATGGCCGCCTCGTCGCCCCCGACCGGCTGAAAGATCGCCTGGTTCCTCGGCCCGATACCGTGCTCCCCCCCGGCATCGTAGAGCATGCAGCGGACGTAGAAGCTGATCGATATCCGCTTGAGAACACCCGGCACCTGGCCCATGAAGAACTCCACCAGGAAAACATGGGCGATACCGATCAGCGTCGCGTGGCGGAAAACCGCGCCCAGCCAGCCGAAGAAGGCCAGGTAGGCGAGGGTGCCGCAGGCGATCGTGGGCAGAAACATCCAGGCCAGCTCCGACAGCGGCAGCGGTGGACCACCGAAGAACGAGGCGACGGCACAGAGTCCGAAGACCGCCCCGAGTGAGATCCCCAGCGCCAGCGGAAGACTGCCGAGCAGCTTCGCAAGATACATGCTCGAGCGCGAAATCGGCCGGATCGAGAGATAGACCAGCGTCTTATCCTCGCGATCATCCCCGATGATGGCGGTCCCCAGGGTCAGGGTGATAATCGGCAGGAAGAACCGGCAGAACGGCAAGGCGATGATCCAGCGACCGAAGCTCTTGACCTTCCATGGCTCGAAAAACCCCCTGAAGCCCACCAGGAGAGCGATGACCGCGAACAGGATGAAGGCCACGACGAGACGCCGGGGACGCAGCTGGCGCCGGAAGCTGAAATAGACGAGGTAGAGCCAGGAGTTCACGCGCTGCCTCCCATCTCTTCGCCGACCAGGTAGCCGAAGACGGCCTCGGCCGAAGCATCGAGCGGAACCAGGCGATCGATGCCGATCCCGAGCTCCCGGGCCAGGCCGGGCAGCGCGCGGTAGAAGCTCTCAACCTGGGGTACGCTGAGAACGAGATCGTCTTCCGCAAGCTCTCCGGCGCGGCGCTGGAAAACGATACCCGTGACCAGACCGGACTCCAGCAGCCGCGCCCCGAGCTTTCTCGGATCGCTGGCGGTGACAAGCAGCTTCAGCGGGTGGTCCTTGAGAAGACCACGGACCTCGGCCAGGGCTCCCGAGGCGATGACCTTGCCCTGCGCGAGAAATACGATGCGGCTGGTCACCGCCTCGATCTCCTCGAGGATGTGGCTCGAGACGATGACCGTGGCGCCGGCGCCGGCGAGCTCTTCAAAGAGCCGCAGCATCTCGCGGCGGCCGGTGGCATCGATCCCGTTGAGCGGCTCATCGAGCACCAGGATGTCAGGCTTGTGAACCAGGGCCTGGGCCAGCTTGGCGCGCTGGCGCATCCCCTTGGAGCAGGCCTTCAGACGCTTGCCGGCAAACCCGAGAGCGCCGGTCTTACCAAGCGCCTCGCGCGCGAGGGCATCGGCTGAGCCGCCGAGACCGCAAAGACGCCCCATGGCGCGGACAAAGGCGAGCACGCTCATATCCTCGTAAAAAGAGTCTCCCTCGGGCGAGTAGCCCAGCCTGCGGCGAGCCGCAGGGGTCTTCCAGACGTCCTTGCCGAAGATGAGAGCCTCACCGTAAGATGCCTTCAGCTGCCCGGTCAGGATCTTCATGAGGGTCGACTTGCCGGCGCCGTTGGGACCCACGAGACCGGTGATCCCCGGCTGCAGCTCCAGGTTCACCTTATTGAGGCCGGCGATCTCACCGTACCACTTGGCCAGGTCGCGAATCGAGACCGGGTTCATGAGACCACCTCCACCGCGCGGGTCTTGCTCCAGAAGGCCCAGAGAGCCGCGCCAAACCAGGCCGCCAGGGCGGCGATGGGACACCAGGGCTGTCCGCTGTAGAGCTCGGACTCGATACCGAAGAAAGCGTTGGAACACCATTGCAGCAGGAACCAGAAATCGAGCAGCTTCCAGTACTCAGAACTCCTGGCGGCCTCGTGAACGACCTCGGTAACGATCGGCAGGAATATGAAAATCAACCCCCAGACCATGACGATCGAGATCGTTCTCTGCAGAAGCGCGGCTACCCCCAGCAGCAGGATCGACATGCCGATGCTGACGAGCAGTCCGTAGGCCAGGATCCCGAAGAGAATGCGCCGGGACTCGAAAAAATAATCAAAGGTATCGCCGAACAGACCGTACTCGATAAAGAGCGCGAGGCAGGGCAGCAGGGTCAGCATGCTGACCAGCAGGGAGGTGGCCACCAGCTTGCCGAGAAAATACTGCCAGCGCTCCAGCGGCTTGGAGAGATAGAAGGTGAGCGATCTGAAACGAAAATCGTTTCCCACCAGCACCGCTCCGCTGATGGCCAGCAACAGCATGACGACGGTATTCTGGCTCGTGATAAAGTCCCT
>Ga0310345_10001385_pt1 | contig 27152 bp, 23 predicted proteins | sample HC15DNA20500_MG_FD_204667 | JGI IMG/M metagenome (GOLD analysis project Ga0310345, IMG submission 204667) | Marine microbial communities from station ALOHA, North Pacific Subtropical Gyre - HC15-DNA-20-500_MG | ecosystem: Environmental > Aquatic > Marine > Oceanic | place: Pacific Ocean: North... | reverse complement strand
CCATGCGCATCACCGAACCTTTACCGAACTGGCGCTCGATCTGAGACAGCGCCGCCGACAGTGCCTTACTCTTGTCGCTCATTTGTGAACCCCTCTCCGATTCCATCCATTGGCACAGAAACTGACCTGATGGCCAGCACTGTCTTTCTGGACAGCATTATGGGCAGTGTTTGTGCGGGGTGCAACCCCCCGCCGCGGGCGTGAGATGGAGGCCATGATACACGTCCCGGCGGAGGAACAAATCCGCGCGCCTCACAGGCGCTGGATCAGCCCCTCCATGGCCGCCAGCATGCTGCGGTTACGCACCTCGTCGCGGTCGCCGGGGAACAGAAAGTGTTGCGCCTCGGCGACATCCTCGCCGAGGCCCCAACCGATCCACACCGTGCCCACCGGCTTCTCGGCGGTGCCGCCGTCCGGGCCGGCCACGCCGCTCACCGAGATGCTGACGTCGCCGTTGGAGTGCGCCAGCGCGCCCCGGGCCATGGCCAGCACCACCTCTTCGCTGACCGCGCCGTGGGTCTCCAGAAGGGAACGCGGCACGCCCAGCATTTCTTCCTTGGACAGGTTGGAATAGGTCACGAAGCCGCGCTCGAACCAGCTCGAGGCCCCCGGCTCGTCGGTGAGCAGGCGGGCGATGCCGCCGCCGGTGCAGGACTCCGCCGTGACCACGGAAAACCGCCGCTGTTGTAAAATCTTGCCTAACTCCCGGGCTCGATCCGCCAGTCCTTGCATGCGCCTTACCTCGCCAAAGCCTGTTATTAGCGCCTCCATGATGGACGACTTGGCGCGGGCTTCCCAGCGCCCGCTACGCGACCACCTTCCAAGCCGGCGGCGGCTGTGCTATCCCCGGAGGCACCGACGCTAGTGAAGGAGCACTACCGTGACCACCGCGAAGGAAGATTCAACGGCGGCGGACGCCACGCCGAAAGGCACCACGCCAGGCGCCACCATGGACAGCGTCGTACACCTGGTGGACGAGGACCCGGGCGTCCGCGACCGCCTGGACCGGCTGATGCGCCGCGCCTACCTGCCCTGCCGGGGCTACCGGGACAGCGACGATCTACTGCTGCGCCTCACGGATGACCGGCCCGGCTGCGTGCTGGTGACCCTGCGCACCCCCGGGATGGCGGGCCTGCGCACCCAGCAGCGTCTGAGCAAGACCGGCTCCACCTTGTCAGTAGTATTCCTCGGCGATAGCCCCCACGTCAGCGCGGCAGTCGGAGCGATGCGCGCCGGCGCCGAGGACTTCCTTGCCAACCCCACCGACGACGACACCCTGATCGAAACCGTGCAACAGGCGGTCGCCCGGGACCGGCGCCGCAAGGCCCGCCAGACCGCCCGCCTGGCGCTGCGCGAACGCCTGGCCCGGCTCACCCCGCGCGAGCGGGAAACCCTCGAAGCGGTGGTCTCGGGGCTGTCCAACAAGGGCATCGCCGAAGCCCTGTCGATTTCGCCGAAAACCGTGGAACTGCACCGCGCCCATATGATGCACAAGATGGGCGTCGGCTCAGTGGCGGAGGTGGTGAAGCTGTATCTGTTCGCCACGGAAGCGGCCACACCACCGGTTAAGGGTTTTCCCCTGCCCGGCCACGGGGAACGCCCTATAGGCAACCGTCAGCGCACGGACTAGCTTGGCCCTTCACCTATGGAACCGTCGGCGCCGTGCCGGCGGCCGGCAAAGGAGGCGCTATGAAAGCTCTTACCTGGCACGGGACCCACGATGTGCGCGTGGACTCGGTCCCCGACCCACGAATCCAGGAACCCGGTGACGCCATTCTCAAAGTTACCGCCACCGCGATCTGCGGTTCGGACCTGCATCTTTATAATGGCCTGATGCCCGCCATGGAGCCCGGCGACGTGCTCGGCCATGAATTCATGGGCGAAGTGGTCGAGGTCGGCAAGGACGTGCGAAACCTGAAGAAAGGCGACCGGGTGGTGGTACCGTTCACTATCTCCTGCGGTCACTGTTTCTTCTGCGACAAACGCCTGTATTCGCTGTGCGAGACCAGCAACCCCAACGCCGAGGACGCCGCCCAGGCCATGGGGCACTCCCCCGCCGCCCTGTTCGGATACTCACACCTGCTCGGCGGCATTCCCGGCGGCCAGGCGGAATACGTGCGGGTGCCCCACGCCGATGTGGGACCGCTGAAAGTGGAATCCGATATCAAGGACGAGCAGCTACTGTTCCTGTCGGACATTTATCCCACCGGCTATATGGCCGCCGCCAACTGCGACATCAACGCCGGCGACACCGTGGCCGTGTGGGGCTGCGGGCCGGTCGGCCAGTTCGCGATCCGCAGCGCCTGGATGCTCGGCGCCGGCCGCGTGATCGCCATCGACCGCGTACCCGAGCGGCTCGCCCTGGCCGAGAAGCAATCCCAGGCCGAGGTGATCAACTTCGAGAAAGAGGGTCCCTACCAGCGCTTGATGGAAATGACCCGCGGCTATGGCCCGGACAGCTGCATCGACGCGGTGGGCGCTGAAGCCCACGGCGCCGGCGATCCGGAGTACCAGCGCCGGGACAGCGACTCCAGCGAACCCAACCGCCCCACCGCCCTCAATCAGATGATTCAGAGCTGCCGCAAGGGCGGGCAATTGTCGATTCCCGGCGTCTATACCGACAGCATGGACGGCGTCGCCTTCAACGGCCTGATGAACAAAGGGCTGTCACTGAAAAGCGGCCAGACCCACATGCAGGCCTACATGCCCGCGCTGCTGCAGACCATCGAACTGGGTAACATCGACCCCTCGTTCATTATTACCCACCGCTACGGCCTGAACGACGCCGCTAAGGCGTACGCGGACTTCAACGCCAAGCAGGACGGCTGCATCAAGGTGGTGATGACCCCCTGAACCCGGTAGCCGTTGGCCACAAAAAACCCCGCCGTTCGGCGGGGTTTTTTTGTACGCCTCTGAATATCGCCGGCGGCGATCAGGGCAACAAGGTCTTCAAGGCGTCGGCGTCTCCGCTATCGTCTTCCACTTCGCCTTCCAGGATTGCCTCGGCGCTGGTCGCGCGGGTGTAGTACTCCTGGTTGGCGTCGTCGTCACTGAAGACATCGCTAACGCTGATGGCGCCGCCAGCGAACAGGCCTTCGGTACTGCTCCAGAACACCACGTCGCCCTTGCCGTAGTTGCCCTGGGCCGCGTTGGACCAATCCAGCAGCGTCAGGCCGGCGTCCGCGTTCAACGCGAAGTTATGGTCCTGCTTGAAGGACGACACCGCCTTATCGGTCATCAGCAGCATCGCCACTTCACCGGCGGCCACACCGCCCTGGGCACCGGCACTGACCGCGCCGAAGTTATAGAACGCCGGACCGTTCCAGTCGCTGCCGTCCTTGGTCAGCACCACGCCCTGACCACCGCGGCCACCGAACACGAAGGCGCCACGTCCGAAATCGGGCACCAGAAACACGCCCTTGGCCTGCTCCAGCACGGCGTCCATGCCGTCCTCGCGTTTCATGTTCTGCAGAACCGTTTCCGCTTCGTTGAGCACGTCACGGGTATTCTCGCGCTCTTCGCCGGTCTGTACGTTGGACGCTTGGTCCTCCATATGATCCATGCTCTGCGTGTTCTGCATGGTCTCCGCGTCGTCCACGTCGCGACCGGTTTGATTGGCGGCGACCCCTGCCGCCAGGGTGGCCAACGCCAGGGAAGTCGCTGTCATTGTTGCTACTTTCATGGTTCTCTCCTTCCTTGATGAGGGAACCGCCACGCTAGGACGCCAGTCCGACAGTTGGGAATACGGGATAACCCGTGGTCGGCGGCCACAGCGTGCTAATCTTGGCCGGTTTTTCATTCCTTAACACAACCCGGACACCATGACTTCAGCACCCAACCGCGCACGACGCTGGCTCGAACGGCTCAACGGCTCCAAGCACATGCTCTGGCTGCTCGCCGCCCTTTCTTTCCTGGAAACCATCATCCTGCCGGTGCCCATCGAACTGGTGCTGATTCCGCTGTTGGCCGTCAACCGCCAGCGCCTCTGGCGCATCGCCACGGTCACCACCGCGGGCTGCCTCGCCGCGGCCCTGCTCGGCTACGGCATCGGCATGGTGCTTTACCAGTCCATCGGTACCTGGTTCATCGACACCATGGGCATGCAGAGCGCCTACCAGGCCTACCAGGGCTTCTTTGACCAGTACGGCTTCATCGCCATCCTCACCCTGGGCATCCTGCCGATCCCGTTCCAGGTGGCGATGATCACCGCCGGCCTGTCCGGCTACCCCATCGCGCTGTTCGTGCTGGCCGCGCTGATCGCGCGCGGCATCCGCTACTACGGCCTGGCCTGGCTGGTATTGCGGTATGGGCCCAAGGTGGAGCGAATGTGGCGGCGTCATGCGCTGGTGACCAGCCTGGTGGCCGGGCTGGTGGTTCTGGGCGTGGCGCTGGGGATGCAGTGGCTGGCCGGGCAGGTGCTTTGAGCACGGAGTCGCTGCGTCATGCTGCTGGCCTCGGCGAACCGGACCGAGCGCGACTTTGACTCTCTGCTGAATTACACCGTATCGCCCATCGACCCGGTCCCCGGCGGAGGCCCGGCACTACAACCTGCCCTGTTCCGCATCACCGACGACAACCGCGCCATCCAGGGCCCGGACGCGGAAGGCAAACCCTTCGCCCCGGACTCCCCTGAGCACAGCCTCAAACTGTGGGGCAGATACACCTTCAACCCCAGCTGGGAAGCCGGCCTGGGCGCCCAATACAGCAGCGGCACCTTCGCCGAATCCGGCGGCGTGCGCTGGGAGCAGAACGGCTACACCACCTTCTCAGCCATGGCCGCCTATAACCTCAACGCCGACACCCGCTTCGTGCTCACCGGCAGCAACCTCACCGACAAACGCTACTACAGCCGCGTGCAAGGCGGCGGCCGCCAGAACTACTTTGGCGACGCGCGGCAGTTCGAGCTGAGCTTTGAGACGCGCTTCTGAGAAGCTGGCTGATACCATCAACGGGTGCTCGGGTTCTACTACCCGGGCGCCGCGTTATGCATCGGGCGCAAAGTTGGTGGGGCCTATTTACCAATAGCAAGCATTCAAGACGCTATTTCAAAGTCCATGAGCCGGATCAGTCACTAGAATCTCACCAGTCCCCGGCCTTACCATGAAATTAGACTCGTCAAAATCCAAGTCGGCGCCGGTCTTGAGGCACTGAACACACATAAAACTCATTGCCGCTTTAACAGGAACCAGCCTACCGGCAACAGACAGCTCTGAGATGACAGAATGCACTCTTCCCAATTCATGTCGATCGATGACCAGATTCGAGTCCACCTCCGCACACTTTAGGACCGCGCTCACCCACTCTTTCACTTCTTCAAGCGCCTTCGGGTAGCATTCGAGCTCATGCAGCTTCTCGAATTCAGCAAGCCAGTAGAAATCGATCTCGGGGTAGTCGTCAGAAGGCATAATTCTGCCCCAATCATTCAGGCAGCGAGGGACAGACAGCGCCTGCTTCGCAGCCAGAACCACAAAAGTATGCGAGGCTCCGTCCGTAGAAAGTCGAAAGATGGAATCGCCACCATCATAGATCTCCGAAGACGACCCTTTACCGATAAACTTCCTACCCGACAAGGGGGCTGATGTGCGCAAAATATCAACATTACTGCCTTCAAAAAGGAGATTATCTTCCAAGGACAATTCTCTCCAAACCAGAGCCGCCAGCACGACTTCCCTAAAGGGAGAGCATGACAGCGAAAAACTAATTATAGACTAGACGAGTCACTCACCCACCACACGCTGCATGCTCTGCATCCAAGCGGCCTTGAAGGCGGGATCACCAGCAAAGAGCTTGTACAGCTCCAACTCGTCCTTGCGCCGCTGGAGCATGACTTCTTTCAACATCTTCTCGAAAGCCAGCTCGCGGTTATGGGGGTCCGGGTTATCCTGGTACTTGGCCTTGAAGTCAGGGTGCTGGCGAATGCTTTCGGCGATATTGACGAACTTGACCTTCTGCTCTTCCGGTGTGGCGCTCCAGCCCTGGAACCAGCGCTCATTGAAGGAGCGAACGATCTCGTCCAGCGGATCCAGCTGCTTCTCGCCACCATGCGCGCCGCGTGGATTGGGATTCTGGGGGTCAACCTCCGTCTCCCCTTGATCCAAGGTGATCGACTGATTAAGCTTTACCCGCTGTAGCCCATAGGAACTCAAATCCACTGACTCCAGGAGCTCATCGATCGAATCTGAATCCGGGTCCTTGACCTTGAGCTTGGGTACCAGAAACTTCAGGAACCAGAACAGCTTTTCCCAGGCGACAATCTCGTAGGGCATGATGGATGCCATCTGCCCGTAGATTTTCACGTACTGTTTGGCCTTGATCTTAAAATCGACTTTCTCGTCATCGTCCAGTTCCAGTTCATGCTCGAACCGAGCTGCCGCCAGATCAATGATCGGACTCAGGCTCTGGGCATCCTCACCTTTGAAGTAGCGCTTTACGAAATCTTCCACTTGGTGCCATTCATAAACGCCCACATCGTCCATCACGTCCTTGAGCTCATGGAGAACATTGACGTCCGTGGCGCCTGAAAGCGACGTCGCGGTATAGAAGGGATCAAAGGCTATCTTGATATCATCCGAGGCATTAAAGAAGTCGAGAATAAACAGGTCTTCCGTCTTCTTCCCCAGCTTGGGCGCTGACCGGTTAAGGCGAGACAGGGCCTGGACACAGAGCACCGAAGCCAGCTTCTTATCCACATACATAGCACAAAGCTTGGGCTGGTCGAACCCGGTCAGATACTTGTTGGCCACCACCAACAGTCGATACTCATCCGTATCAAACTTGTCCTTGGTGTGATTATCAGAGAAGCCGTTGATCTCAGCTTCGGTATATTCGATACCATTTACCTCCTTGGTGCCTGAAAAGGCCACCAGCGCCTTGAACGGATGGCCTCTTTCTTCCAGCAGCCGAGTAATCGCCTTGTGGTAGCGAATGGCGGTCTCAATATTCTGGGTTATCACCATCCCCTTGGCCTTGCCCTTGAGCTTCTTGGTATTCACGACCTGGGGGATGAAATGCTCCAGCATGATCTCGGCTTTGGTATCGATGGTCTGCTGGCTTCGCTCTACATAAGCACGCAGCTTCTTCTGCGCCTTCTTGGTATCAAACAAGGGGTTCTCGGCAATGGATTTTTCAATTTCATAGTATCCCTTGTAGGTGGTGTAATTGGCCAGCACATCGAGAATAAAGCCTTCCTCGATAGCCTGTTTCATGGAATACAGGTGGAACGGCTTGAAGGTGCCGTCTTCCTGTTTTTCGCCAAACTTTTCCAGGGTGCTGTTTTTTGGTGTGGCAGTAAACGCCAGATAGGAGGCATTCCCACGCATCTTGCGCGAGCGCATGGCTTTCAGGATTGTGTCCTGATCATCCTCATCATCGTCCTGCTGCCCATTCTCGCCCATGGCACGGTTCATGTTGTCGTGGGCCATGCCGGACTGGGAGCTGTGCGCTTCATCGATGATCACCGCAAAGCGCTTGTCACTGAGATCCTCGATTCCATCCACAATAAAGGGAAACTTCTGGATGGTAGTAATGATGATCTTCTTGCCGCTTTCCAGCGCACTCTTCAGCTCTGACGACCTGAAGGCTGGTGCAACAATATTCTTGACCTCGGAGAACTCCTTGATATTGTCCCGAATCTGCTTGTCCAGGAGCCGCCGGTCCGTCACCACAATCACGGAATCAAACAGCGGCTGGTCCAGCGCCTTGCCGCCGGCCGCCTGCGCGGACGCCGGATAGGTTTCAATCAGCTGATAGGCAGCCCAGGTAATAGAGTTGGACTTGCCTGACCCCGCCGAGTGCTGAATCAGATAGGTATGGCCCACACCCTGCTGTTCCGCATGGGCCACCAGCTTCCTGACCACATCCATCTGGTGGTAGCGGGGAAAGAAAAGGGTGCGCTTTCGCAACGGGTCCTTACTGCTGCCATCCAGCCGCACAAAGTGCTGGATGATATTGGCCAGGCTGTCCTTGGTGAACACCTCCTGCCACAGGTAGGCACTCTTGTGTCCATCAGGATTGGGGGGATTACCTTTACCATGGTTATGGCCCTTGTTGAAAGGCAGGAAATAGGTGGCTTTTCCGTCCAGTTTGGTGGTCATGTAGACTTCATCGGTATCCACGGCCATGTGCACCAAGCAGCGCGCGAAATTGAGCAACGGCTGATTCGCATCCCGGCCTTCACGGTACTGCTTCTGCCCATGGTGACGGGCCGTTTGCCCGGTCCACGCGTTCTTCAGCTCCATGGTCACCAGCGGGATGCCGTTCAGGAACAACACCATGTCGATTTCCTGGAGGGGATTGGCCAGGGAATAGTGCACCTGCCGGGTACAGCTGAAAATATTGGTGGCAAAGCTTTGCTTCACCTTCTCACTACTGCTGGCCAGCGGTGCGGGGTACATCAGGTGGAAATGGGCATCATCCACCGCCAGACCCTTCTTGAGCAGATGCAGAGTGCCATGCTTCTTGATCAGGCGGTCGTATCGCTCCAGGAGCTTGCGCCGCCAGTCGGAGGGATTGTGCTTTTGCAGCTTGGCAAGCTCTTGTTCCTGAGTCTGCTCAAGAAAGCGCCAGAAATACCGTTCGTCAATGGCATACCGGGCATTGAAATCCGTCGGCAGTCCCAGCCCAAAGCCATTATTCGCCACCAGGTCATGCGCCGGAGTCTCTCTGAGCTCGCCAGCCTGTTTAACTGCCTCTGTATTCAAGCCCGTTAATGTCCGCTCTATGGCAGCTTCTAACGCTAGTTCATTGGTTTGGCTGACCATGCCCCCTCCTTAACCGTAATAATTTTTCGCCAGCGGCTGCTACCCCTGCCCGGACAGACAGGCCATTCGCGCCGCGGTGGGAATGCGCTGCTGGCTGTCGATGATGTACAGCTTGCCGCCCTCCTGATGCAGGATCAGGCTGCCCAAGTAATAAGGCAGCCCAGTATTGTCATACGTTTTACGGGCCAAATGGGATTTAACATCCAGCAAAAGGCCAGCCAGTTGCTTGTCCTGCCAGCAGTAGGAGCGCAGGCATTCCAGGATCGTTAAGCCGCCGGCCCGCTTTTCGCCATCACTGTCGACAATGGCGTCCGATGCCGGAGAAGGATCTGTAAGCAAGCACCCCGAGAAAAGCTGGGCAGCGCTGCAAGTCGCGACCTGAACTGTCATGACTGGATCAGTCCTCCACCATGTCGGGCGTGATCTTGATTTTTCCGGTAACGGCGCTATTGATCAGGATGGTTTTATATTCTGTAAGGTTTCCGATCTGGAACTTCAGGTGATCAATACCATTATTTATATCTGCCATTTTCTCCTTTAATGAATGAATAATGGCATCTTGCTCACCTAAAGGTGGATATGGCACCGCAATCACCCCAAACTTGTCGAAGTATAAGCGTAACCGCATATCCATGATGCCACGAGAATGACGCTTTAATTCGGCAGAGCAAAAACCTGACCGAAACAAGTAGTGGTAAAAGTATCCATTGACTGGCAATCGCGGCCTCAAAACGTCATATGCAGGGCTTGTAACACCCTCATATTCTGAAAGCCCTATCGCTCCCATCCACGCAAGCAGCTTATTGACTACAATGTCGCCTTTCTTTACAAACCAATAGCCATCGGTGGTTGAGGCTTTGTTCCCTCTTTCCTCAAGTTCTCTACGCGGCTTGACTCCTATGTCTGTATAGACAGAAAGCAATTCATGGTCATTATTCTTTTCCGAAGGCTCCATCACCATCCGGAAGATATTCTTAACCTTCTTAAGCTCCCAATGCGCCGGGATCTCCCCGATCCAGTCCACGCCGGAATCTTTCATGGGCACAGTGGGATCAAGGCCCTGGGTGACGGCGTTTTGGATAATGATTTGCTTGCGCTCTTTCAGCAGGGCGATCTGCTGCTCTTTGATCGCAATGGCTTCGTCGATTTGGGTGGTTTTGTTGTCGAGGAATCTTGCAATTAACTCCTGCTGCTGAAAACCTGGCCACGCAAGGTAATGACCGTTAAGATCAGCCTGGGTCATGCTTGGCAATGCAGTTGACGTTGAATAAAAAGAAAATGGAATCCCAGTGCAACAGTAGAAGAAAAATCGCCCATTTACATTTGGTTTTGGAACTGCATAAAACATGGTGTCCACTGTCCAAAATCTTCCTTTTACATGCAAAGGCTTATCAATAGTCCCCTTTCTTCCCAGAAGAACAGCCTCGCCATCGAACAAATAGTCCACTGCGTTGGCAAATTTCCCACCCGATCCATATACGGGATAGCCTTCTTCTGCGATTACATTCTTATGGTCTTGGCCATTTCTAATTACAGCCAAATACCTGATAGGTTTGATATCCCAACATCCCGGAACATTTCCAAGCCAATCAACTCCGGAATTTTTATAAGACTCATACCTTGAAAAATCAGAAATACTCAACATAGCCATCTACCCCTGCACCTGCTCAACATTCACACCCAGAATCTGCGCAATTAGCCCCTCCGCTTTCTGCTCCAGGCTGATAATGTCCTGGGCTACGTCTTCCAGTGAGCGCAGCGGCTTATGGCGATAGAAGTATTTATTGAAGCTGATTTCATAGCCGATTTTTGTGGAATCCAGGTTAATCCAGGCTTCTTTCACATGGGGCTTTACTTCTTCGAGGAAATAATCGTGAATGCCTTGCCTATCGCCCTTTTTGAACAGGGGGATGGATTCGCTATCGCGCAGGTCCGAGCTGGACTCAAAGGTAATGTATTCGCTGGCCTTGCCGGTGGGGTACAGGCCGTAGTCCGATAGCTGCTCCTCAGTGCAGTCGTAACGGCGTAGCAGTTCATTCAGCTTGTCGCCGTTCAGCTTGACGACTTTCTTGACCACCTCTTCGGCGGTTTCGTCGTACCAGCTCACGGCATTGAGGATGGCGTTTTTCTCAGGGGCGGTGAGTTTGATCTTTCTGGCCTTGAGCTCCGCATCCACCTGCTTCTTGAACTGGTTGAAATCGTTGAACTCGTCCTCGCCGATAGCCGCCATCAGCTCACGGGCGGTGTCGACCAGGGCCTTTAGGCTTGCCCAGCGCTTTACGTCCAGCAGTTTGGTTTTGGCCTTGGTGTTCAGGCTGATGTCGTTGTCTTCACACCAGGCCATGACTGGCTTTTCAATGCTTTTTAGGAAGCTCTGTTTGCTGTCCTTGCCGTGGCCGGTGTGGTCGTAGACCTTGTCCCCATGTTCGGCATAGAGATGCTCCATGACCCCGCTGATCTGCTTGTCAAAGCGCAAGCCGGCGATGCGCTCTTCGGAGAATTGCGCCTTGCGGCGGTCCGGCCGCTCGATGGCGACCTTATGATAGCCGAAGTCTTCGTTGCGGAATACCTGGCTGGCGATACCCGTTGGTTCGTTATTGCTGTCTAACTTGCGTTCGATGGCGGCGCAGTCCAGGTAGGTGCGTGTGATTTCCTCGATATGCTCGGGGGCGAATTCGCAATTCTTGTTGCCCAGGTTCTTGCGCAGCTTGCGGTACAGCAGGCTGGCATCAATCAACTGCACCTTGCCGCGCCGGTTTTCCGGCTTGTTGTTGTTAAGCACCCAGATATAGGTGGTGATGCCGGTGTTGTAGAACAGGTTGTTGGGCAGCTGGACGATGGCTTCCAGCCAGTCGTTTTCGATCAGGTAGCGGCGGATGTTGCTTTCGCCGCCGCCGGCATCGCCTGTGAATAGGCTGGAGCCGTTGTGGACTGAAGCGATACGACTACCCTTCGACCCACTGGCCGGGTCTTTCATCTTGCTGACCATTTCCATAAGGAACAGCAACTGGCCATCGCTGGAGCGCGGCGTGGCGTCGCAGTCTTCCAGGTTGCCCCAGTAGTCCTTAAGCTTGATCTTGAAGCGCGGATCGATGACATCGCTGCCATCCTTGATGTGCTTCTGCTCCGAAGCCCAGCTCTTGCCGTAGGGCGGGTTGGAGAGCATAAAGTCGAAACGATTGGAGGCGAATTCATCGGTGGACAGGGTGGAACCGACCTTGATGTTTTCCGGGTTGTTACCCTTGATCATCATGTCGGATTTACATATGGCGTAGGTTTCGTCGTTAATTTCCTTGCCGTAGAGGTAGATGTCCCGATTGTCCGAGGGATACTTCGCTTCTATAAAGTTCTGGGATTCGGTAAGCATGCCGCCGCTGCCGCAGGCCGGGTCATACACGGTGAGAGTGAGCGGCAGGTCATCTTTGATGGGATCGAACACCAGGTGGGTCATCAGTTCGATTACTTCCCGTGGGGTGAAGTGCTCGCCGGCCTCTTCGTTGTTTTCTTCGTTGAACTTGCGGATCAGCTCTTCAAACACATACCCCATGCCCAGGTTGGAGAGGCCGGGGAGTTTGTAGCCGTCCGGGTCCAGGGCATCATTGGGCGTGAGGTTGATTTTGGGCGAGACGAATTTCTCCACCACGTCCAGCAGCACGTCCTTGTGCGCCATGTGCTGAATTTTGCTCTTCAGTTCAAAGCGCTCGATGATTTCATGGACATTGGGGCTGAAGCCGTTGAGGTACTCCTCAAAATTGGCCAGCAGTATCTGCTGATTATTGGTGGCGGTGTTGTAAAGGCTGGTGAGCGTCCACTTGGAGACGTTGTAGAACACATAGCCGGAGGCCGCCTTCAGCGGGGCCGGGTCCAGCTCGGTGACGTCCATTTCCTCTTTCTGGAAGCGCACCTCTTCCAGCACCGCCTCCTTGGTGGGCATGAGCAGCGTATCGAGACGGCGCAGTACCACCATGGGCAAGATGACGTCGCGGTATTTACCGCGCACATACACATCGCGCAGGCAGTCGTCGGCGATATTCCAGATAAAGGAGACAAGTTTGTTGTGTACGCTGTGATCCATCCGGTTTCGGTCTCTTTGTCTGTGTTGGCATCTTTGCACGCTGGCCCGGAAAAGCTCGGCAACCCGCCCATCGCCGGGGCGGGGATAATCAATACAATCAGAGCTTCTGATAATACCGCTTGATTTTCTCTGCCATGGCTTCACGGCGCCGGGCAAGGAAGTCTTCGTAGTGGTCGATATGGTACAGGTTCTGGTCCTGCGGCAACGCATTGGCCTGGAAATTGGCGGCCAGCTCGCCCGGATCGGTGATCACCCCATAGAGTGGCTGGCCCGCTTGGCAATGCTGAAAGATATCCGCCACATAGTCGCAGGGGTCTTTCGAGCCGATTTTGATGTTAATTTCCTGCTGGACGCACGCCAAGTTGGCCACCTGGTTGTACTGGCCACGGGTGTAACCTTGCTTTTTGAGGAATTCCCGGGGGAATATGTGATGGATGTCACCGTGGTGGGTGAGCATGTCGCGCACGGTGATGTCCTTGGACAGGAAACCCTTGTCGCCCAGGCAGGCCTGGGCGGCCAGGAAAGCCTTGAACAGGGGGGAGTTGACCGAGGAGGTTCTGAGCCCCTGCACCAGTCCGACTTCCCAGAAAGTGTCTGACAGCTCGGCGGCCTCACGGTCGGCCAGCACTTCGGTGAACCCCCTCTCGTTGATATCCTTGATGTCCTTGTCCATCCGGCTTTCCGGGGAGGCGGAATAGCGCCCGGTGAGCACGGACATGACAAACCAGCAGCGCACCCAGGACTCGATGCGGGGTTCGTTGCCGTGGTCGCGCTTGAGCTTGAGGTAGAGACTGTAGGCGAAGTTAAGGGCAGCACCGGAGCGAATCATGGATCTGTCCACGAAGCCGGCGGAGCGGATGATCATCAGGAAGCGCTTGAAGTGGGTTTCGTTGATGAACTCCATCACGCCTTCGTGCAGGTTCTGGAAGGAGGCTTCCTCGATATCCTTTTCATAGGTGCGGGTTTCAAAGTTCCGCCCGGAGAGCAGCCCCACTAGATCCGCCAGTTTGCCGCGATTGAACCGGGAGGTGAACGCCACCCGCAGCATGTCGGAATAGCCCGGATCGTACAGGTCTTCGTTTTCCTGGCGCAGCCAGCGCATGGCCTTGAAGTAGTCGGTGGCGGCGAATTCCTTGTCGTTCTCTTCGATAACGCTGTAGAACTCCGGGGCTACTGCCAGGTGGCAGAAATAGTCTACAGCCTTGCGCAGGGTGTTACCGCCAAATTCCTCGTTGGCGGCGATCTTGGACATGGCAAAATCCGCCTGGCTGAGCACCACGCCCTTGGAGTTGATGCGGATAAAGATTTCGGTGACGGTTTCGATGTCCAGGTCATGGGACAGCTCAATCAGGCCGATCTGCTTCTTGAGGATGTCGGTGAGCTTGTCGAGCCGGTCATAGAGCAGGTCCTCGTCGGCGTCCGGGTTGGCATCCAGGTACTGCCGGACGACCTTGTGAGTCTTGGTATCCCCACGGATCACCGGGCCGATGTCCGTAATCCAGGCCTTGTCGTTATCAATGGCAGTGTTCGCCACTTCAAAGCGTTCACCCAACGGGTGGAAGGCGATGCGGATGCGGACGGTCCTGTAGTCCTGGTTGACTACCTGCTGGCCACCGATGGCGGCACGCAGTGCAGTGACGCGCTGCTGGCCATCGATAAGGATCTTCTTGCCTTCGGCCATGCCCCCATCCTTGAGCTTCACGGACGGATTGCGCCAGGCGATGATATAGCCCACCGGGTAGCCTTGATAGAGGCTGTCCATGAGATCGCGTACTTTCGCCGCCTCCCAGACAAAGGGGCGCTGGATTTCCGGGATGGCAATTTCCCCGGATTTTACCCAGGTCATGAGGGTTTCGATGAGGTACTGGTTTACCGAATAGCGCTGTGCCGTCACTGCGATTCCTTATTTTCTCTGTACTCTTCCATTCTGTGGTGGGTGCTTACCCCAGCCCCATTCCCTTAAGCATGTCTTCTTCGGATACGGCTTCCGTGGTGACCACCGCATCCTTCAACAGCAGCTTGCTATCCAGCAAGCGGTGGAGATGGACATCAAAGGCGTCCCGTTCCGGGTGGTGGGCCGCTGGCAGGTAGATGTTTACCGGCTTCTCCTGGCCAATACGGTAGACGCGATCCGAGGCCTGGGCCTCCTTGGCCGGGTTCCAGTGCCGCTCTAGGTGAATAACATTGTTGGCGCCCACGACGGTGAGGCCCACCCCGGCGGCGACCGGCGACATGATAAGGATATTGAAACCGGATCTGGCTTCAAACTCCCTGATGATGCCCTTGCGGGTGGCGTCATCGGCTTTGGTGGACACCGCCTTGGTGTCCCCATTGATGATGCCCACGTCCATTCCATATAGGCGGTCAAGCCACAGCTTCAGGAGCATTTGCAGTTTTTTGGTGATCAGGAAGATGATCACTTTCTCCTCGCGGCCACGAATGTCGTCCAGCGTCTGGAGCAACGCCTCCAGCTTGGCGGATTCGCCCATTACGGCCCGCACATCCTTGCCCATTGCCAGGGACTGTATGTCGCCATCGTGCAGGCGAGGATGAAGTGAGACGCTTTTGAGCTTGTGAAGGCTGGATATTGCCAGGCCCTGGATTTCTTCATGGCGGCGGCTCTGGTAGTCATCCAGCACCTGATCATAGATCTGTAGTTGAATGCCAGCCATGGTTCTTGCCAGCGCCGGCATAGGCTCGATAGCCCCGACCGACTCGGTGATAGCACCGCCAAAGATGGTTTTCTTTGGCAGCCCCTGCAGCTCTTCTTCCTTGGTACGACGGAGCATAAACCGCCCTACGGCTTGCCTGAGCGCGTGGCCAACGTCCTGACGGACCCGGTTTCGATCTTCATCATCGGCCGTGAGAATGGGCTTCACATACTCTTCGCGGAAGGCAGGCCAGTTCCCCAGAAGCCCCGGCTGGGCCGTATCCATGACACACCAGAAGTCGAGCAGGCTGTTTTCCACCGGGGTGCCGGTGGCCAGCACCTTGAAGCTGCTTTTCAGGGCTTTGGCGGCGCAGGTAACCCCCGTGTTGGGGTTCTTGATGTTTTGGGCTTCATCAAAGATTACGGCCCCCCAGTCAATGCGGCATAGGGAAAATTGATAGTCGCGCAGAGTCTGATAGGTGGCAAGCACCAGACGGGCATCCATATCCAGCCGGTCCGGACCTGCTTCCGGGCCCACGTGGAGAGCATAGCGTAGTGAGGCCATATCCACTTCGCCATCCGGCATATTCGCAACCTGTACCGTTTCCCTTTCGGTTTTGGGAATACGATAGCGCTTTAGATCTCTGCCGCTCTGGAGGACGACAATGTCCCGGAAAGGAGACCCTTTGAAGGTCTTCTCGACTTCTTCTTCCCAGTTTTCCAGCAGGCTCAGGGGAGCCAAGACCAGCACCGGCTTTACTGCGCCGCCGGCCTTGCGCTGACGGCGCATGAGCTCCGACAGTGCCACCAGGGTCATAAAGGTCTTACCCAGCCCCATGTCGTCGGCGAGCAAGCAGCCCTGCATTCGGTAAAACTGGTCAGGGTCCGCGCTCTGTGCAAGCTCGCCCAGGCCTACCAGCCAGTTGATTCCTGCTCGCTGATGGGGAAACGGGGTGCGCTTATAAAGCGACCAGTCGGGCTCTGATGACGGGGCGGCCTGCTCCACCATGGCAAGCAGCTCTTCCCGGCGTTCCTCTGCATCCTTGACCCGTACCGAAACCGTTTGATGCTTGTCATCCGGCTGCTCCGTATCTGCCGGGGGGGACTCTGGCTCGGATAACCCTTCGCGCGCTTTCTGGATGACGGTGTTTACCGCTTCGTCATCCGAAATATCAATTTCCTGACCATCGATGACCACGGTGGATGCACCGTCTCGACGAGCGGCGGCTATTTCCTGCTCAATACGTTCTGCGTCTTCTTCACTCTGGATCAGCCCACCCAACACCTGCGGGCTGGCTGCCTGACCGTCCTGGCTAAACCAGTCAGTCCCTTTGGCATCCAGCTCCCCTATGGAGATGTGTCGCATGGTGCCAACGCCATCCACACGGACGGAGAAGCCGGTATCCAGGTCCACCAGCGCTGCATCGATAAAGGCCGTTGGCGTTTCCATGAAGCGGGCGACCTGGTCAGCCGGGATGCGCCGGGACGAGAATACCTCGCGGATGCCCTCCATTTTCTTGTTGTCAAGCAGCACAATCCGGTTACCGATCCGCATGGTGCCTTCATCGGCATCGGGATCAAGCTGCGCCCAGCGGGAGAGCAGCTCCGCATAGGGCGTGCCGTCGCCAAGGGTAGGTGACAGTTCGATGCTGCCGTCCGGCAATTTGGACACGGTGAGACCAATCCGTTCTGCTTCGGCGACGTTGATATTGTCGAAATGGGAAAGGTTGATATCCAGACCATCCCGCTTGGCCTGCTGCAGGGTGGCGATCAGACGCAGGTTACTGCCTTCGCCTTTGTCATCGGGGGACATGGCTGTGTGAATATCAATGGCATCCAGAGCCAGTAGCTGGGCAGGCGTCAGCGTGTATTTGTCCGTGCTGGTGTTGCTGAGAATGGGACCTTTGCGGTTGATGGGGTATGACTCACCTTCGATCAGCACAAACGCTGACACCTTGAACCCTGGGTGTGTGCTTTTGCCATCAACCTTGATCTCGAACTTGAGGGCGGCTCGGGGCGGGAGCTGCAGAATCGAAAGGATATCTTCTTCAAGACAGGCAATGGATTCCGATGGCACAAAGACACCATTGGAAATGGGGTGCGCCTGCCCGGATTCGCAGAGCATCGTGAGGGCAACATACTGGGCGCCAGCAAGACTGCTGGCACTACCGGACTTGATCTCGGCAAGTTTATCCGGCGAGGCATAGAAACTGATGCCTTCATCTTCGATCAGAAGGGAGAGTCCATCCTCCTCCTGTGTTGATTTTCGCCCCAGGATACTTGCTATCGATTCACGGAATCCCATTAGCCACCTTCATAATTTTTTAGCCTGCGGGCATCTTTGGTTGGTATACCATGCAGATTCTTGTAGTGCTTCCACTCGCCCTTACCGAAAAGAGACGGCCACTCCAGTTCGATACCGTGATCGACCAAAAACTCGAGCACCTTTTTGCGCCACGTCGTCGGATAGTGGGTTATTGCCGCATACCGCTTCCCTTTATGGTCTTTCCGGTACTGCCGAGGTAGCGTTATCGTTAAGTCCGAATGGGTGTAGTAATTCTTCTCATAGTTAACAAATGAAGGGTCTGGTCTTTCCTGATAAAGCCATACTTTGAATGAATGCGAACCCTCAACAATATGGAAATCACCACAGTCCAGGTAGATCACTGCCTTGTCCGACATCTGGCCATCCATTCTGGCGTAAGAGGACAGCATCTCCTTGTCGAGAATACGCTTTACAAAGAACTCGGCTTTACTGCCCAGCATCAGCCTTGAGTTTCTCACTACACCTTGCTTGAACAACCCTTCAAGGAACTGCTTTCTTGCCGGGAACATGTTGTTCAAACCTTCGTCACCTGAATCCAGGCCGTATTGCTCTACAGCTTCCAGAAACAACTTAAGGTCTTCTTTGGCAAGCCAGCCTCTTACCTTGTTGACCCTGTCATCACCCAGAGGGGCCCACCACTCCGCGAACTGCCGATTGGTACCCGACACCCTGGGATCACCCGCAATAGTCAGGATCACGTCTTGCCACAGCTCTGAGGGCTCACCATCTGTCCTGTCGATCAGTATCTTTAGTGCGGCATGACCAACACGGAGATTGTCGTGATACGGGGCTTTTGCGACGCGATCCTTGACAATCTCATTCAATACGTCATGTTTTTCGCCAACAGGAACTTTCTGAAGCTCTTCGATGTAGTAGAGGGCTCGGGACACTTCGCCAAAACGGCCATCCATGTAACCATCCAACCCCAATCGGGAAACGAACTCGTCTAGAGGCAGGCCCGTTTCAAGGCATTTTTCAACCAATCGCGTAGGACCACCATGTTCTACGAGCCAGCCATCGCGATAGATGACGGCGACAATATCTCGCCCCTGAATACTGGTTCGTGATTGTATTTCCGCAATCTGCTGGCAGAGAATGGCGCCCAGAAATTCTGTGAGGCCCTTCTCTTGCGTGGAAAGACGATCATGTTCGCGGAAGTAAAGTTGTGCCAGCTGAAGAACGACCATCCGCGATAAAATTCCAGCCTGCTCTGACAGCATCGCCTTGAGTGATTCTTGATCAAGATAGCTCTCACGGATGGCTTCGCTTTGCAGCCAGAGCCATGTCAGGGCGCGAACACCTGGACGAGACTGATAGACTTTCCGAGGTAGCTCTTGGGCCTGACGGCGACATGACTTAATGAGCTTTACCAGCTGCTGAAATGCTCCTCCCTTGCCAATCGTTGTCGACTTACGGGAAACCTTTTCTTCCAGCGCCTGCCAGGCCTGGAATGTGCTTTCTGGCCACCCCGGGGCGGGAATCTTTTCAATTTTGGGAAGCCGCATCAGCCTCTCCAAATGTTGATTTTACCTTTTCGTAGTCGGTCGCATCAGGGCGACGGATCGTGATTCGGATGTCAATGCGCCTATTAAGCTCATAATCCGACTCTTCATTCTGGACCTCGGTAACCGGCCGCGTATCTGCATAGCCGCTCACAGAAAAAAGCGGCTGACCTTCATTATTTTTTAGATTATAAAGCGCTATATTCTCGTCTATTGCCTCACGCCAATACTCCCAAAGGCTGATCGCCCTGAAGGTAGACAGCCCCCAGTTACCTTTTCCTGGAGCACCCCAAAATGGCCTGTTATCAGTATGTCCTTCTAGAAAAATGGTATCGAGATAATCTGTTCGGTTATCTTTGTTCACCACTCTGGCCATCACCTCCCCGATTGTTCTCGCGGTTTCCTGATACTGCGAGTCGATACTGAACTCTCCTGAACGAAAACCCAGAACATCATTCGGGATGCGGATAATAGAGTGATTTTCTGCAACCTGAACCTTAATGGATTTCTCTTCCAGCTCACGCGCTATATCTTCAACAATCGTTTTCCTTACCTTTTCGGCTATTTCAAGGTCTTTTATTTTATCGCTCACATCTTGCTTCAGCTCCACAAGCTGCATCAGCAGAACCAGCGACGCGAGGATAAAAATCACAACAAGTGCGGCCATGACATCGGAGAAGGAAACCCAGTAAGGATTTTCTTCATCAACCGGGGCTGCGGATTGCCTGAAAGATCTCATCGAGTCTTGCTCTCCAACTCGTCGACAATACCTTCGATCGCCTGGACGGTGCTAAGCATCCCATCAGCATATCGTCGAGACACCTCGTCCCATTTCGTCATGCGGTCCTGAATCTGTCCTGTTACCTCCTTGTGATAGGATGCCAGCCATTGCTCCGCCTGCTTCTCCACCGCCATGACTTGCTGCTTGAGAGCATCCCCCAAAGACTCAAACTGCTGCTTCACACTTTCCAAATAGCGGTCCTGACTCGACTCCATGGAGCCGAAGCCATCCAACATTCGCGTCGCTGCGCCTTCCATTTTATTGGAGGCCTCTCCGAGACTGGTCTGTAGTTGCTCTAGCAAACCGAGCTGTCCCTGAATTCCTTCCGTAATCTGGCTTGAATCTTCAGACACCTCGGCCATCTTCTGAACCATTGTGGTTACTGTATTTCCAAGACGGTCAGCGCTGTTATGTAGCTCCGCACCGAGCACAGAGAAGCCTTTCTGTGTGGAACTAAGGTTCTCGGCAGAGCGATCCAGAGAGCCTGCAGCTTCGTTCAGATATTTCGCGATTGGCTCCATGGTTTTAAGTAGACGCTCAGAGGCACTGATACTATGCTGAGAGGATTCCTTGATGGCGTTCAGCGCGCTCACCTGTCCCTCCTGCATCTGTGCTATTGAACCGTCCAGCCTTGCGTGCCTTTCCTGATCTGCCCGTGAGGCGGTCTCCGCCTGTTCTGATAGCTGCCCAATTACGCCCTCAAGTAGACGCTCAAACTGTTGCCTCTGCGCCTGTTCTCGAGCACCAGCTTCTTTCTGTAATCTGATTGCTTGTTCGGACATTTGCTGACGTTGCTGGGCTAGCAGCTCACCCGTTTTAGTTCCCGCCTCAGAAAGCATAGACGACACACGCCCGATCTCACTACGGATGCCCTCTACCGCACCACCCACATCACCAGCCACACGCTCAAGTGTCTGTCCCTGCTGGCGCCCGGCTTCGCCAAATTTATCGAGAAAACTTCCAACCAGCTGTTCGAGAATCGTAGTAGATTGATCTGACGCGTTCTGCGCAAGGCGCTCGAGAGCGGGCGCCATCACCTTTGTAAGCGATTCAGAAATGGCCTCCTGCATACTGGCACTCATTTCATTGACTGTTTTTTGCAACTCATCGCCAATTCTTTCATGAAGACCCATGAGTGATTCAGCGGATCTTTGACTTGAATCCTCAATATGAACAAGCGTTTGCTCAGCGGGAATCCTTGGATATAAAAAGTCGATTTTCTGCTGAAGAATTCGGACCTGCTTCCTGACACCCCGCTCAAGATTCTTTTCAATTAGATTTAGAATCAATGAAAGCAAAACACCGAACACGGATGTATTAAAAGCTATTGCCGCGCCGGAAATCATTGTATTCATTGCTTCCCGGAGCTGTGGAAGCTCACCGCCAACGTCCAGCCCCGCAAGCCCCACACTCAGGCCGACAAAAGTACCCAAAACGCCGATCGCCACAAGAAAACTTGGTGCAGCAGCCAACAAGCGACTTTCTGTTAGCCCTGCCGCCAATGTCTTTGCATTAAAAAAATGCTCTGCATCCAGAGTATTATAAAGTTTGGTTTTGTCACTGTTAAAAACCAAGCTCTCATCAAACTCTCGCCAGAGGTTGCCAACCTCACCTCTCGGATGCGAGCTTGCGTCCTCCAGAATTTGCCTACGCTTTTGCGCCAGATCTTCCTTCCGCAGATCTTTAATAAGGTTATTAATTCCTGACATTCTTTTTCTATAATGCAACCAGTGCTTCAACAGGAATAAACATGTGACCACGAACAGGAATAACATCACGCAGACAAAAGCCCACGATAGCCCATTCATATTTGTCAAAAGCGTGAAAAGATCTGCTATTTTTATTTCTTGCACCTAGAAACCCCTAAGTCATACCAATAGACTTTCGTTTAATCACCGGATAATTCGCCTCACCCCAAAGCGTCCCGGGATTATCCATCATCACCCCGATCACCACCGGCACCAGATCCACCAAAATCGCCACACAATCGCGAATCTGCTCGCGATTGACGCTGCTTTGCCAGGTCGCACCGCCGTGCATGATCTGGTTTCTCAGGGTATAGATGCGACTGAAGACGATGGAGAGCACCACCGGGGTGTTCTGCTGGGCCAGGGCTGAATGCGCCGCTTTCTTAGCGCCGTCGAAGCTTTGTTTCCACTGCGCTTCGGTCAAATGACCTTTCTGGTGGTCCCAGAAGCAGGAGAAGACGTAAGGATTATCCAGCAGGACGCGGATGGCGTTCGGGTAGGCCTTCCACACCAGCTCGCCGATACGCTTCTCGCCGTCCAGGTCGCACAGCTTCTCCAGGAAGCCGTTGAAGGTGGCCTGTTCGTTGAGGTGGACGCGGTCGTCGATTTCCGTGGCGTAGGCGGCGTTGAAGGCGATCCACAGGAAGATGAAGCGGCTGTCCGGGTCGTCGTCCTGTTCGGCACGGTCGAGCCAGCTCAGGGCGCGGTGTACGCGCAGGCTCAGATTCTCCGGGTAGCTGTCCCGCTCGGCGCGCTGGCGCGCCTTCAGCTCTTTATGAATGCTCCCCATTACCCCCTCCAAATGCCCACCTTGGCGGACCGACGTTTACTAGCGGACAGGTTCTGTCGTCGGTTCCCTTTGCCGGTGTTCCGGCGTTTTGCCGGCATGCCGACTTTTTGCCGATGTCCGGCTTTTTCGTGAACCTTATCACATCCTCTTGGGTAGGTGATTACCTTCATATCGCTGCCTCCACCCAGACGAAATTCGCCTCGCTGAGCGGCCCGGCGCCATCCCAGCGGTAGGCGGCCAGTCGCCCGCCGTGGCGGGCCGCGACGCTGTAATCCAGGCAGGCGACGTGGTCGGTCAGGGGCTGGGGCGTGCCCTGGAACCAGTAGTGGCCGATGAATACGGGTTTGTCGTTGGCGTAGCCGGGGAGCACGCCGTCGCCCACGGGCAGGTCGGGGATCGCCTTCAGCGTGGTTTTGGGCACCAGGGCCACGTCCAGATAGGTGGCTGGCGCGTTTTGCCACCAGCGGGTGCGGATGTGCCGGCGGGCGTGGCCGTCCTTGTCATGGAAGCCCTCCCCTTCTGGCAGCTCGATTTCGAGGCCCTTGAGGGTAGTTTCCACCGCCGCGAACAGGTCATGGCCTTCGGTGGCTGCGGGCACCCAGGCGTCGGCGGGCAATCTGGCGTTGTCGTCCAGCCAGGTTTCCAGCGTGCCGATGTGCGCCGGGTGCCAGCAGGCGTGTACGGCCCGGAATCCCGGCAGGTCCAGGTACAGCGGCAGGGTGCGGAACCAGTCCAGCACCTCTTCGTGCAAGTCCGGGTGGCGGCCGATCTGCTCCAGGAAGGCTTGATGCTGGTGGCGGTTCTTGGCGGAGTGCGGCCGCAGGTACTCACCGGGCTGCAACGGGTCCGGCGTGGCCCAGGCCACCGCGTTGAACTCATGGTTGCCCATGATCGCCAGCGCTTCGCCGGCCTCGACCATGGCACGCACGACGCGCACCACCTCCAGTTGCTCGGGCCCGCGGTCGATGTAGTCGCCCAAAAACAAAGCCTTGCGGGTCGGGTGCCGCCAGACACCGTCGGTTTCCGTGTAGCCCAGCCGGTGAAGCAGCCGCTTCAGGGGTTCGGCGTGGCCGTGGATATCGCCAATGATGTCGTACACGATTAAACCTCTCTCCGAGGACGCTGACCTCTTGATCAGAGCCGATCAAGGATTTCCAGCGTTTCGTCGTTTTGGAAAGATACAGACCTGATCTCCAGCGAGGCTTGCTCCAGCTCGTCCTCTTCAAGATCCCACAACTCCTCGTGGCCATCTTTGAAGGGGTTAATCTCCAGCTTCCAGTACATGGTGGTTTCCTGGTTCGCCTTCAGCCCATCCGGACGGTCCCCAGACACGTTCATTTCATAAACTGTCTTGTCACCCTGTGAGATTCGAATCGTCCCCTCTATCTCCCGGATGATGGAATCGCCGATATTGCGCACTTTAGCCGCGAGAATCACCTCCTTGTTGATTTCCCAGCGATCAGACTCATTGCGTTTTTCGACAATCTGCGCTTCAACGTGTTGATCAATTTTCCGGCGCTCCTCCGCGTTATGCTCTGCGAGCTTTCTGGCCTCAGCCTGATCAATGCTGCTTGTTATCTCGGCGGCGTTCTTTAATGCCACCACGCGCCAGAGCCCGCCGCTGTTGTTCATTTCGAACTCGTATACCAGCTCTAAATCCAGTTCTGTATGCGTCGCAGGGACACTCACGATCGCCGTGGCGCCGCGTTCCTCAATGTCGTAATCGGTCGCGTCGAACTGGACGCCGTCCAGCTCTCCCGCCAACTCCCCTGCACCTCCATCGGCCGACATGATTTCGTCAAAAGAACCTTGTTCCACCGCATCAATGATCGAGCGGTTCATCTCCTTCAAAAGCGCTGGCTTCATGTTCTGAAACATGGCTTGGCCAAGCGCCTTGCCCATTGCTTCGAAACCATTCTCTTGATCCGACGTTGAATCGAACATGGCCTGGGCCATCAAGTCATCCAGCAGCGTCTCCAGTAAACGGTCCAGGTCCACGTACTTTTCGAAGGTGGCCACGTCACCCTCGGCAAGAGCGTCCTGAATGCGCGTTACCGCGTATCCCGGTGTGGTCGTGTAGTAATAGAAAGCCGCTCCGCACAGTAAAATTACGATGAGAAGACCGCTGATCGCTCGCTTAGCCATTGTTCCCCCTCTTCTTTTTTTGGCTTGGATAGGTAAGGGCATCCGTGCCCGAAGTGTCCATCCGTGACAGAAGCCACTCTATGACTTTAGTGGCGACATATCTATACTGGCTACATGAACACGTCCAGTTTTCAGGCAGGTCGCCATGCCAACCAATAAAGAGGGAGAGTGCCATGGCTCGCGTTAGCCGCAAAAGCGCCGGTGCCTGGCCGGTACGTTGGGATCTGTTACTGCGATACCGGTTGATCGAGGTGATGGCACTCTGGGAGGGCCGGCTCACCACTAATCATCTGATGCGTGCCTTTGGCATCGGCCGGCAACAAGCCAGCAAGGACATCAACACCTACTTGGCGGATTACGGGCCGGACAATCTGACGTATGACCGATTCCTCAAGGGCTACCGCCCCACGGAGGCGTTCAAGCCGGTGTTCACCCAGGGCGTCGCGGACGAGTACCTGCAAATGATGCACGCCCGGGAGGATCTGGCCTGCTCGTTTGAGTCGCTGACGGTGCGCGAGCTCAACACCGAGGTGCTGCTGCCCCCGGCCCGGGATCTGCGTCCGGCGGTGCTGCGGCCGGTGTTGCAGGCCTGCCGGGAAGGAAAGCGAGTGGAGATCGAATACGCGTCGCTGGATCACCCGGAGCCGGAGTTCCGGGTGATCCAGCCGCACACCGTGGTGCACACCGGCTACCGCTGGCACGTCCGCGCCTGGTGCGAGAAGAACGGGGACTTTCGGGATTTCGTACTCAGCCGGATCAGCGACCGGCCCGAGCTGGTGCTGCAAGGGGACCGTGGCGCCGCCGACGACGAGGCCTGGCGGACCCGAGTCGTCGTGCGCCTGGGGCCAGATCCTCGCTTATCGCCGCCGCAGCAAGCCCTGATTGAGCGGGACTATGGTATGAAACGTAGGGGTATGGAGCGCGGTGAGCTACGTCTTGAGACCCGCGGGGCCCTGGTGAGCTACCTGCTGCAGCAGCTGCGGGTGGATACGCCGGCGGATCATCGCTCGCCGGAGGCTCAGCAGGTTGTGGTGTTGAACCATGATGAAGTACAGCAGTGGGCGGTTATGCCTGGGTAAGGCTCAGATTTTCACCTTCGTACGGTATTTCTCGATAACAGCTTGGCGAGAGGGCAATGGCTTCACGGATTCGGAATCGCTCACCTGAAAGCCCTCCAAGCGCAAACTCGCCCGGAAATTGGAGCCCCGGAACCTAGCGTAGTAGCTTTTCTTGGCTTTTAGCGTCAATGTCTTGTCGGCCATAACTTACCCATCCGCAATCCCCATATTATACCATAAATCAACCGCCTCTAGCGCATCAGTACCCCATATCGTGCTCTTGGGCCTGATCCGCCAGCGCCTGCAGGGCGGCTTCGCTTTCGGCGGTTCGGGCTGCCCGGTATTCCATGACGTCCTGAAGGCGGATGCGGCGATGTGTTCCGACCCGGCTGAAGGGGATGGCGCCCTCTTCCAGCAGCTTGACCAGATGAGGCCGGGATACATTGAGCAGGTTGGCGGCTTCCTGGGTGGTCACCTCCGCGTGTACGGGCATGATGGTGACCGAGTTGCCCTGGGCCATTTCGGTGAGAATATTGCGCAACAGCTCCAGAGCATGCCGGGGCAGCACCAAATCCGTATCGTCCATGCGGACCCGGGCGCGATCCTGCTGCGGATGATCTTTGAGCAGTTTCGCCAGAGCGGCGGAGCTTTCGCGAGCCAAATCCGTGGCCTGAGGGTCGGGAAGCTTGCTGTGGTCCGACGCGGTGTTCATAAGTACCTCTCAATGACGGATATCCTGGCGATATCCATAAGCTAATCGAAATTAACGAAAATCGCAATAAACGAAACACCAGTGACCTTCCTGCCCTCTCAATGTTCAATACGTCCAATGCCGGCAACGCAGCGCCCCACCAATAGAGCCTGACCCAAGGGTTTGCTATTCTGCCCCGCTTACGTCCCGTTACCCGCCGGGGCGCCGTCACTTTCCCGGAAACAGGCGACACCGCGCATATGGCAAAGCAAGACTTGTCCGGCCACACCCCGATGATGCAGCAGTATCTGGGCATTAAGGCCGAGCATCCGGATCAACTGGTGTTCTACCGGATGGGGGATTTCTACGAGCTGTTTTTCGGCGACGCGCAGAAGGCGGCGCGGCTGCTGGATATCACCTTGACGCAGCGCGGCCAAAGCAACGGCAAGCCGATTCCCATGGCGGGGATTCCCTACCACGCGGCGGAGGGCTATCTGGCACGGCTGGTGAAGCTGGGCGAGTCGGTGGTGATCTGCGAGCAGATCGGCGATCCGGCGCTGGCCAAGGGGCCGGTGGAGCGCAAGGTGGTGCGCATCGTGACGCCGGGGACGGTGAGCGACGAGGCGT
>Ga0310345_10001384_pt1 | contig 27155 bp, 28 predicted proteins | sample HC15DNA20500_MG_FD_204667 | JGI IMG/M metagenome (GOLD analysis project Ga0310345, IMG submission 204667) | Marine microbial communities from station ALOHA, North Pacific Subtropical Gyre - HC15-DNA-20-500_MG | ecosystem: Environmental > Aquatic > Marine > Oceanic | place: Pacific Ocean: North... | reverse complement strand
ACGAGACCAGACCATAGGCCACCAGCAGGATCGCGATGCCGAAGATCGCATAGGTCGGCCGGTCGCGACGCGCGGCGCCGGGAAGCCCGGCAAGAAGAGGCAGCAGCAAGGCCAGCGATGCGAAGGGGGAAAAGGCAACAAGGGCGATGAACTGGGCCAGCCCGGCGATCACCGCCAGCGACACGGGGCGCCAGCGGCCGAAGGCGGTCAGGTGCATCTCGGGGTGGCGCCAGCCCGTCATCGCCGCCAGTTCCCAGAACGTGATGGCCGAGATCAGTGACATGCCCAGCCGCAACCAGACACCCTGCGCCACGGCCAACATCACGCCGATCCCCAGCAGCACAGCGGTCGAGGCGATACGGCGCGACAGGTCAGCCCATTTGCCCTTCGCGGCGGGCAGCCCGGGCCTTGTCCCCGCGCCCGGACTCATACGCCCCCGAAACGGCGGTCGCGCAGGCCGAACCGGTCCAGAATCGCGGCCAGATGGTCGGGCGAGAAATCGGGCCACAATGTCGGCGTGAATTCATATTCCGAATAGGCTGCCTGCCATGGCAGGAAATTCGAGGTCCGCGTCTCGCCACTGGTGCGGATGACCAGATCGGGATCGGGATGGCCGGCCGTGTCCAGACAGGCATGAAGATCGTTTTCCGTCGGCTCGGCGACCTCGCCCTGGGCAACCTTGCAGGCCAGCTTGGTGGCCGCGCGCAGCAATTCGTCGCGCCCCCCGTAATTGATCGCCACGGTCAGGTTCAGCCGCGTGTTGCCCGCCGTCCGTGCCTCGATCGAGGACATCAGCGCCTGCAACTTGCCGTCCAGCCGATCCCGGCCGCCGATGAAGCGCAGCCGCACGCCCTCGGCCGACATGCCTTCGGCCTCACGCTCGATATAGCGGCGGAAGATCTTCATCAGACCCAGCACCTCCTCGGTCGAGCGTTTCCAGTTCTCGGTCGAGAAGGCATAGACGGTCAGCCAGTTCACGCCCAGATCCGGGCAGGCGCGGACGATTTGCTTGACGCGCTCGGCCCCGCGCCGGTGCCCGACCAGGCGCGGCCAGCCGCGATCGGTCGCCCAGCGGCCGTTTCCGTCCATGATGATGGCGACATGACGCGGTCTCTGACTGGATCCGCCCGTGTTCAATGCCTGTGCTGTATCCGCGGCCATGTCCCGTGCCTCAGACCTGCATGATCTCGGCCTGCTTGGCCTCCAGCGCCTCGTCCACCTGGCCGATCATCTTGTCGGTCAGCTCCTGCACCGCGGTTTCCCAGAACTTCTGATCATCCTCGGGCATTCCCTCGGCCTTGCCCTTCTTGACCTGATCCATGCCGTCGCGGCGCACGTTGCGGATCGCGACGCGCGCGTGTTCGGCATATTGCGCCGCGACCTTGGTCAGTTCCCTGCGCCGCTCCTCGTTCAGTTCCGGGATCGGCAGCATGATGATCGTGCCGTTGGTCTGGGGATTGATGCCGAGACCGCTTTCGCGGATCGCCTTTTCGGCCTTGCCGACCATCGACTTGTCCCAGATGTTGATGGTGACCATCCGCGGCTCGGGGACGTTGACGGTGCCAAGCTGGTTGATCGGCGTCATCTGGCCATAAGCCTCGACCTGCACCGGCTCGACCATCGAAGCCGAGGCGCGACCGGTCCGCAGGCTGCCGAATTCGTGGCGCAGCGAATCCATCGCGCCCTTCATCCTCCGTTCCAGGTCGTCGATGTCGATTTCGATATCCTCTGCCATGTGGCACTGCCTCTGCGTAGAATTTTCACCGCTTGTAACCGCATTGCCGGGCCTTGGCAAAGCATTTGCCCGAAGGTCAGGCGGCATCGCGCCGGCGACCGGCCAGCCCGCGGGCGACCTTTTCGACCCCGCCGCCGGCCGCCGCCGGATCGCGGCTCAGGGGAAATTGCACATTGCCGCGATCCACATGCCGGGGGGGGTCAGCTATGAACGCGGGTATAGGTGCCGCGACCTTCCAGGATCGCCCTGAAGCCACCAGGCTCGTCCAGCGAGAAGACGACGATCGGCAGCCGGTTGTCGCGGGCCAGCGCGATGGCCGAGGCATCCATCACGCCCAGATGCTTTTGCAGCACCTCGTCGTAGCTGACCTCGCCATAGCGTTTGGCATCGGGGAATTTCTTCGGATCCTTGTCATAGACGCCATCCACCTTGGTGCCCTTGAAGATCGCCTCGCAATTCATCTCGTTGGCGCGCAGGGTCGCGGCGGTGTCGGTGGTGAAATAGGGATTGCCGGTGCCGGCGGCAAAGATCACGACGCGGCCCTTTTCCAGATGTCGGATGGCACGCCTGCGGATATAGGGTTCGCAGACTTCGTCCATGCGGATGGCGCTGATGACGCGGCAATGCAGGCCCTTGGCTTCCAGCGCCGATTGCATGGCCAGCGCATTCATCACCGTGGCCAGCATCCCCATGTAATCGGCGGTCGTCCGCTCCATCCCCTGCGCGCTGCCTTGCAGGCCGCGGAAGATGTTGCCGCCGCCGATGACCATGCAGACCTCGACGCCCATCTTCTGAACCGATTCGACCTCGTTGGCGATACGCGCGACGGTCGGCGGGTTCAGACCGAAGCCCTGGTCGCCCATCAGCGCCTCGCCCGAGATCTTCAGCATCACGCGGCCATACTGCGCGGGCGCTGCGCCCTTCTCTTCGGTCATGTCCGATCCTTCCTGAATGCGGCTGCTACTGGGCTGATAGCGCGGCCGATAATGGGGCTGATGGGGCGGGTCGCTTTCATCGCCGCGCAAAATGTCGCAAAAGGCGGGCGTGTTCAACCGGCCAAGGACCGCCCGGCGATGTCCCGCCTTGATCAGATCGACGCCGAGCGCCACCTGCTGATCGCGGGGCCGACCGCCAGCGGCAAATCCGCGCTTGCGCTGCAGGTGGCCGAGCGGCAGGGCGGGCTGATCGTCAATGCGGATGCGATGCAGGTCTGGTCCTGCTGGCGCGTTCTGACGGCGCGCCCCTCGGCCGCCGACGAGGCCGCGGCACTCCATGCGCTTTATGGTCATGTCACGCCGGATCGCAGCTATTCGGTCGGCGACTGGCTGAAGGATGTCGGCCGGCTGACGGACCGCAGGCTGATCGTCGTCGGCGGAACCGGGCTTTACCTGACGGCCCTGACGCGGGGTCTGGCCTATGTGCCCCCCGTCCCGCCTGAAATCAGGTTCGAGGGCGATGCCCTGGTGGCAGGCAAGGAAGGACTTGCGCGGATGATCGCGGGGCTGGATGCGCGGACCCGCGACCGGATCGACCTGCGCAATCCGGCCCGTGTCCAGCGCGCCTGGGAGGTCTGGCGCGCGACCGGTCGCGGGCTTGCGGAATGGCAGGCCGATACGCCGCCGCCCCTGATCACGCCCGCGCGCAGCCAGCGCCTTGTCGTCACCGCCGATCGCGACTGGCTGGCGGACCGGATCGCGCGGCGCTTCGATCTGATGATGGAACAGGGTGCCCTGGACGAGGTGCGCGCCATGCTGCCGCTGTGGGACATGTCCCGGCAATGGGCCCGCGCCATCGGCGCGCCGGAACTGGCGGCCAGCCTGCGCGGCGAAACCGATCGGGCCGAGGCCGTGCAGCGCGCGGTGATCGCCACCCGCCAATATGCCAAGTCGCAGCGCATCTGGTTTCGCAGTCGAATGCATGACTGGCAACCGTGGCCCGCCGGAGAATCCCCTTGATATCGCTTGAATTGTATCGAACCGAGGATTGAAAACGCCACGAAAACAGGCCATTCTACCTATGGTTGTTTACTCTTGGTGAGGTCTGTCGGTGAATCTGTCCCAAGCCGGCGAAACGGTTCGCTTTCCCTTCACGTCCCCCGGCTTCAAAGGCGTCGCGGCGTTTCCCGCCACGCCTGCACCGATCGAGGATTCCGATGCCCCCCGGCGCCGGCGGCAGGGGGGATGGCAGGCCGGGCGCCGGCCGGCCGCGCATCGCCCGCTGAAACTGCTGCCGCTGGCCAGCTTCGTCTGGGGCAGCGATGGCACCCCGCCGCGCCCGCAGATCCGCAGCGATCACGTGATCCTGTGGGTGATGTCGGGACGGGTGCGGCTGCGCTTTCCGGCACGGGACCAGACGCTTGGGGCGGGCGATCTGCACTATATCCCCGCCGGAACCGCCTTCGCGGCCCTGCCCGGCCCGGACGACCAGGGTCATGTCGCCATCCTTCCGCGCGGCCTTGCCGAACTGGCCTGGCCCTGCCTGCCCACGGCGACGCTGGCCACCGAGATCGCCCTGGAGGGGCCACGATTGCTGACCATTCTGCGCGACCTCGCCGCCGCGACCGGCCCCGATGCCGGCGGGGTCGGGCTGCTGGCACGCTGCATCGCCGGGCTACCGCCTCGGGTCAGACGCGACAGCCACGCCGATGCGCTTGCATGCTCGCGGCCCGACATGTCGCTGATCGCCCGTTTCCGGGACCTGGTGCTGAGCCGGATGGGCAGCGACCAGTCCACCATCGCCGAGCTTGCGCGCGATCTGCATTGCAGCACCGGAGCACTGGATCGGGCCTGCCAGGCGACGCAGGGCTGTCGCGCCATCGACTTTGTCAACCGCCTGCGGCTGGAGCGCGCGTTCCAGGCCTTGCGCGACGGCCAGGAAAGCCCGGTCCGGATCGCCGAGCGCCTGGGCTATGTCAGCCATGCCCATTTCGCCCGCGCCTGCGTCGCCGCAACCGGCCGCACGCCCGAAATCTTCCGCGCTCAGTCCGGCTGATCGCCGCTTTCGGCATTTTCCCCGCCCCGGCCGCGAAAGCCGGTCGCGACCACGAATTTCTCGGATGAATCACTGCGGCTGGCCGGCGGCTTGACGTTGGCGACCTTGGAAAAGCTGCGCTTCAGCAAAGCCTGCATTTCGGATTCCGCACCGCCTGCCAGCACCTTGGCCACGAAGGTTCCGCCGGGTTCAAGGATGTCCAGCGCCAGTTGCGCGGCGGCTTCCACCAGCGCGACGATGCGCAGATGATCGGTGCCCTTGTGCCCCGACGCAGAGGCCGCCATGTCGGACATGACCACATCGGCGGACCCGCCCAGCCAGTGCTTGACCTTGTCGTCGGCGCCGTCCGACAGGAAATCGAGCTGATGAATCTCGGCCCCGGCGATGGTATCGACCTCTTGCAGATCGATGCCGATGACGCGCCCCACGGCCTTGCCCGATTGGTCGCCCAGGGCGTTCACCCGGTCCACCGCGACCTGACACCAGCCGCCGGGTGCGCAGCCCAGATCGACCACCCGTGCGCCGGGCAGCAGAAACCGATACTTGTCGTCCAGTTCCAGGATCTTGTAGGCCGCCCGCCCGCGAAAGCCATCGCGCCTGGCGCGGGCCACATAAGGGTCGTTCAACTGCCGTTCCAGCCACAATTTCGAAGACAGCTTGCGCCCCTTGGCGGTCTTGACCCGCACCTTGAGGTCGCGCTGGCCGCGTCCGCTGGTCTTGCCCGCGCGGCTGCCGGGTTCTTTCGCCATCATGCCACTCCGTTCAGCCCATCCGGCGTCAGCACCCCATCGCGCACCATCTGGGCATAAAGCAACCCTTCCCGCAGCCCGCGATCGGCGACCGACAGCTTGTCGGTGGGCCAGACCCGCATCAGCGTCTGAAGAATCGCCACCCCCGACATGATCAGCGCATGGCGTTCACGGCCGATACGCGGATCGGCCCGCCGCCCTTCGGGACCAAGCGTCAGATAGGAATGGATCACCTTGTCGATCTGGGCGCTGCTCATTTCCAGCCCGTCCACCTTGGTCCGGTCATAGCGTCTGAGCCCCAGAAAGGACGCCGCCACCGTCGTCACCGTCCCCGAGGTGCCGATGATCTGGAAACCCTCCTCGGGCGAGCCATCCGCATAGGGGGCGAAATCGGCCAGCATTTCCTCGAAATACCAGCTCATCAGCGCGAAGCGGCCCTGATCGTCTTCGACATCGGCGAACTGGTCGCGCAGCGTGGCCACGCCCAACGGCACGCTGATCCAGTCCACCACCCGCGCGCCGCCCGGCTGCGGCTTGGCGAAACCTTCCGACAGCCGCATGATCGCGCGCGGCCGTTCCTTGGGCTCGACATCTTCCAGATCGATCCAGACCAGTTCGGTCGAGCCGCCGCCGATATCGACGACCATCAGCGTCTCGGTCTTCTGGCTGACCAGCGGCGCGCAGGAAATCACCGCCAGCCGGGCCTCTTCCTCGGCATCGATGATCTCGACCGGCAGGCCGGTCTCGCGGCGGATGCTGCGCAGGAAATCGCGGCTGTTGCGCGCGCGCCGGCAGGCCTCGGTCGCGACCAGGCGCATGTTGCGAACCCGATGCTGATCCAGCTTGCGCCGGCATACCTGCAGGGCGTGAACGGTGCGCGCCATCGAACCGCGGGACAGCCGCCCCGAAGCCTCCAGCCCCAGACCAAGCTGAACCGGCTTGGAAAAGCTGTCGATGACCTGAAACTGACTGCCGCGCGGTCGCGCAATCAGCATCCGGCACGAATTTGTGCCGAGGTCGAGGGCAGCATACAGTGCCCCTTCCTCGGGTTGTCGGGTGCCTGACGGCTCGACCGTATTTTTCGGGAACGCGTCCGCACCCGCAGGACGCCTGGGCGTCATGACACACGCCCTCCGATGACAAGTTGTCCGAAAGGTAGCCTGCCGCCCGCCTGCGATCAAGGGTGCGCCGCCACGCGAGAGCGGCGTTTCGGGCGCCAGTTTGCGACACAGGTCGCAAATCCCCCGCGCCATGGTCGCAAATGCGCGGCGCGGCGGCGCGATCCGTGGCTATGAGGGGGCGAGACGGAGGACGCCGACGATGGCCGATGTGACGCTGGTTCTGTGGCGCGATATTCCCGCGCAGGTGCTGCAAGGCAAGGGCCGGGGCGCGGTTCGGATCACGCTGGACGAGCGGTTCGAGCAGGCGATCGACCGGGCGGCAATGAAGGCGGGGCTTTCGGGCACCGACGATTATCTGGGCGAATGGCGGCGCGAGACGGTTCAGGCCGAGGATGCGCAGGCGCTGGCGACACGGATCGAGACGGAATACGACACCGCCCGTCTGCGCGACCTGATCGCGTCGGGCGGGCGCAAGGATTGACGACACGTTTTGGCAGGAGGCAGGACAAGATGGCCCTGATGCAATTCCGGACCCCTTCGCGCAGCGCGGCCCCGATGGCGGCCTTCCTGCAAGGCGCCTCGATCGAGGTGATGCCACGCACTGCTGCGGGCGTTTCCGATCTGCGCGACCGTCTGCCCGCCGGAACGCTGGTCTTCGTGGCCCATATCGATGGCACCGCGCCCGCCGACATGCAGGCCACCGTCGCCCGTCTGGCGCGCGACGGCTTTCGGCCGGTGCCGCATGTCCCGGCCCGAATCGTTCCCAGCCGCGCGGCGCTGAACGAATGGGTCGCCGGCTATCGCGATGCGGGCGCCGAGGGCGCGCTGCTGCTGGGCGGCGGTCTGTCTGCGCCGAAGGGAGAATTCCGCGATTCGATGCAATTGCTGGAGACCGGCCTTTTCGGCGATTTCCGCCATTTGTTCATCGCCGGCCACCCCGAGGGCAACCGCGACATCGACCCCGATGGCGGCGAGGCCGAAGTGATGCGCGCTTTGCGCTGGAAAGCCGATTTCGCCGCCCGCACCGATGCCGACATGCAGATCGTGACCCAGTTCGCCTTCGAGGCGCAGCCCTGCATCGACTGGGCCGGACGCCTTCGCGCGGCGGGTATCGACATGCCCATCCGCATCGGCGTCGCCGGCCCGGCCAAACTGCAGACCATGCTGAAATTCGCCATCATGTGCGGCGTCGGCCCCAGCCTGCGGGTTCTTCAGCGCCGCGCCCGCGACGTGACCAAGCTGCTGCTTCCCTATGAGCCGACCGATTTCGTCGGCGCTCTTGCCCGCGCCAGGCAGGACGATCCCGACTTTCCCATCGCTGCCGCGCATGTCTTCCCGCTGGGTGGCATCGCCGCCTCGACCGACTGGCTGTCGCGCGCCCGCGGCGAATAGGAAGGCACGCCCATGACCCGCACCGTTCTGGAATCCGCCACCAAGACCGTCATCATCGGCTTTGACGAGCCGTTCTGCGTGATCGGCGAACGCATCAACCCGACCGGCCGCAAGAAGCTGGCGGCGGAACTGGAGGCGGGCGATTTCTCGACCGTGGAACGAGACGCGCTGGAACAGGTGGCCTGCGGGGCGATGGTGCTGGATGTGAATTCCGGCGCGGTCTTCACCAACAGGATGGCCGAAGACCCGCGCTATGCCGACAACAATTTCGTGGAACCGGTGCTGATGCCCGAACTGATCGCGCGCGTTCAGGCGCTGGTCGATGTGCCCTTGTGCATCGACAGCTCGGTTCCCGGCGCGCTGAAGGCGGGGTTGGAGACCTGCAACGGCCGCCCGCTGCTGAACAGCGTGACCGGCGAAGAGGAACGTCTGGAACTGGTCCTGCCGCTGGTCAAGCAATACAACGTGCCCGTCGTGGCGATCAGCAACGACGATACCGGCATCAGCGAAGACCCCGAGGTGCGCTTCGCCGTGGCCAGAAAGATCGTCGAGCGCGCCGCCGATTTCGGCATCCCGGCCCATGACATCGTCGTCGATCCTCTGGTCATGCCGATCGGCGCGATGGCGACGGCCGGCCGACAGGTCTTCGCCCTGATCCGCCGCCTGCGCGACGAGCTTGGCGTGAACACCACCTGCGGGGCCAGCAATATCAGCTTCGGCCTGCCCCACCGCCACGGCGTCAACGCGGCCTTCCTGCCGATGGCCATCGGCGCGGGCATGACCAGCGCCATCATGAACCCGGTCCGCATGGTCGAGATGGAGGCGATCCGCGCCGCCAACATGCTGATGAACCACGATCCCAATGGAGGCGAATGGATCCGCTTTGCCCGCGTGATCGAGGCGGTCGGGGCCGGCGCGACCTATGCCGAAGCCAGCAAGGCCGCCGCCGGCACCGGTACCAGCGGCAGCCGTCGCGGCGGGCGCCGGGCGCGGGGCTGACCGCGCCGCGGCCGATCACTCCATATGCACCGGCTCGGCCGCGCCCCTGGGGGCCTGTCCGGGCTTTCGCAGCAGCAGCACGATCGGAAACACCACCACGGTCAGCAGCATCATCAGCATGAAGTTGTCGATATAGGCGATCATCGCGGCCTGTTGGCTGACCAGCATGTCGGCGATGCTGGCTGTCAACGGATTGCCCGACAACAGCCCCGCAAGCTGCAGGCGGACCTGCGGCGACCCGGCCGTCAGGCTGCTGGCGATTTCCTCGTGGTTGATCACGCTCATCCGCGCCAGAACCGTCGTGACCAGCGATATCCCGACGCCCGACCCGACATTGCGCACAAGGCTGAACATCGAGGTCGCGTCGCCCCGGAACCTGGCGGCGATCGTGGCGAAGGTCAGCGTGGACAGCGGCACGAAGACAAAGCCCAGCCCGAAGCCTTGCAGGATCCCCGACAGGATGATCGGGCGCGCGTTCATCTGTGTCTCGAAGCCGGTCATCATGTACAGCGACAGCGCCGTCATGGCGAGGCCGAAGACCACCAGCAGGCGGGCGTCGTATCGCGCCACCAGGCGTCCCACCAGCACCATGGACAGCATCGTGCCGACGCCTCGCGGGGCCATGACCAGGCCGGTCGAGATCACCGGATAGCCCATCAGCTTTTGCAGCAGCGGCGGCAGCAGCGCGAGACCGGAAAACAGCGTCATCCCGATCACGAAGATGAAGATCAGCCCCATGACAAGATTGCGGTCGCGGAACATGCCCAGATTGATGAAGGGATCCTCGGCGGTCAGGCAATGGATCACAAAGACCCACAGCCCCGAGATCGCCAGCGCCAGGTAAAGCCAGATCTCGGCCGACTGGAACCAGTCCACCGATTGCCCGCGATCCAGCAGCATCTGCAAGGCGCCGACCGCCAGAGCCAGCATCGCGAAGCCGAACACGTCGAAGCGGCGGGCGCGGGTTTCCTCGCGCGGCATGAAGATCAGCACCCCGGTCAGCGCGATCAGGCCCACCGGCAGGTTGACAAAGAAGACATAGCGCCAGTTGAAGACTTCGGTGAGCCAGCCGCCCAGCGTCGGACCGATGATCGGGCCGACCATGATCCCCGCGCCGTAGATCGCCATCGCCTGCCCGATCTTCTCGCGCGGGTTGATGTCCAGCAGCACCGACTGCGCCAGCGGGATCAGAACCGCTCCGGTGATGCCTTGCAGAACGCGGAAAAGCACCATCTCGGGCAGGCTGGTCGACAATCCGCAGGCAACCGAGGTCAGGACGAAGCCCGCGATGGCGGCGGCGAAAACCATGCGCCGGCCGAACCGGTCGGCGGCCCAGCCGGTCAGCGGCGTGGCGATGGCAGCGGCCACGATATAAGAGGTCAGCACCCAGGTGCTTTCCTCCTGCGTGGCGCCCAGACTGGCCGCCATGTGCGGCAGCGCGACATTGGCGATGGTGGTGTCCAGCACCTGCATCACGGTCGCGATGATGATCGCGGCCGTCAGCCAGCCCGGCGCCGCCACGCGCAGGTTGGGTGCGGACAGGACGGGCGCGGCGCTCATCTCAGCTGGTCCAGGCGGCTCTTGCCGGTATCGATAGAGACCCGGGCCGAAAAGCCGTTGCGCAGAACGCCCGCAGGCGCGCCGTCAAGCTGGATGCGCACGGGCAGACGCTGAACCACCTTGACCCAGTTGCCGGTCGCATTCTGCGCCGGGATCAGCGAGAACTGCGATCCGGTCGCGGCGCCGATGCTGCCCACCTTGCCGCGCAATTCCAGATCGGGATAGGCATCGAGTTCGACCGAGACGGGCTGACCGGTCCGGATCCCCTGAAGCTGGGTCTCCTTGAAATTCGCCTCGATCCAGGTGTCGTTGGCATCGACCAGGGTGGCGATCCCCGATCCGGCCTGCACGAACTGGCCGACATTCAGGCTGCCGACCTGGGCCACGGTGCCGGAAACCGGCGCGTCGATCCGGGTCTTGGCCAGGTCGCGACGGGCCGCGTCCAGTCGCGCGATGGCGGCGCGAACGGCGGGCAGATCGTCGGTCTGTGCCGTCGGATCGCCGCCCAGGGCCGCCGCCGCCGCATCGCGCTGACGCCGGGCGATGGCGACATCGTTGCTGGCATTGCGCGTGGCCACGGTCGCGTCATCCAGCGAAGCGGCGGAATTGACGCCCCGCTTGACCAGCGCCTGCCGGCGTTCCTGTTCACGATTCTGCACCTCGAGGATACTCCGGGCCGCCTCGAGCTGCGCCTCGGCCGTGGCATAGGCGGCGCGCTGCTGTTCGACGGCCAGCCGCGCCGACGCCAGCGCCGCCTCGGCCTGTGCCACCGCGATCCGGTAAGGTTCGGGATCCAGCCGGAAAATCGGCGCGCCGGCCGCGATCTGCTGGTTTTCGGTCACATCAACCTCGGTGATGCGACCGCTGACATCGGCCGAGACCGGAATCATCGGCTGATGCACATAGGCATTGTCGGTCGTCACGTAGCGCCCGCCCGTCAGCCAGTAACCGCCCCCGGCCAGCACCAGCGCCAGAGGCACCGCAGCCATCAGCATCCGCCGCCGCCCCTTGCGCCTTTTCGGCACAGGCGCGGCCTGCGCCGCGACCGCCGCACTTGCGGGCACGGCCTCGGCATCCTTCATCTTTCCCGTCTCGGCATTCATCCCGTTCGCCCTTTCCGTCACGGCCGATCCTGAAGGTTCGCGATGACCTGCCCAAGCAGATCGGCCAGCATTGTCCTGTCATCCTCGGCCAGCCCGGCCAGCGCCCGCCCCAGGATGCCCGAAGCCGTCTCGCGCATCCGGTCCAGCAAAACCGCGCCCTGCGGCGTCACGCGCACAAGCTTGGCGCGGCTGTCGCCGGGATCGGGTTCGCGACGGATGAAGCCCGCGCCCTCCAGCCGTTCGGCCACATCGCTGACCGTCATCGCCGAGGCATTGATCGCCTTGCCAAGCGCCGCCTGCCGCAGCCCGTCCGGGTGCTGCGCAAGCTGGCCCATGACCCGCCACTGGGTCAGCGTCAGCCCCTCGGGGCCGGCCGCATGCTCGAATTCGCGGCGCAGCAGGGCTGCGGCCTCCTGCAACAGCAGACCGCAGCGCTTCTTGGCCTCGAACGACTCGCTTTGCGTTTTCATACGGGCACATATAATAAGTGTTCGTATAAAGAAAAGGAAAAAATGCACGTTCTGCAAAAGCGCGGTCGCGTGACTTCCGCCGCCGCGCGGATTATGGCTTGCGGAACCATCGGAATCGGAGGCTTTCGCCATGACGGACAAGGCACAAATCGGATTGATCGGCTTGGGCACCATGGGCGCGGCCCTGGCGCTGAACATCGCCGAGAAGGGCTTTCCCATCGCCGTCTGGAACCGCACGACCAGCGTCACGCACCGTTTCAAGGCCGAAGCGGCCGCGTTGGCGGACCGGGTGATTGCGACCGAAACCCTGGCCCAGCTGGTGGCCGCCATCCAGCCGCCGCGGGCCATCATCCTGATGGTGCCGGCCGGTCAGCCGGTGGACGATCAGCTTGAGGCGCTGAGCCCTTTGCTGGACGCCGAGGATCTGGTCATCGACGCCGGCAATGCCGATTTCCGCGACACCGACCGCCGCGCTGCCGCCGGCCTGCCCTTCCATTTTCTCGGCATGGGCGTATCGGGCGGCGAGGAAGGCGCCCGGCACGGCCCCTCGATCATGGGCGGTGGCACCCAGGCCGACTGGGACCGCGTGGCCCCGATCCTGACCGCCATCAGCGCCAAGGCGGAAGACGGCACCCCCTGCGCCGCGCGGATGGGCGATGCCGGGGCGGGCCATTTCGTCAAGATGGTCCATAACGGCATCGAATATGCCGACATGCAGATGATCGCCGAGATCTATGGCATCATGCGCGACGGGATGGGAATGGATGCCGCCGCGATCTCGGGGATCTTCGCAGGCTGGGACAAGGGCGTCCTGCAATCCTACCTCGTCGAGATTTCCGCCAGGGTCACGGCGGCCGCAGACAGCCATACCGGCAAGCCGGTCATCGACATGATCCTGGACCGCGCCGGCCAGAAGGGCACCGGTCGCTGGACCGCCATCGAAGCCCAGCATCTGGCGGCACCGATTCCGGTGATCGAGGCGGCGGTGATGGCGCGCAATGTTTCGGCCCGGCTGGAGGAACGGCGCAGCTGGCAGGACCGATTCGGCGCCGCGCCCCAGCCCTGCCGGATCGCGCCCGAGACGCTGGAAAAGGCACTGATCGCCGGCAAGATCCTGTGCTATGCGCAGGGCTTTTCGATGCTGGCGGCGGCTTCGGGCAAATTCGGCTGGACGCTGGAACTGCCGCAGATCGCGCGGGTCTGGCGGGCCGGCTGCATCATCCGGTCCGCGATGCTGAACGACATGGCAAAGGCGCTGAGCGAGGATCCCGGCCGCAATCTGGTCCTTGCCCCCGATTTCGCCCGGCTGGTCGCGGACGGTCTGCCGGCCTTGCGTCAGGTCGTGACCCAGGGTGTCGGCGCGGGCCATGCCCTGCCCGCCCTGTCGGCCGGTCTGATCTGGTTCGACATGATGCGCACCGCGCGCGGCACCGCCAACATGATCCAGGCGCAGCGCGATTTCTTCGGCGCCCACGGATTCGAGCGTGTGGACGGGATCGACGACAAGCACGGTCCTTGGGGCGCGTAAACCCTAGCGCGGGACGATATGGATCTCGCCGGTCGCCAGGACCGGCGAGGCGTCGAAACCATCCGCGTTCAGCATCGCGGCGGCGCGTTCCAGGTTGGCAATCAGCATCGCCTGTTCCCAATCGGCCATTTGCGCGAAGCTGCGCACGAAATGCTGTTGCAGCGCATCGGGGGCAGTCTGCAATGCCTGCCGACCCCGTTCGGTGATCACCACATTGGTCTGCCGGCGGTCGCTGTGCGACCGATGCCGCCCGGCATGGCCGCGCCGTTCGAGCTGATCGACCAGCGTCGTGACCGTCGCCTGGCTGACCCCCATCTGTCCGGCCAGAGCCGTCGGTGTGGCGCTGCCGCCCTCTCGTCCTTCGAGGATCTGCAGAACCCGCAGCTTGGCCGGGGTCAGGCCCGCGGCATGGGCCAGTTCCCGCTCATGCAGCTGCGTTGCACGCAAAATGCGGCGCAGCGCGATCAGCGCCTCGTCAACGCGATGAGGGTCGGCCTGGCTCATGGCAGGATCATGCCGGAAGGCCCGATCCGGCGCAATCGGCAAGTGTCGGCGTAAAATATTTTACTTGACTAAGCGCATTTTTGCATGTCTCGCGGCACAACCTCCCCGAAAGCCATTGAATTATAGCTATTTAGCTGTTTTCGCCCAAATTTTCCCTTAGATGTTGCAACCGGAAGGCGGTTTTACTAGTTAGACTGTCAAAGCAAATGAGGACAGATCACATGCCCAAGGACGTGGTGAACATCGAACCCCCCCGCCGTCGGACGCTGACGCTGCGCAAGCCGGAAAGCACCGACGGTTCGGCCATCTGGGAACTGATCCGCGCGTGCAAGCCGCTGGATCAGAATTCGATGTATTGCAACATCGTGCAGGCCGAACATTTCCGCGACACCTGCGTCGTCGCAGAAATGGAGGGTGACATCGTGGGCTGGGTCTCGGGGCACATGATCCCCAACGAGGATGCCCTGTTCGTGTGGCAGGTGGCGGTCAGCCCAAAGGCGCGCGGGCTGGGCCTCGGCCGGCGGATGCTGGAACACCTGATCGGCCGCGACGCCTGCGCCGAGGCGTCGCAGTTGAACACCACGATCACCCGGGACAACGAGGCGTCCTGGGCGCTGTTTCGCAGCTTTGCCCGCCGCATGGGCGGCGATCTGTCGGACGAGGCGCATTACAAGCGCGACGATCACTTTGACGGTCAGCACGCGACCGAACACATGGTCACGATCACGCTTCCCGACGAAGGCGACGTCTCCAGCGCCGCCTGAAGGCCGCCATCCGAACCAGATTTTCACCGACGCACCGAGGTGCGAAAGGACACGTCATGCCGAAAGACATTCAAATCCAAACCGACATCTTCACCCGACGCGAAAGCGAAGCGCGGTCCTATTGCCGCAGCATCCCCGCGGTCTTCACATCGGCCAGCGGCTCGATCCTGAAAGATGCCGAGGGCGCGGAATATATCGACTTTCTCGCCGGCTGCTCGTCGCTGAACTACGGCCACAATGATCCCGACATGAAGGCCGCGCTGATCGACCACATCGCCGGCGACGGGATTGCACACGGTCTGGACCTGCATACCGACACCAAGGCGCGCTTTCTCGACGCGCTGGATCGCCACATCCTGTCGCCGCGCGGCATGGATCACCGGGTGATGTTCACGGGCCCGACCGGCGCCAACGCCGTCGAGGCAGCGATGAAAATCGCCCGCAAGAAGACCGGGCGCACCAACATCATTGCCTTCACCAACGGCTTTCACGGCGTGACCATGGGCGCGCTGGCCGCGACGGGCAACAGTTATCACCGCGGCGGCGCCGCGATGGACACACAGGGCGTGACACGGATGCCCTATGACGGGTTTGCCAAGGGCATCGACGGAGCCGCTTTGCTGGATCAGATGCTGTCCGACGCCTCGGGCGGAATCGACGCGCCGGCCGCGATCATGCTGGAAACGATCCAGGGCGAAGGTGGCCTGAACGCCGCATCGGCCGACTTCGTTCGCGACGTGGCGGAGGTCGCCAGAAAACACGGCGCATTGTTGATCATCGACGACATCCAGGCAGGCTGTGGCCGTTCGGGGACGTTCTTTTCGTTCGAGAAGATGGATGTCACGCCGGATATCGTCACCATGGCCAAGTCGATTTCGGGCTTCGGCCTGCCGCTGGCGCTGGTTCTGGTTCGTCCCGAACATGACATCTTCGGCCCCGCCGAACATAACGGCACCTTCCGGGGCAACACCCATGCTTTCGTGACGGCCCGCGTCGCGATCGAGAAATTCTGGTCGGATGATGCCTTCCAGACGGAACTGGCCGACAAGGCCGCACTGATCGAACGCCGTCTGACCGAACTGGCGGACCTGGTTCCCGGCGCCTTCCTGAAGGGTCGCGGGCTGATGCGCGGTGTCGATGTCGGAACGGGTGATCTGGCCGGAAAGATCTGTGGCCGCGCCTATGAGATGGGCCTTGTGATCGAGACCTCGGGCAGCGACGGACAGGTCGTCAAGGTGCTGGCCCCTCTGACCACGCCCGCCGACACATTCGAAAAGGGTTTCGACATCCTGCTGCAGGCAGCGCACGACACCCTCGACACCACCAGGATCGCTGCGGAGTAGAAGACATGATTGTTCGCGATTTCAACAAGCTGAAAGACACCGACCGTTCGGTCAGCGACGCGCGCTGGAATTCGGTGAGGATGCTTCTGGCCGATGACGGAATGGGCTTTTCCTTCCACATCACCACTCTGGAGGCAGGGTCGGAACACACCTTCCACTACAAGCACCATTTCGAAAGCGTCTATTGCATGTCCGGTCGCGGGTCGATCACCGACCTGGGCACGGGCGAGACACACGAGATCAGGCCCGGCGTCATGTATGCGCTGAACCTGCATGACCGGCACACCCTTCGGGCCGAGGAAGAACTGGTCATGGCCTGCTGCTTCAATCCGCCCGTCACCGGAACCGAAGTCCATCGCGAGGATGGATCCTACGCCCCGGTGGAAGAAACGGCCTGAGCCATGAACAGCACCCCGAACCATCATACGGTCGAAAAGATCGGCGGCACGACCATGTCGCGGGTGAACGAATTGCGCGACACGCTGCTGATCGGCAGTCGCTCGGGCGCCGATCTCTATAACCGCATCTTCGTCGTCTCCGCCTTTGGCGGCATTACCGACCTGCTGCTGGAACACAAGAAATCGGGCGAATCCGGCGTCTACGCCTCGTTCGCGCAATCCGACAGCGGCTATGGCTGGCACGACGCGCTGGACCGGGTCGAAACCCGGATGATCGCGGCCCACAACAAGGTGCTGGATCACCCCGCCGATATCGAAAGCGCCGACACTTTCGTGCGCGAACGGATCCTGGGCGCCCGCAACTGCCTGATCGACCTGCAACGCCTGTGTTCCTATGGCCATTTCCGCCTGTCCCAGCACATGCTGCAGATCCGTGAACTGCTGTCCGGCCTGGGCGAATCGCATTCGGCCTACGCCACCACGCTGATGCTGCGACGCGCTGGCGTGAACGCCCGCTTCGTCGATCTGTCGGGCTGGCGTGACGAAGGCGAGGTTTCGCTGGACGAACGCATCCAGGGTGCGATGAACGGTGTCGATCCGGCATCCGAGATGCCCGTCGTCACCGGCTATGCGCAATGCGCCGAAGGGCTGATGCACGAATTCGACCGCGGCTATTCGGAAGTGACCTTCTCGCGGCTGGCGGCGCTGACCGGCGCGCGCGAGGCGATCATCCACAAGGAATTCCACCTGTCCTCGGCCGATCCGAATCTGGTCGGACCCGATGCCGTGCGCAAGCTGGGCCGGACCAATTACGATGTCGCCGACCAGCTTTCCAACCTCGGGATGGAGGCGATCCATCCGAAGGCCGCCAAGACCCTGCGTCAATCCGGCGTGCCGCTGCGCGTGACCAATGCATTCGAGCCCGAGGATCCCGGAACGCTGATCGACGACCAGCCTGCCGAGGAAGCGGCGGTCGAAATCGTCACCGGGCTGGATCTTTTCGCCTTCGAATTGTTCGAACAGGACATGGTCGGGGTCAAGGGCTATGACGCGGCGATCATCGACACGCTGACGCGCCACAGCGTGCGCATCGTGTCCAAGGTGTCGAACGCCAACACGATCACGCATTACGTGGACAGCAGCCTCAAGGTGCTGCGCCGGGTCGAGAAGGATCTGGCCGAGAAATATCCTTCGGCCGAAATCTCCTCGCGCGCGATCTCGATGGTCGCAGCGGTCGGGCGCGACATGGATGGCCTTTCGGTGCTCAGCCGTGGGCTGAACGCTCTGGCCGAGAACGGGCTGGAGGCGATCGGCGCCACGCAGGGGCCGCGTCAGGTGGATGTGCAGTTCATCGTCGAACGCGATCAGATGAAGTCCGTCATCAGGTCGCTGCACGGCGCCCTTGTCCAGGGCGACCGCAAAACCAGTCGACGCGCGGCCTGAGTACCGATAGCGAAGATGACCAGCAAAAGGCCCCGGCGAAGGGGGCCTTTTCGCTGTCTGCGAAGGACTGGCGGCGCGATCCGCCTGGCCGCCGGTTTCGACGATCCTGATGACTATCAGGCCGGCCCGCGACGGCCGCCCGTCCCGTCTGCCGAGCCGGCGCCGATCGGATCGCCGGGCGCGCGCCTGCCCGGAGGCGACAATGCGGCGATGACATCTGCGAGCGGCAAGATCATCCGGGACAGGTTCGAAACCTGCCGGATCTCGTCATCCACGCTTGGCCGGATCGGGCCTGCCGCGATCGGAAGGTTTCGCCTGAATCCCACCATGGTTGCGGTTGCGAAGACGGGGCCGCCTGCCTATATTCATGATGTCCGGTGCAAGCCGGACTATGGACATAAACGCGCTCGTAATACGCGGATCGGACCCGGGGGCGGTACCCGGCGGCTCCACCAAAAACCCTCGTTGGGGGAACATGGGGCCGAAACAGGATCGACGAACGTCTAAAGGGGTTATGCTTTGTCCCGGTGAGCCACCACCGTTATCGGTGCAAAATGTACAGTTGCCAACGACAACCGTGCTCCGGTCGCTCTGGCTGCGTAAGCAGTTCGAGAGATCGAAACCTAAGCCCTTCCGCCTAGCAGCGTAAGGCGGGGCCCGCAGGAGCCTGGCAACAGAATCCTGCACCTTCACCCTTTCATCAGCCTGTCCGCGCGGAACTGCCGCGTAATCCATCACGTTTGCCAAGACATCCGGAAAAGGAGATTTTCCATGAAGGGGCTTGTCGCGTGGTGGCTGGGCGTGCCGGTCGTGATCATCGTGATCCTGTATCTGTTCGGCGTGTTCTGATCGCATCCGTGGGGGCGACGGCCTTTCACGAAAGTCGCGCCCCCCTCTTTTCATCGACGTCCATATGCCTATGCTGACGCGCAAGCAAAAGGATGACGGCATGGCACGATCCGGGATCGATTATGGCGGCATGATGCATCGGGCGATGCAAGGTCTGATTGCCGACGTCCTTGAAGGCGTTGCGGAAAATGGTCTGCCGGGCGAGCATCACTTCTTCATCACCTTCGACACCCGCGACGAAGGCGTCGAGATGGCCGATTGGCTGCGGGAACGGTATCCCGAAGAAATGACCATCGTCATCCAGCACTGGTTCGACAATCTGACCGTCGATGACCAGGGGTTCACCATCACGCTCAATTTCGGCAATTCGCCCGAACCGATGCGCGTCCCCTTCGACGCCCTGCGCACCTTCGTCGATCCCTCGGTCGAATTCGGCCTGCGATTCGAAACGCAGGACGGCGACGAGGACGAAGATGAGGATGAAGAAGCCGGCGCCGAATTCGATCTGGACGTCGCAGACAGCAGCGACGATGGCCCGGATGATGTTCCGCCGGGCGGCGGCGAGGTCGTGCAACTGGACCGCTGGCGCAAATAGACCGCTTGCGCCGCGCGCAGCGGCAAGGCGGGCCCAGGCCCGCCCCGACCATGCTTTACTGTTCGATCAGGGCTGATCCGTTGCGGGCGTGGCGCGATGCAAGCTGGCGGGCCTTGCGACCCGGCGCCAGTTCACGCGCCGGGACCGGGCGATAATCCGCATCCGCAAGTTCGGGGAACAGGTCCAGAATTTCGCGCCGTGCCTGGCGTCCCACCGATTTCAGCGCCTCGGGGCCCGTGAACATCGTTTCGGTTTCGGCACCGTTCGAGACGACGATCGAATGGCAATCCAGCAGAAAGTGGAAATACTCGATCTCGGCCATGTCGCCGGCGAGGTCGATGCCGTCAACTTCCAGCAATTGCTTGGCGGCGACCAGAACCTCGTCGGTGCCGAACATGCGCTGCGCGATCCGGGACCGGACCAGAACCCGATGCTGGGGCGACACGACCAGATCGGCATGGGGCTTGCCCGCGCCCAGGGCGCCCGCGGCAATCCTGATCGGACGCAGATGCGGTGCCGCGGCCAGCGCATCGGCGCATTTGACGGTGCTGCCGATCCAGATGATCGGCTTCAGATCACCCTCGGCCGTCAGAACGCGATCGCCGATGCCCAGATTCTCGACGCTGACCGGCCCGGTCGCGGTCTGGATCATGGTCCCACGCGCGAAGCACGCGACCGGCACATTGGCGAAAGCCGCGCCGAACCCGGTTGTCGCGATCAAAAGGCGTGGCGGAAGCGACCGTGATTTTCTGGATCGCCGGGATATTGTCCCAGCTTTCAAGCGCGTCGGTTCGCGGGCGAAGGAACACGTCGCCGTTCTGCATCTGAATGACCACGCCGCTTCTGGTCAGCACCTGGCCGCCGGCATAATCAGGCACCTTGATCTGGAACGTGGCCTGGACAAAGGACTGGACTTTCTGGCCCGATACGCTCGCCTCGGTCAGCGGATTCCGATACGAAAATTCGGCGGCGGTCCCGGGACTGGTCTGATAGGTCGTGCGATATCCGCCGCTTGAAGACACGGGGCTTCCCGTTGTGTCGGTCAGAGCGAACTGCGAACTGTCCTCGGCGTTCCAGCCCACGGCGGCGTTCGCCTGCGTCTGGGTGATGTTGTTCTTCGACGTCGGGTCCAGAAGCGACCGCTTTCCGAAATACAGCCAGGTTTGCGTTGGCATGATACGTTTCTTTCCTGATAGCCTGCAGCGATGGCCGGGCCGTCCCGGCGGGGGCCGAGGCAGCGTCAACCCCGGAAAATATGCGCCTAGCACAACCAAAGGCTGAAATCACCCTGTCAATCAGTGGAACGCCATGTCGCTGTGTCGCTGTTGCACGACAGATGCGAATTGCCTGTCCAGTGGCTGGCCGCTACAAACCCGCGCGACAAAGGATGGGAGCGACAGGATGACCACGACCCGCACCGAGACCGACAGCTTTGGCCCGCTGGAGGTCGATGCCTCGAAATACTGGGGTGCGCAGACCCAGCGTTCGATCAGAAATTTTCCCATCGGCTGGGAACGCCAGCCGGTCGCGATCATCCGCGCGCTTGGCGCGATCAAGCTGGCGGCGGCGCGGGTGAACATGCGAAGCGGCGATCTGGACCCGGCAATCGGGCGCGCGATGGAACAGGCCGCGACCGAGGTCTACGAGGGCCGGTTCGACGACAACTTCCCGCTGGTCGTCTGGCAAACGGGATCGGGCACGCAATCGAACATGAACGCCAACGAGGTCATCGGCAACCGCGCGATCGAGATTCTGGGCGGCCAGATGGGCAGCAAGGCCCCGGTTCATCCCAATGATCATGTGAACATGGGCCAGTCCAGCAACGATACCTTTCCCACGGCGATGCATGTCGGCATCGCGATGATGGCGCGCGATGTGCTGATTCCCGGTTTGGAAAAGCTGCATCAGGCGCTGGCCGCGAAGGCCGAGGAATTCCGGGACATCATCAAGATCGGCCGCACCCATACGCAGGACGCGACGCCGCTGACGCTGGGTCAGGAATTCGGCGGCTATGCCCATCAGGTCGCCAAGGGAATCGAGCGGGTGAAGCTGGCTCTGGGCGACATCTACGAACTGGCGCAGGGCGGCACCGCCGTGGGCACCGGCCTGAACACGAAGAAGGGCTGGGACACCGAAATCGCGGCCGAGATCGCCGCCATCACCGACCTGCCCTTCGTCACGGCCCCCAACAAGTTCGAGGCGCTGGCCGCCCATGATGCGATGGTGTTCTTTTCCGGCGCGCTGAAGACCGTCGCTGCCTCGTTGTTCAAGATCGCCAATGACATCCGCCTGCTGGGATCGGGTCCGCGATCGGGCCTGGGGGAACTGATCCTGCCCGAAAACGAGCCCGGATCCTCGATCATGCCCGGCAAGGTCAACCCGACCCAGGCCGAGGCGCTGACCATGGTCTGCGCGCATGTGATGGGCAACGACGCCGCCGTGACCTTTGCCGGCAGCCAGGGTCATTTCGAACTGAACGTCTACAACCCGATGATGTCCTACAACGTCATCCAGTCGATGCAGCTTCTGGGCGATGCGGCCTCGTCCTTCACCGACAACATGGTGGTGGGCACGCAGGCCAATACAGCCCGCATCGACAAGCTGATGAAGGAATCGCTGATGCTGGTCACGGCGCTGGCGCCTTCCATCGGCTATGACAATGCCACCAAGGTCGCCAAGACCGCGCACCGGAACGGCACGACCCTGCGCCAGGAAGCCGTCGCGCTTGGCTTCGTCGATGCCGAGACCTTCGACCGGATCGTTCGTCCCGAGGACATGATCGGCCCCAGGGAATGAACAGCGCTTGACCGGATCGGGCCGGTCCGGGGTAGTATGCCGCTCCGCCCCGGCCCTTTCCATCGGAACGCCATGACCCGAATCATCAACCTGCGACAGGCCCGCAAACACCGCGCCCGCAATGCCAGCCGCGCGGCGGGCGACACGAATGCGGCGAAATTCGGCGAGGCGAAGCCGCTGCGCGATCTGCGCAAGGCGGAAAAGGACCGCGCCCTGCGCGACCATGACAGCCACAGGATCGACCGGACCGACGAGACCGGCCCGGATGGCTGAGCCGATCCTGCCCCCCGTGACCCCGCCGCTCAAGCGGTCGGTGACGATCGACGGGCACCGCACCTCGGTCTCGCTGGAGGATGCATTCTGGCATGACCTGGCGGCGCTCGCGAAGCGGCGCGGCGAGACTCGGGCAAGCCTGATCGGCAGGATCGACCACGCCCGGCCGCCCGAGGTCGGACTGGCCACCGCGTTGCGGCTGTTCGTTCTGGCCGAGACAAAGCGCGGTCTGGCGCAGATCCGCACGGCAGGGACGCAGGCATGATCTGACCTGCCCGGAGGTCATGCAAGCCCGGACGCCGGTGCTTTCCTGTCCGGGGCCGGAACGCTGGGACCGGCCTTTTCACCGGAAAAGACCGGGCTTGACGCGCGGCGCCGGCCGCCACAAGGGGGGGATGCCGTGATCCTGATCACGGACGATCTCACGCCCATCCGGCCCGCGGCGCGGCCCCCGCAGGCGGCGGGACGGCTATTTCGCGCTGGCGGCGGCGCTTTCCGGCAATTCCTCGTCGAACAGGCGCTGGTAGAATTCGGCCACCGTCTGACGCTCGAGTTCGTCGCATTTGTTGAGAAAGGTCAGGCGGAAGGCATAGCCCACATTGTCGAAGATGCGCGCGTTCTGTGCCCATGAAATGACCGTCCGCGGCGACATCACGGTGGACAGATCGCCCTGCATGAAGGCCGTCCGCGTCAGATCCGCCAGCGTCACCATCTGGTTGATCGCCTTGCGACCCTTCTCGTTGTTGTAGTTGGGGTTCTTGGCCAGCACGATGGCGGCCTCGGCGTCGTGGGACAGATAATTCAGCGTCGAGACCAGCGACCATCGGTCCATCTGTCCCTGGTTGATCTGCTGGGTCCCGTGATAGAGGCCGGTCGTATCGCCCAGGCCCACGGTGTTGGCGGTCGCAAACAGCCGGAAGCAGGGATTGGGGGTGATGACCTCGTTCTGGTCAAGCAGGGTCAGCTTGCCGTCGGCTTCCAGCACGCGCTGGATCACGAACATCACGTCGGCGCGGCCGGCATCGTATTCGTCGAAGACGATCGCGGTCGGGTTGCGCAGCGCCCAGGGCAGGATGCCTTCGTGAAACACCGTCACCTGCTTGCCATCGACCAGCTTGATCGCGTCCTTGCCGATCAGGTCGATGCGGCTGACATGGCTGTCCAGGTTGACGCGCACACACGGCCAGTTAAGCCGGGCCGCCACCTGTTCGATATGGGTGGACTTGCCGGTGCCGTGATAGCCCTGGATCATCACCCGGCGGTTATAGGCAAAGCCCGCGAGGATCGCGAGCGTGGTGTCGGGGTCGAACTTGTAGGTGCTGTCGATCTCGGGCACCCGGTCGCTGCGCTCGGCAAAGCCCCTGACCTTCATGTCGCTGTCCAGCCCGAAGGTTTCACGCAGGTCGATTTCCTCGGTGGGTTTGGCGTTCATGTCCAGCATCATCGGGCCCTTTCCTCGCAACGCCGCCTTGATCGCGCATTCGTGCGGCGCGCGCAAGACAGGGTCGCGTTGACGTGTGCGAAGACCCTGCCTAATCTGCCCTGCGAACAAGGATGGGAATGAACGTGGCTTTGAAAGAGGCGCGCAGGGTCGAGCTGGAGGAAATGATCGCGCGGGTGGCCCTGGCCGACCGCGAGGCCTTCGATGCGCTGTATGATGCGACCTCGGCGAAACTGCATGCGGTCTGCCTGTCGCTGCTGAAGGACCGTCCCGAAGCCGAAGAGACCCTGCAAGAGGTCTATGTCAGGATCTGGCAGAATGCGGCGCGCTATGCCTCGAACGGCCTGTCGCCGATGACCTGGCTGATCACCATCGCCCGCAACCGCTCGATCGACCGGCTGCGGGCGCGCAAGTCCCGTCCTGCCACGGCGCCGGCCGAGGCCGCCGACGCGGTCCCCTCGGCCGAGCCCGGCCCCGAGGCCGCGACGATCCGCGCCCAGGAGCGCCGGATGCTGGATGAATGCCTTGCACAACTGGGCGAGCCGCAGGCCGGTGCCGTCCGCGCCGTCTATCTGGAAGGGGAAACCTATGCCGATCTGGCCGCCCGCGAGGGCAAGCCGATCAACACCGTCCGCAGCTGGCTGCGCCGCAGCCTGTTGCGCCTGAAGGATTGCGTGGGTCAATGAACGAGGACACGCCCCTGACCCCGGAACAGGAAGACGACGCGCTGGCGGCGGAACTGGCCCTTGGCCTGCTTGACGGGGACGAGGCACAGGCCGCCGTCGCGCGGCTGGCGCAGGATCCGGCCTTCGCCCAGGCCGTGCGCGACTGGCAAGAGCGACTGGCGGGCCTTGCGCTGAACCTGACGCCGGTGATGGCGCCTGCCCGTGCGCGGCAGCGCATCCGCGAACAGCTGGGCCATGGACGCGCGCCGCTGGCCGACGACCCGTCGGCGCGCGCGGCGCCGTGGTGGCGCGGGCCCATCGGCGCGCTGACCGGCCTGGTGGCGGTCGCGGCCGTCGCCCTGTTCCTGTGGATGCCCGGACAGACGCCGACCACCGCGCCCGTCGCCGCCGATTACCAGGCACAACTCGTGTCCGAAGACGACAGCCTGCGCGTCGCCGCCCGGCTGGATGGCCGCGAGATGGAGATCGCGCTGGAACAGGGGACCGCCGCCGAGGGCCGCGACTATGAGATCTGGTGGATCAAGCCCGACGGTTCGGACCCGATCTCGCTGGGCCTGGTGCCGCGATCGGGCAATGCGCGGATGGAACTGCCCTCGGATCTGAACCCCGACGAGGGCGTCCAGATCGCGCTGTCGGACGAACCTCAGGGCGGCTCGCCCACCGGGCAGGCAACCGGGCCCATCGTCGCGATAGCGCCGCTCACGCCGACGTGATCCGGGCGGCCCCGCCGGCCGCGCAACTTATCCTGAATGCTTCCGTGCCTGTGGGTATCGCAGCCGAAAACCGGCTGTTCCAACCCGGAGGAAGATTCATGAAACGCTTCACCACCGCGCTTGCCGCATCCGCCATCGCCCTCAGCCTTGCCGGAGGCGCCTACGCCGACAACACGATGGTCGGCGGCGTCGAGATGTTGCCGACGAACAACGTCGTCGAGAACGCTTCGAACGCGCCCAACCTGACCACGCTGGTCTCGGCGGTTAAGGCCGCGGGTCTGGTCGAAACGCTGATGGGACCCGGACCGTTCACCGTGTTCGCGCCCACGAACGCCGCTTTCGCGAAACTGCCCGAGAAAGCCGTGGCTGACCTGCTGAAGCCTGAAAACAAGGACATGCTGACCAAGGTCCTGACCTGCCATGTCGCCGCCGCGGACGCGATGTCGCCCGCCATAGGCAAGATGATCAAGGATAATGGCGGCAGCTATGCAATCGACACCGTGGGCGGCTGCAAACTGACTGCCTCGATCAACCCCGACAATCAGGCGCTGCAGCTGACCGACGAAAACGGCACTGTCGCGACCGTGACCACGCCGGATGTCAAGCAGGCGAACGGCGTCGTCCACGTGATCGACACGGTTCTGATGCCGAAGATGATGTAATACGGCACAGACCGGCCCGCCTTCCCCGGCGGGTCGACTGGCCCGCGCGAATCCCCTTCCGCGCGGGCCTTTTTCCTGTCCGAACCCCCGAACCGCCTTGCGCGCCGCGCGTTGCATCGTCACGGTTGGGACGGAAAACGGGGCAAGGACAGATGCGGGCATGAGCGGACTCATTGCGCTTCTGGACGATGTCGCGGCCATCTCGAAGGTCGCGGCCACGTCCATCGACGATGTGGCGGGACAGGCCGCCAAGGCCGGCGCCAAGGCGGCCGGAGCCGTGATCGACGATGCGGCGGTGACGCCGAAATACGTAGACGGCTTCGATGCAAGCCGCGAGATTCCGATCGTCTGGAAGATCGCCAAGGGGTCGATCTTCAACAAGCTGGTGATCCTGCTGCCGGTCGGCCTGCTGCTGTCGGCCTTCGCGCCCTGGCTGATCACGCCGCTTCTGATGATCGGCGGCGGCTATCTGTGTTTCGAAGGCGCCGAGAAGGTCGCCCAGATCTTTGTCCGCACAGACCGCCACGACAGCCAGAAACACATCCGCCCCGAAGGCGCCGGCGCGGCGCTGGAGGAGAAGCGCGTGGCGGGGGCGATCAAGACCGATTTCATCCTCTCGGCCGAGATCATGACCATCGCGTTGTCGACCATTCCGGCCAGCGACACGCTGTGGACGAAGGCGCTGATCCTGTTCGTCGTGGCCATCGGGATCACCGTGGCCGTCTATGGCGCGGTGGCGCTGATCGTGAAGGCCGATGATCTGGGCGTGCATCTGGCGACCGGGCGCAGCGGTGCGCTGGCCTCGCTTGGTCGCGGCATCGTCAAGGTGATGCCGGGCCTGATGAAGACTCTGACCATCGTCGGCACCGCCGCGATGTTGTGGGTCGGCGGCAACATCATCCTGCACGGCCTCTCCGAGATGGGCTGGCAAGTCATCTATGGCTGGATCGAGGAGACCGCGGCGAAGGCTGCCGAGGCGGTTCCACGGGCGCCGGGCGCAGTCGCCTGGATGACCACCGCCTTTTTCGACGGAATCTTCG
>Ga0310345_10001383_pt1 | contig 27185 bp, 24 predicted proteins | sample HC15DNA20500_MG_FD_204667 | JGI IMG/M metagenome (GOLD analysis project Ga0310345, IMG submission 204667) | Marine microbial communities from station ALOHA, North Pacific Subtropical Gyre - HC15-DNA-20-500_MG | ecosystem: Environmental > Aquatic > Marine > Oceanic | place: Pacific Ocean: North... | reverse complement strand
GCCACCCTTGGTCCGTCCGATCAGGCGACCGCGCCCCCCTTTTTCACCCGCAGGCTCGACGCCGTGCGGTGGGCTTTGAGATAGGTGGCGTCGATCATGATCGTCGTCGTTTCGGATGTCTCCGCCGAGAGCCCCTCGAACATTCGAGCAAACACACCCATCTCGCTCCACCGCTTCCAGCGATTGTAGAGCGTCTTGTGCGGACCATCGGCTGCCGGCGCGTCGCACCACCGTAAGCCATTGCGGTTGATGAAGATAATGCCACTCAGGACGCGCCGATCATCGACGCGCGGCTTGCCGTGGCTCTTCGGGAAGAAAGGTCTCAGGCGCTCCAACTGCTCTTCGGTAAGCCAGAAAAGGTTACTCATGTTCAACGTCTCCTTACGAAGGCTGAATCATGACAACTGCCCGAAATCAATGGGTCCTGAGCCTAGGAGGCCGGGCTTGACCCGGGCGCGGCCCCGCTCCACCTCCCGCGCATGCTCCACTACTGGATCCTCTGCCGCTGCGGTCACCACGACACGACGCCCGTGCCGGGCGGCAAGCCCAAGCTGCGCGCCGAGGTCCTGCGCGCGGCGCGGTGCTCCCGGTGCGGGGCGAAGGCGGCCGAGGACATGCGCATCCTCTGGGACGCCAGCGGTGCAGCCGTTCGACATGGTGCACTGGATGGGAGCAGCAGGGGTTCAGTGGAGGGATGTGCGACCAGCGTTCCCTCTCTCAGCTAGCCCAGCAGATCGTACTCCGTCCCCCCGATGGCGATGTTGATCTCGTCCAGTGCGCCGCCATCGACCAGCGCCCAGAGGATCTGGCTGTTGGGCTTGTAGATGACGAAGGCCTCCTGCACCCCCGCCGCGCCCGCGTTCGCGGTCTCGGTGAAGTTGACCTGGAAGTCCTCGATCGTTCCGGTGCCGCCGAAAACCAGCGTGTCGCCGTCCGCGGCCGAGAAGTCCTGGACCCAGTCCGATCCGTGCCCCTCGACGCCCAGGTGATAGAACTGGTCGGCATCGGCCCCGCCGTTGACCCGGTCGTGGCCGAAGCCGCCGTTGATGAAGTCGAAGCCGTCGCCGCCCAAGATCACGTCGGACCAGGTCTGCCCCGTCAGCACGTCGTCGCCGGTGCCGCCGATGATCGTGTCGACACCCGACGCGCCTGTGATTGTGTCGTTGCCGGCGTCGCCACGTAGCTCGTCGTTGCCATAACCGCCGTCGATGCTGTCGTTGCCGTTGCCGCCGTAGACCACGTCACGCAGATCGGCGGAAGTAGAGCCACCGCTGATGGTATCGTCCCCGTCACCGCCGGTTATCGTATCCGAGCCATCTCCTGCACTGAGGAGATCGTTACCTGCACCGCCGTCGATCGAGTCTTGTCCATCGCCAGCGAAGACGCTGTCGTCGCCGCCATACAACCGAAAGATATCGTTGCCGTCGAAGGAGAGATCCGCGCCATCGAACGATTGGGCGTTCTCCGCAACGACATCGATGCCGCTGGTCCCGAGATAGGTCCAATCCTGGCCAAGGAATAGCGCTTCCATCGCGCTTGCGTTTCCGAGCCGCTCCAGAAATGCCGCGCGGTTCACGAGGTAGACGTCGAGGTCGAGGCCGGTCGCGGCGAAGTCGCCGAGGGAGTTCGTGGTGTCGTTGTCGAAGACGCCGATGGAATTGATCATTCCGGCGGACAGCCTCTGTCCGGACGACATGTCGCTGACCTCAAAGCCCGTGCCGTTCACCACGTAGTGTCCGTCGGCTGAGGAAAAGTAGAGTTCGGTTTCGGTGAAGGATGTGAGTTCGGCGTCGCCTCCGATGCCCGTCAATCGATCAATGATATCTCCGAACGGCACAGCGGTTGTACCCGAGAAAACCAAAGTGGGCATGGAAGCCTCCAAATTTCATTCGACATAGGTTGAAGCCGCGACGTTCAACGCTGTCAAGATGCCTTGCTGCAGGCCGGCACCTGCGAAGAACGCCTGCCCTTGCGGTTGAGGTCGGCCGGGCGTGCCCTGGGCTTGAACCTGCGGCAAGGCTTCTCCCGAACCCCTGCCGTATGGATGAGCGATTTGTCCATTCCCCACTCGGCCCGGCCGGGCGACCGGTGCGGGGTCTTTTCTTGCCGTGGCTCTGCAGCGTGGGGCGCAATCGGCTGCAATCCGCCTTCCTTCTGCGACCGGTGTTGAATCCGTGCGCGTGGCCACCACCTTCTGGAGGGGAAGCAGGAGGGCATCCAGATGAATGCACTTGAACTCCATCTCCTCACCACCATTGCGAACTCACCCGGCTCGCATCCCCCGGATTTCGAACACTGCCGCTCGACGCTGTCGCTCCTGGAGGCGCGGGGTCTGATCAAGGCTAAGGACCCAGAACATGAACCGGTATTCCGCATCACCGACCAAGGCCTGTCGGAGCTGCGGCGGGAATTAAGCTGACCCGGCGCTGGAAGCGGGTGGCATTGATCTCGCTGGTGGAGGGGAAGGAGAGGCTCCGGCTTCAAAGTCTGTGGACAGAGGAACCGGGGCCCGAAGCGCTTTAGGTGAACGCAGTCCCGCTCCTATTAGGAGACCTAGTGCGGCTTCGCGAATATCAACCGCTTGGCGCAATCTCGCCCTCATCACCTTCGCGCATACTCTCCGACCTGAGCGTCATCTTCACGTGGAACGAATTTTGTTGCCGAGGAAGCGGAACCGCCACGTCATCGGCGGGTTGCGAGAGACACGCACGCATTGGTACGCGCTGTTTCGGAAGTTGGTGACGAGTTTTGGCAGAATTGCTTGGAAATCCATATTACGCGATAGGGACCATCTTCCTTGTGTCGCTGGTGCTATTCGTCCTCGAGAGCTTGTTCACCCACGGGCCTATATCAGTTGTAGTCCGGGTGGCGATGCTTCTACTGGCGCCGGTTGCGGTCGCAGTGATCTGCTTCTGGGGCCTGTAGGCGGTGCGTGACCCTTAGCGGGGTTCATCATAAATCAGCGGATCTCCGACTATATTCGGAGCGCCCTGCCGGAGTGACACGATAGACAGGCCCAGTTTCCCCTTCCCGCGCCTCTACCAACCCGTTGGAAGTCAGTAGCGCCAAGGTGCTCTTGCAGGTTTCGAAATCCTCAGGATAGGCCACGTCCTGCGAGACCAAGGTCCGAAGAATGTGAAGTTCCAGCGTGTTCATCGGCCCTACATCCCCTAGTTGTAAGCCGGGTAGGTTTGGCCCCCATACGGGCCGCCGTCAATTCGGACGTTGGTTTCGATTGCTAAATGTTAGTCGGGGGGGGGCTGCGACGGTTTCTTCCGCTGCGGTCACCATTCAGGGCAAACTCCGGCCGCCCCGCCAAGGTCCTGCGCGGCGCGGTGCCACCGGTGCCGGGCGGCGGCCAAGGATGTGCGCATCCTTTGGGATGTGGGAGGCCAACCGCTTGATAGCTTCCATCTCATGGCAACGGGGGACCTGTGGAGGGACTGATGGGGCTACGAAGTGTTCCCCGGTTCATTGAACCTGCGTGAACCGGAGAACCTTGGCTAAACGGGGTTTGCGGCCTCAATAAAAAGAGCGCCTTGGGCGAAATATCAATACCTTGGCCGGACGGCGCTTTGTTTACACCGAAGATGTCGGGGGTTCGAGTCCCTCATCACCCACCAGATTTCGCAAAATTGTTGGCCGGACCAGGCTCCTGTCTGATGCGGTGTCACGCCAGCATCTGCTTGCAGGATCCGCTGGGTTACACGACGGCAAGCCGCATGCCCGTATCGGGCACAGGGGCGACCGACACACGCACGCTCGAATCGCACCCTCGGAGTGGCGTTCATGCTGACCGCACCTCCGGCATTACCCGCTCTTCAGAGACGGGCAAGACGGTTTGGCGCGCCCCGTGACGGACGAATGTTCAGCCTGAGATACGGGTGCCATCACCACGACGGAACGGTCTTTTCAGAACAATCGCAATCTTGCGACAGATGTCGTGGACAGGGACACGGGAGCCGTTACGTGACCGGGATAGGCCACAACGCATCTCGCTTCGCGCCAGACTCCCGGACACGTCTTCCGACTAGCCCAGCAGATCGTACTCTGTGCCGCCGATGACGATGCCGATCTCGTCCAGCGCACCGCCGTCGACCAGCGCCCATAGGATCTGGTTGCCCGGCTTGTAGATCACGAAGCCCTCGGCGACGCCCGCCTGTCCGGCACCGGCGGTCTGGGCGTAATTCACCTGGAAGTCGTCCACGCTCGCCCCGGTGCCACCGAAGACCAGCACGTCCCCGTCCGCGTTCGAGAAGTCCTGTACCCAATCCGATCCGTGTCCCTCAACGCCCAGATGATAGAACCGGTCCGTGTGGGCCCCGCCGTTCACCCGGTCATGGCCGAAACCGCCATTGATGAAGTCGCGTCCGTTGCCGCCGAGGATCACGTCCGACCACGTCTGCCCGGTCAGCACGTCGTCGCCCACACCGCCGATGATCGTGTCCACGCCTGCGCCTCCGGTGATCGTGTCGTTGCCGGCGTCGCCACGCAGCTCGTCGTTGCCGTAGCCGCCGTCGATGCTGTCCTGTCCTTCGCCGCCGTAGATCAGGTCGCGCAGGTCCGCGGCCGAGTTGCCGCCGATCAAGCGGTCGTTGCCGTCGCCGCCCACCAGCGTGTCCGGTCCGTCGCCGCCCTCCAGCGTGTCATCGCCCCCCAACCCGCGCAACACATCCGCACCATCAAGGCCGACGATCTCGTCGGGGCCCGCTGTACCGTCCAGGATGTCGGGTCCCGGCGTGCCCATGATGGGTCCGCCGGGGGTGAGCATTGTGTCGATCAATGTGCCGGACGCGACATGTGTGCCCAGCAGGGGGGCACCCGCGCCACCGGTGAGCGTGATCCTGTAGCCTTCCGGCACCTCGTCGAGCAGGTCGCCCGCCACCTCCAGCTCCACCCGGCGGATGTTGGTGGGGGCATCGCTCGCATGCTGGAAACGCTCCTCGTAGGTGCCGTCGGCGTTCTCCTGCGTGATTTGCGCCACGTCGAAGGACACGGTTCCCGAAAGCGCCGTGCCCGGAGCGAAATCGGCTGCCGAGACCGGGGCCCCGCCGTCGCCGGTCAGCGCCCAGTTGATCGTGAAGGCGCTGAGCGGATTGCCTATGCGGATGATGTTGAACGACAGCAGCCCTGTGTCCGGGTTCTGGCCCATGTCGTAAAGATACACCATAGTTTCGACGACGGTGGCGGCTGACGCGCCGCCCTCGTCCGAGACGATCCCCGTCGAGGCGTTGCCCGCCCGGCCCGGCGAACCGAGAGTTCCCGCGGTGCCGTAAGGCCCGGCGCTGCCGTAGGCTGCCTGTCCGGTTATGGGGAATTCGGTGACCCCCGGCGCTTCCAGGTCCCAGCTTCGGAGTTCCTCTCGGATGGCGTTGACGAAGGGGGAAGCGTGGCTTCGTTCCCAGAAACTGTCCCCGGTGACCATCGTCAGAACGCCATAGTGGTCGAGCCGCTCGGCCGGGCCCAGTTCCAGCCCGCCTTCACCACCAAAACTTCCTCCGCCCGCACCTGCCGCGCCGCCGTTGCCGCCATTGCCGGCGGTCACAAGGTTGTCGGGGTCGCGATCGACGGCAACTGCCGCCAGGCCCTCCACGCGGCCGGTATTGAGGATGGTCGCGGCGTGACCGCCCCGGCCGCCATCGCCCCCGTCTCCCCCGTTGCCGCCGATGCCGCCATTGCCGCCGACGCCGGCCTCGTTGGTGATTTCCTGATAGACGCGAACCACGATGAAGCGCTGCTCGTTGTCTTGCCCTTCGTTCGCGACCGCGACAGGCGAATGGATCGGGTCGGCCCAGTCTTCGTCCCAAAGCCCCTCGGGGATTTCCCACTCGACGAATCGCGAACCCGCCAGCCCCATGCCGCTGTTGCCGCCGTCGCCACCGCGGCTGGAGCCGCCGCTCCCGCCGCCGCCGCCGGAGCCGGCGTTGCCGCCAGTCGCCAGGTTGCTCGCGACCAGCGTTCCGGAACTGAGCCGGCCGCCGAACACCGTGTCCACGAGAACGAGACGGCCCTCGTTGTAGATCGCGCCCCCCGCATCGCCGCCGTCGCCGCCATCGGCCCCGTCGCCGCCGTAACCGCCATTGCCGCCGTCGCCGCCAAGGCCGCCCGCGATGAGATTGTCGCGCATGTAACGCTGGTCGCCGTTGTAGGCACCGGATCGGAGTTCGGTCCAGGTGTCGGATTCGCCGTCACCGCCCTGAGAACTCCCACCATAGCCCCCGGCGCCGGCGCGCTGGCCGATCTCGCCTATTGCCTGGTTCCGGCCAAAGCCAGCCCGCACCAGGGTCAGGGTGCCACTGTTCATGATCGCGCCTGCGGCCTCGACCCCGTCGTCACCGTCCGTGCCCGGCGCGCCGTGTCCGGCGTCGTCGTTGCCGTTCGCCCCGTCGAAACCGGGCGCTTCGGTGAGTGTGCCCCAGGTGCCCGGGGCGCCGGAGGCCGCAGTGGGCCGTGCGCCGTTCCCGTCCCAGGTGCGCGGGACATCCCGGCCGCCGACGAAGTCGACGTTGAAGATGGTGACCTCGGCGCCATGTGAGATGGTCAGGTGGCGTTCGCCATCGGCCGCGCGCAGCATCACGTCGCTGACGCCATCGTTGTCGCGGTCGCCTTCGATGGTCAGCTGTCCCGAGATCGTCACCATGTCGCCAAGGCGCATGACCCCGGAGTTCGCGAAACGGATGATGTCCGCCTCGGCGCTTTCATTTGCCGCCGAAACGGCGGCTTCGAAGCTTAAACCTGCACCTACAGTATAAACGGCCATTAAAATTCCCCCAGCCAAGAAAGCACGGCTTTCGCCTCCGCGGCCAAAATCCTGACCGGCCGTTCGCTCGGGGTGCCGTCAGATGCTGAAATCCGCTGGCTCGAGAACGAAGAAGGCTTGCGCCAACGCCCCGACGAAAATCACACCGGGGCGGTTCTATTGCAGGAAGCATCGCGGTTTCGTGCCGCTACGTCAATCGCCCGGCTGGCCATGAAACATAGGTTACATGTCCGCGACGCCTCGGAGGCGTTCACCGCGAGACCTCGGCTGGACGGCACTTGGATCAGACCGAAGAGGTCGGGCGTTCGCGTCCCTCATCCTCCCGTCTCACCGGACAGGCCGTCTTCGGACGCTGGTCATCTGGCCGTCCATCAGGCCCTCTGGCTTTCCCGCCGCGTCGCGGGGTATGTCGCGCGGGGACGGGACGAAGGACGAAGCGGGGCAGGATGGACGGAACGGCAACACCGCAGGCGCGGGCGTGGGAGATTGACGGGCTGCGGTACGAGGGGCTGTCGTGGGGACCAAAAGACGGCGTGCCCGTGCTGGCCCTGCACGGCTGGATGGACCACGCGGGCAGCTTCCAGGTGCTCGCGCCGAAGCTCGCGGGCTGCCATGTGGTGGCGCCGGATCTGAGCGGGCAGGGGCTGAGCGGGCGGCGGGCGCTTCACGCGACCTACAACATCTGGGACGACCTGCCGCAGTTGGCGGGGCTGGTCGAGCAGCTCGGCTGGGAAAGCTGCGTGGTCATGGGCCATTCGCGCGGGGCGAACATCGCTTCCCTCTTCACCGCGGCGCGGCCCGGGAAGGTCCGGGCGCTCGTGGCGCTCGATTCGCTGGTGCCCGAGCCGAACGATCCCGCCGCTTTCGTCACCACGCTGCAGGCCTTCGTCGATGAGACGCGCGCCAAGGCGTCCGGCACCCTTCGGACCTTCGCCAGCGTGGAAGAGTACGTCGCGCGGCGGCAACGGCAGGGAAATTCGCCGGAGACCTCCGCCGCGCTGGCCGAACGTGCGTTGGAGGAGGTGCCGGAGGGCGTCCGGATGCGCGGGGATCCGCGGCTCTTCGCGAGCTCCGCCGTCCGGCTGACGCGGGACCATGTGGAGGCGCTGCTGCGGTCGCTGACCTGCCCGGTCCTCAACATCTGGGCCGAGGGCGGGGTGCGGCAGAAGCGGCCACAGATCGACACACTGATCGCACGGGCGCGGGACCTCGTGCCCGAGTACGAGACGCTGGACCTGCCGGGCGACCATCATGTCCACATGGACGCGGCGGGATCGGAAAGGATCGCGGCGGCGGTTACGGGATTCCTCGGGCGGCACGGGATGATCTGACGGCCTCCGCCGGGGATCAGAACCGCCGTGTCAGGCCGATCTGGGCGGAAAGATCGTCGAAGCTGTAGACCGGAATGGTCGAAGTCCTCTTGGTGTATTCCAGTTCGAACACCGGCGCGAAGCCCATCATCTGCACCTGCGCGTGGCTGAGCCGGAGGGTGGCGCCGAGCTGTTCGTCCTCGCGCAGTGTGCCGTAGAAGAGCGACATGGAGTCGAACTCCGCCTCGCGCCAACCGAGGTCCAGCCCCATGCGCAGACCGCCGCGGAAGGCGTAGGTTCCGCCGACGCCCACCTCCCATGCGGTGAAGCTGTTGCTGGCGCTGCGGGCGTTCGTGCGTTCGGCTCGGAGCGAGCCGCGCAGGTGCAGTTGCGGCGAGACCGCGTAGCCATAGGCCAGCACGGCGAGGCCGCGGACCCCGTCGAGCGCCGGGGCGCTGTCGTGGTCGAGATCGTCCATCACCGCCGCGAACTGGAGGCGGCTGCGCGGCGTCGGGTAGGTGACGAAGCCGATGGTCAGGCCGGGTCCCGTCGAATAGCCTGCTCCGTCGATCCACCGGCGCGAATAGGTCAGGCCCCCCTCGACCTGCGTGTCGGGGGACAGGGTCAGCACCACGGCGGCCTCTCCGCGCAGGGTGATGTCGTCCTCTGCGTTGCCGTCGTAGATCTTGGCGTCGCCCGACAGACCGAAGCGCAGGCGGACCGCTTCGGACAGCCGGGGGGCATAAGTGGCGCCAGCCTGCACCCTTCCCCCGAAGGCCGAGGCCCTGCGCGCCGAGGGGTTGATGGTGAAGGGCCGGCCCTGCAGCATGATGGTGCGCGCGCTGGTGCGTTGCGCGGCATTGGTGGCCGGGATGACGGACAGCGCGAAATGGCCGCTCCAGTCCTTGGTCACCTCCAGCGCGCCAAGCCCCTTGGCGGCGCGGGCGCGGTCGGCTTCGGAGTCGGTGGCGAGCGCCTCTTCGAAATGCAGCCGCGCGCGGTCCCCCTGGCCAAGCGCGGCCAGCGTTTCGCCAAGGGCGATGCGGAAGCGGGGCACGTCGGGTCGGCGGGCGACCAGCGCCTCGAGACGTGGCAGCGCCTCCGCTTCGCGCCCCATCTGGCGCAGGATCACCGCTTCGCCCCAGAGCTTCTGTTCCTGCCCGGCGGGCGTGTCGGGCTGCCACGCTCGCAAGGCGTCGAGCGCATGCTGCAGGCGCCCTTCCGCGGCCAGATCGAGGGCGCGGGCATACGGCGCGGCATTCTGCGCCAGAGCCGGGGCAGGGGGGAGCGTGGCGCAGAGGGCCCAGATGACGGCCGCCAGACATGCGAATGGCCAGCGGCGGGTCCGCCGCTGGCCACCATCGCAGCCGGTCACCTTCTGAAATGCCATCGTCATCGAAAGACTGCGCTTCTGCCCCGCGCGCCTCACGGATGCGCGCGAAGCCGTCGTTCTATTGCTCGGCGTAGTAATCGCCCGCCGCGACCAGATCGGCGCGGACGCCGCCGGCGCGGAAGCCCTGCGTGGAGGCCGGGCCGGTGATCGCCCTGCCGCCGGAGCCGAAGAAGGCCCCGCCGAGGTTCATCAGGACCGTCGTGGGCGTACCGTTGTTGTCGACGTCGCCGGCAAGGTTGATCATCGTCGCGCCGGTGGCGACCGTCCGGGTCCCGCCGATGGGGAGCGGCACCGTCGTCTCGGTCCGGCCGATGGTGCTGGTCAGGCTGCGCGCCTCGGCCTCGGCCACCGTCAGTTCGCCGGTCAGGGCGAAATCCGTTCCGTTCAGATCGCCCCGGAAGTTGTCCGCCCGGCCAGACCACGGGTTGCCGGCCTGGCCTTCGGTCCAGTCGGCGGTGAGTTCGAGGTCCGCCATCATCTCGCCGACGACCGCGCCCCCCGCGGTTTCGCGCAGGTCCTGACGTGTCATACCGGTGTAGGTCGCGTTGAGCGTCTTCGGCATGTCGCCGGTCGGCGCCAAGTTCTGCACCCGGTTCAGTTCTGTGGCGTAATCCGCCGGGGTCCCGTTGCCCGCAGTGTTGTTGGTGCTGGAGGTGCTGCACGCGGCGGCCGACAGCGCGGCCGTGACGAGCAGGCCCGTCTTGATCGTTCTTCTGAAATTCATTGTCCCGTCACTTCCCATAGCCGCCCGAAAAACGCGAGCGCCCGACAAAGTTTATTGAAAGAGACCGCGCGGTCGCCCCCCCGATCAGGGGGGGAGTAAATCGTTGATCGCGCGACAATTTGAGTGGAAAGTTGACGTCGGGTCCACACCGCCCGTGCCATGAGAGACACGTTCCGTGCAACGTTACCTGATATCGCCCTTCCTCGTGCTCTGCACCCTTTCGCTGGTTTCCACCGCGCTCGTCCTGGCGCTGGCGCTGTCGCAACCCTGGCTCGGGGTGACGCTGGCGCCCGACGGCGGGGCGGTGCGGGTTGCCGCTGTGGACAGCGCAGGGCCGGGGCAGGGGCTGCGGCCCGGCGACAGGGTGATCGGTCTGGGCGAGGGCGGGACAAGGATCGCGCTCGCCCCGCTCGACCTGATCGAGGAGCCGGACGGCATCCCCACGACCGACGGTATGCGCGACCTGTTCGCCCGGATCGGCACGGTCGACGCCCTGCTGCGCGAGGGGGCCGTCACCGTCACGGTGGAGCGGGACGGCGCGCCGGTCGGCGTGACACTGACGCCGACCGAGGCGCGGCCGGTGTCGGACCTGCCCTTCGTCTTCTGGTTGCAGATCGTGACCGGCGTTGCGGCGGTCCTGCTCGGGGGCTGGGTGCTGTCGATCCGGCGCAAGGAACCGGCGGCGGCCTATCTCGCGCTCTCGGCGCTCGGGCTGATGATCTCGGCCCATGCCGCCGCGCTCTATTCCACGCGGGAACTGGCCCTGCCGGAGGCCGTCTTTGCCTGGGCCTCCTCGATCAATTCGCTGGGCGCGCTGGTCTTCGGGATCGGCATGGTGTGCCTCTTCCTCGTCTATCCGGCGCGCTATCTGCCCCGCTGGGCGCCCGCCGTGGTGATCGTGGTCTTCGGCACGTGGGCCCTGCTGTCCTTCTTCCGGATCCCGGACGCGACGGGGTTGGTGATCCACATCCCGACGCTGACGCTGATGCTCTGCATCCTGCTGGCGGCGATCGGCCAGATCATCGCGACCCGGGGCCGGCCCAGCGAACGGGCCGCATTGCGCTGGTTCGGCCTGTCCGTGGTCACCGGAGCGGGCAGCTTCGTCAGCCTGATCGCGCTGCCGCAGGCGCTCGGCTTCCAGCCGCAGCTGAGCCAGGGCTACGCTTTCGCGCTGTTCCTCATCATCTACGTCGGGCTCGTGCTTGGCGTGGCGCGCTACCGGCTCTTCGACCTTGAATTCTGGGCCTTCCGGGCGTTGTTCTACGCGGGCGGCGTGGCGCTTTTGCTGCTGTTCGACGCGCTGCTGGTCTACACGGTGGCGATGGACCGGATCCCGGCCTTCTCCATCGCGCTGCTGCTGGTGGCCTTCGTCTACCTTCCCGCGCGGGATTTCCTCGCCCGGAAGCTGACCGGGCGCAGCCTCGTCTCCACCGCCGACCTCTTCGACCTCGTCTCGGGCGTGGCCCTCGCCCCGGTGGGCGATGTCCAGCGCCAGAAGTTCAGCGAGTTGCTGGACGAACTCTTCCACCCCATCCGCATCGCCGAGGCGCCCGGGCCGGTGGCCGAGCCCGCGCTGCGGCAGGGGGGCGAGGCGATGGATGTGCCCGGCATCGAAGGCACGGCGGACCTGCGGATGCACTGGCCGCACCGGGGGCGACGGCTGTTTTCGCCCCGCGACGTGCAGCGGGTGGCGGCGGTGCTGGCGATGGCGGCGCAATTTGTCGAACGCCGCCGCGCCTACGAGGCCGGCGCGGAGCAGGAGCGCCAGAGGATCAACCGCGACATGCACGACAACATCGGCGCCCAGCTTCTCGGTGCATTGCATTCGCAGGACGGCGGCCGAAAAGACGCGCTGATCCGGCAGACGCTGACCGACCTGCGCGAGATCGTGTCGAACCCCGGCGGCGATCCGGTGGAACTGAAGACCCTGCTGGGGGATCTGCGGGCCGAGATCGCGGAGCACCTCGATTCCGCCGGCATCGCGCTGGAGTGGGAGGAAGGGGACCTGCCGGACCGGGCCGTGACGCCACTGGTGGTGAATTCCGTCAGGGCGATCCTGCGGGAAGGGGTCAGCAACATCCTGCACCACTCCGGCGCCGACCGGGCCGGGGTCCGCGTCGCCATGGGGATGGGGCCGCGGGCGGACCGACTTGTCCTGACAATTACCGACAACGGGCGCGGGCTTGCCCCGGTGCAGCCCACGCCCGCCTCACTGCGGACCAAGGGCAACGGCCTGCGCAACCTGCGCGCCCGGACCGAGGCGCGGGGCGGCGCCTTCTCGATCCGCACGCGGGACGGCGGTACGGGGACGGAACTGCGGGCGGAACTGCCGCTCAATTCCGATCAGGATCTGCCCGTTCAACTTCGCGATGCCGGCGAATAGACCGCCGCTCTTCATTCTCACCATGCCGATTTGGACCCCATGCGTATTCTCATCCTCGAAGACATTGCCGAAACGCGGGAATGGCTGCAGGCCCTCGTGAAAGATGCCTACCCCGCACCCGAGATCGTCACCGCGGGCATGATCCGGGACGCCCGCGCGGCCCTGGAACGGCCCTATCGCCTCGCCCTGCTGGACCTTGGCCTGCCGGACGGCTCCGGCATCGATTTCCTGCGCGAGGTGAAGGCGGCCCATCCCGACACGCTCTGCGTCGTGACAACGGTCATGGGGGACGATGGGACGGTGGTGGCGGCGCTTTCGGCGGGGGCGGACGGCTACCTGCTGAAAGAGAATCCGGCTTCCGTCCTGATCCGGCAATTGCAGCAGATCGCCGATGGCGTCCCGGCCCTGTCGCCCGCCATCGCACGCCGGATCATGGAGCACTTCCGCCTGACTGGCCCCGCCGAAGAGGCCGACGTCCGCCTCACCGACCGCGAGGCCGAGGTGCTGGGCCTGATCGGACGCGGCCTGCGCAATGCGGAGGTGGCGAAATCGCTGGGCATCGCGGAAAGCACGGTTGCGGGCTACATCAAGGACGTCTACCGCAAGCTCGGCATCTCCTCGCGTGCCGAGGCGGCTTGGCACGCGGCCCGTCTGGGGCTGTCGCGGCGGTAGAGGGGGATGTCGGGAAGATGGTGGGCGACCCTGGAATCGAACCAGGCATGGGTCTCCCCGGCGGAGTTACAGTCCGCTGCCGCACCTTGCAGCTCGTCGCCCTGATCTGCCGGGCGTCGCCGCCCGCGGATCGTGAGCGGGTGAATACTTGCGCCCCCGGGGAGGGTCAACAGGAAAATCCGCCCTTGACGCACGGGCCTTGCGCCGGGGGACATGGGGTGCCACAGGGGGGCTTTCAGCCGGGTGAGTCTGCGATGAAAAAGCCGAAATGGGTGGTCGAGAAGGAGCGGTCGAAGAAGGCCGCGGGGGCGGAGACGGTCTGGCTCTTCGGTCTGCACGCCGTGCGCGACGCGCTGGAAAACCCGGCGCGGGAGAAGCTGCGCCTGATCGTCACCAAGAACGCCGCCGACAAGCTGGCAGAGGCCATCGCGGCGGGCGGGCTGGAGCCCGAGATGGCGGATGCCCGCGCCTTTCCCGCGCCGCTCGACCCCGGGTCGGTCCATCAGGGGGCCGCGCTGGAGGTGAAGCCGCTGGACTGGGGCACGGTCGCGGACCGGTGCCTCGGCGACGGGGTGAACCCGCCGCTTGTCGTGCTGCTGGACCGGGTGACGGACCCGCACAACGTGGGCGCGATCCTGCGGTCGGCCGAGGTCTTCGGGGCGCTGGCCGTGATCGGAATGCGCCACTACGCCGCGCCCGAGACCGGGGCGTTGGCCAAGACCGCGAGCGGCGCGCTGGAACGGCAGCCCTACCTGCGGGTGCGTAACCTTGCCGACACGCTGGAGGAACTGAAGGGCTTGGGCTACCTCACGCTCGGGCTGGACGGCGAGGCGGAGCAGACCGTGGGCGCGGCGCTGGCCGGGCAGGCGGGCCGCGCCGTGGCGCTGGTGCTGGGTGCCGAGGGGCCGGGCCTGCGCGCCAAGACGCGGGAGACCTGCGATGCGCTCGTGAAAATCCCGGCGGCGGGCGGGTTCGGGTCGCTCAACGTGTCGAACGCGGCGGCGGTGGCGCTTTATGCCGCGCGGGCCGCAACGACCGGCAGTTAACGCGACGTTCACGTTCCTATTACATCCCCTTCCTAGTCTCGCGGGGTCTCCTATGTGAGTCCCCAGAGGCGCCGATCCGGAACATCGGCGTCTCGATCACTGTCCCTCGTTCCGTGACTGCGCCCGGATTTCCGGGCGCTTTTTTTTGCGCTGCGGCGGCGGGGGCGAATGCGAAAGCCCTTGCCGCGCGACGCGCCGGGGATAGTCTTGCGTTCATGAGCGAACAGTATTCAGATGCCTTCCTGCGCGACGTGCTTGGCCGGACCAGGGTGATCGCAGTCATCGGCGTGTCTCCGAACGAGACGCGGCCGAGCTTTTACGTCGCCCGCTATCTGGGGCTGAAGGGGTTTCGGGTGATCCCGGTGAACCCCGGCCACGCCGGCAGCACCCTGCTGGGCGAGACAGTGCGCGCGGACCTGTCGGAGGTCAGCGAAACGGTGGACATGGTCGACATCTTCCGTCGGTCCGAACACGTCCCGCCGATCGTGGACGACGCGCTGGAGCGCCTGCCGCATCTGAAGACCATCTGGATGCAGATCGGGGTCGAACACGCGGGCGCGGCCGAAAAGGCGCGGGCGCGGGGCGTGGACGTGATCATGAACCGCTGTCCCAAGATCGAATACCAACGGCTGTTCGGCGAGCTTCGGATGGGCGGGTTCAACACCGGGATCGTGTCGTCGCGGCTGTGAGCCGGTCTTCTGTTCAAGCGAAGATCCAGGCCCGGACCAAGGCCGGGGGCCGCCTAGGCGTCAGCCCCGCGACGCTTTCTCCGCAATCCCGGACGTGCCTTCCCGCCGCGCCAGTTCGGCTTCGACCTCCTCCAGCGTGACCCCCCGCGCGGTCAGCATCACCAGCAGGTGATAGAGCACGTCCGCCGCCTCCGAGGTCAGCCGCGCGCGGTCGCCCTTCACCGCCTCGACGATGGCCTCGATCGCCTCTTCCCCGAACTTCTCGGCGCATTTCTCGGGCCCCTTGGCGAGCAGCTTCGCGGTCCAGGAGCTTTCCGGGTCGGCGCCGGTCCGGGCGGCGACGGTGGCGGCGAGGTCGTGCAGCGTGCTCATGCCAGCCTCATCGGAATGCCGGCGGCGGCCATGTGAGCCTTCGCCTCGGCGATGGTGTGGTCGCCGAAATGGAAGATCGAGGCGGCGAGCACGGCCGAGGCATGGCCCTCGGTGATCCCCTCGACCAGATGGTCGAGCGTGCCGACGCCGCCCGACGCGATCACCGGGACCGGCACGGCATCGGCGATGGCCCGTGTCAGCGGCAGGTTGAACCCGGCGCGGGTGCCGTCGCGGTCCATCGACGTCAGCAGGATCTCTCCGGCTCCCTTCGCGGCCATCTGCACCGCGAAGTCCACCGCGTCGATGCCCGTGGGCTTGCGCCCGCCGTGGGTGAAGCATTCCCAGCGTCCCGGCGCGACCGTCTTGGCGTCGATCGCCACCACGATGCATTGTGCGCCGAAATGATCGGCGGCCTCGGCCACGACCTCCGGGTTGGCCAGCGCGGCCGAATTGAAGCTGACCTTATCGGCCCCGGCCAGCAGCAGGTTGCGCACATCCGCGACCGAGCGCACCCCGCCGCCCACGGTCAGCGGCACGTAGCAGCTTTCGGCGGTGCGGGTGACCACGTCGAACATCGTGCCGCGGTTCTCGTGCGTGGCGTGGATGTCGAGGAAACAGATCTCGTCCGCGCCCGCCGCGTCATAGGCGCGGGCGGCGTCCACCGGATCGCCCGCGTCGCGCAGGTCGACAAAGTTCACGCCTTTGACCACGCGGCCGTCGGCCACGTCGAGGCAGGGGATGATGCGCGTCTTCAGCATGATGTCCTCTTAGGCGAGCGGCCGCCGGGCGTAAAGCGGCGGCGGAACCGGGGCGGGGCCGGCGGGTTGATCCTGTGCGAAACGGAAGGACGCGGCGTGAAGGAACTTATCGTCATCACCGGTTTCATGGTCGCGGTCCTCGCGGCGAACATCGCCCCGGAGGCAGAAGCCGACGCGCCCCCGCCCGAGAATGCCGCATCCGGCCCGCACCCGGAGATGACGCTGCAGGCGGGCTAGAATCAGCCGCGCAACGCCGCCAGCGCTTCTTTCAGATCGAGCGCCCCGTCATAGAGCGCACGGCCCGAGATCGCCCCGTCCAGCGCCGCGCCGCAATCCCGCAGAGCGACGAGGTCCTCAAGCGACGACACCCCGCCCGAGGCGATCACCGGAACCGACACGGCCCGCGCCAGTGCCGCCGTAGCGTCGATGTTCGGCCCCTGCATCGCGCCATCCCGGTTGATGTCGGTGTAGATGATCGCGGAAACCCCCGCGTCCTCGAAACTGCGCGCCAGTTCGGTCGCGTCGACATCCGTCTCCTCGGCCCAGCCCCGGGTGGCCACCTTGCCGCCGCGCGCGTCAATGCCGACAGCCACCTGCCCGGGGAAGGCGCGGGCGGCCGCGCGCACCAGCGCCGGAGTCTCCACGGCCACGGTGCCCAGGATCACGCGGGCCAGCCCCTTCTCCAGCCACGTCTCGATTGTCCGCATGTCCCGGATGCCGCCGCCAAGCTGCGCCGGCACCTGCGTCTCCGACAGGATCGCCTCGACCGCCGCCGCGTTCACCGGGGCGCCTGCGAAGGCGCCGTTCAGGTCCACCAGATGCAGCCACTCGCACCCCGCCGCCACGAAATCGCGCGCCTGCGCCGCCGGATCCTCGTTGAAGACGGTGGCCTTCTCCATCTCGCCGCGCAGCAGGCGAACGGCATGGCCGTCCTTGAGGTCGATGGCGGGGTAGAGGATCATCGGCGGCTCCGAAGGCTGGACAGAATGCGGCGCCCCTGTCGCATGACGTTGCGGGATTTGCAATCGCACTTGTCCGGCGCCCGATCCGCCGCGACACTCGGTCCGAACGAGTCACGGGAGGACCTGTCATGCTGAAACCCTTTGCCGCCCTCGCGGCGCTCGCCCTGAGCGCCGGTGCCGCCCTCGCCGATCCGGTCGAAGGGATGTGGAAGACCGAGGTGGACGACGGCGCCTATGCCATCGTGCGTATGGGGCCCTGCGGCGCCAAGATCTGCGGCACCATCGCGCGGACCTTCAACGCCTCGGGCGAATACAAGAGCCCGACGATCGGCAAGACGCTGGTCTGGGACATGGAGCCCCAAGGCGGCGGCGCCTATGCCAACGGCAAGATCTGGCGGCCGTCGAACGACAAGGTGTACCGGTCCAAGATGCAGATGAACGGCAACAGCCTGAAGGTGTCCGGCTGCATCGGGCCGATCTGCCTCGGCCAGGACTGGACCCGCGCGCAGTGAGGACTGGGACCGTAAGCCGGGCTTAGGCCCGGCTTACACCGCCGGAGAACCGTCGCCGGGATCTGCCGCCGTCAGGGCGCCCATTGCAGGAAATTCGCGATCAGCCGCAGCCCGGTCTGCTGGCTTTTCTCCGGGTGGAACTGGGTGCCGACCATGGTATCGCGGCCCACGATCGCGGTGATCGGTGCGCCGTATTCCGCATGGGCCAGAAGCTGCTCCGGGTCGGTCAACCGCATGTGGTAAGAGTGCACGAAATAGGCGTGTTGGCCCGTCTCGATCCCCGCGAGGACCGGGTGGGCGCGGTCCACCACCAGATCGTTCCAGCCCATGTGCGGCACCTTGAGCGACGGGTCTTCGGGCAAGATCCTTTCGACCTCGCCGTCGATCCAGCCCAGCCCCTCGGTGCGTTCGTATTCGTGTCCCGCGCGGGCCATCAACTGCATGCCGACGCAGATGCCGAGGAAGGGGCGGCCGCGCTGTTCCACCGCCTCCTTCAGCGCGCCGAACAGGTTCTCGCGCCCCTTTAGTGCGGCGCAGCAGGCCGGGAAGGCGCCGTCGCCCGGCAGGACGATGCGGTCGGCGCGTGCCACGTCCTCCGCCCGGTCGGAAACCATCACATCGCCGCCGCCGACCTCCCGCGCCATGCGTTGGAAGGCCTTTTCGGCGGAGTGGAGGTTGCCGCTTTCGTAGTCGATCAGAACTGTCAGCATGGGGTCAGAGCGCGCCCTTGGTCGACGGGATCGCATCGGCCTTGCGCGGATCGGTCTCGATCGCCTCGCGCAGGGCGCGGGCGACGGATTTGAACGCGGCCTCCGCCATGTGGTGCGAATTGATGCCGTGCAGCGCGTCCACGTGCAGGGTGATGCCGCCCTGGCTGCTGAACGCCTGGAAGAATTCGCGCACGAGTTCGGTGTCGAAGGTGCCGATCTTGGGCGTCGGCAGGTCGACGTTCCACACGAGGTAGGCGCGCCCCGACAGGTCCAGTGCGGTCCGCACCAGCGCATCGTCCATCGGCAGCAGGCAGGCACCGTAGCGCCGGATCCCCCGCTTGTCGCCGAGTGCCTGCGCCAAGGCCTGGCCGAGCGCGATGCCGGTGTCCTCCACCGAATGGTGGTCGTCGATATGGAGGTCGCCGGTGCAGCGGATCTCCATATCGATCAGCGAATGACGGGCAAGCTGATCGAGCATGTGATCGAAAAAGCCGATGCCGGTCTGGTTGTCGTATTGCCCGGTGCCGTCCAGATCGAGCCGGACGACAATTTCCGTCTCGGCCGTCTTGCGGGTAATCTCTGCCTTGCGCATTGCGCCCTCGCTGTCGCTGCCGGGGCCTTATAGGTGGGGCAAGGGGCAGAGCCAAGGTGGCGCGGCGCTTTTGAGCGGGTGCTGATGCGGGGCGGGCGCGGTGCCCGGGGCAGGGGCCGGTCCGGTGGTCTGCTTCCGCACGGCCTATGTCGCCGGGGCCGATCATTCAGGAACGTAGGCCGCGGGCAGCCGGATCTCGACCTTCAGGCCGCGTCCGCCGGGGCCTTCGCCAAGCGCGATGTCACCCCCCGCGCCGGACACGATCCTGCGGGCGAGGGCGAGCCCGACGCCGCTGCCCTCGCAGGAATCTCGCGGCCTGAGGGTGCAGAGCAGTTCGAAGGCCTTGTCGCGATACTCCGGCGCGATGCCGGGACCGTCGTCCTCGATCCGGATGATCGTGCCGCGCCCTGTGATGCTGTGGATTGCGACCCGTCCGCCGGTGCCGTCACGATGCTTTATCGCATTTCCCAGCAGCGCGGTGAACAGCCGTGCCGCATCTTCCTGCGGCAGAGTCACCGCCCCTTCCGCATTGTGGAGGTCCAGCACCATGTCCGGCGGCGGTGCGAGGGCGGCCCAGCATCGTTCCGCGATCTTGCGGATGTCCTCCGTCACGATGGGCCCGCAGAGCCGACCGACGCGCGAGAATTCCCGCAGGTCCAGAAGCATCCGGTCCCCGCGCTGCGCTTGCGTGACCAGCATGTTCAGATGATCCTCGACCTCCTCCGTGGCGGCGATGTCGGCAAGATCCTCCCGTATCCATTCCGGAATCGTCTTCAGTGCCCGGAAGCAGGCGCGCAGATCATGGGTGATGAGGTAGAGGAACCGGTCGAATTCCGTTTCCTCCTCCTTGGTCTCCGCCTCGATCTCTGCCGCCTCGGCCGTCATGATGCACCCTCCGCTGCCGGGGACGGGCTTAACGCCTCGGAGGTAAACAAGCCGCAAAGATTGCTCGGGGGAAAACATAGCATTTAAGGCGAAACGCGAACAGTGGAGCAGTCGCCTTAACGATTGGCACACCCCCGTCGGATATTGCTCAAGGCCAGCAGGGATCCGGTGCGATGATGGAGGACGCGATGACATGGACAGAGGCGCAACCGATCTCTCGGCGAACGGGGCTCCATGCGCTCGACGTGCCGCAGCCGCCGCCCGCACCGATTGAACTGCTGCTGCTGGAGGATTCCGCCTTCGATGCGCAGGCGCTGTCGCGCACCCTCGATCGGATCGACCTGCCGGTGACCGTCAGCGTGGCGGACGGGTTCGCGGCCTTTCGCGCCGCTATCACGCGGAAGCGGTTCGACCTCGTCCTGCTGGATTACCTGCTGCCCGGCGGAGACGGGCTGGCGGCGTACGAGATGCTGCGCGCCACGCCGGGGCACGCGGACGTGCCTGCGGTGGTGATCTCGAACGAGATGCGGCACGAGGTGGCCATCGCGGCGATGAAGTCCGGCTGCATCGACTGCCTTTCGAAGGATGCTCTGGACCCGGGGGCGCTGCGCGATCTGGTCCTGCGCGCCACGCGGCCTCAGCCGGGCTTTCCCCCGGGCCTGCTCAATGCGATCCGCCAGGCCGTTCGGGAGGAGATTTCTGCCGCCCAGCTTCCGGTCGACCTGTCGCAGATGCACGTGGCGCTAAGCGCCTTTGGGCTGGCGCCCGCGCCGGAGGCGCAAACGGAATGGGAGGCCCTGCTGCAAGAGGAGGAGACGCATTTTGACTTCCATGATCTACCACATTGATCGAGGGGCGTGGCCCCCTGGTGGCGCGTCATGAGCGGGCTTGCGGTTTCGGCCGCGCCGAAGGCCGCATGTCAGAAGGCCGGGGCGCTGACCTGCGCCGTGCTCGACGACAGCCTGATCGACCGCTACCTGATCTGTCATGCGCTGAAAGAGGTGTTCGACGACAGCGTGACCGTCGAGTTCGCCACCGCCGCGGAGGCGCGCCGCTACCTCGAGGAGCGTGTCGTGGACGTGCTGCTGGCCGACCGGGTCCTACCGGATGGCGACGGCGCGGACTTCGCCCTCTCTCCGCCCGAAGGCACCGCGGTCGTGCTGCTTTCCGGCGACGATTGTACGGATGTTACGGAGCGTCTGGACGCGTCGGGCCGGGCGCGTTTCCTGCACAAGGACGATCTGAGCGGCGAGCGGTTGGCCGAGGCGCTTCTGCCACTTGTGCGAAAACAGGCGGAGGTCGTGCCGCTGCACGGCTCGAGGGGGCCGGCCGACGATGCGGACCCCGCGACAGGCGTGTCCCCGGTGACCCGTGGGCTGCGCCTTCTCCGGACCGTGCGGGCGCGCAAGGACCGCACCGGTGGCGCCGAGATCGCGGAACTGCTGAACGAGATCGAGCGCATCCTGCTCGACCTCAGGCCGCGGGGGCACTGACGGTGGCGGCTGGGGCAAGATCCGTCGTTCGCGAACGGCTCAGCCAGGCAATGGCGCCTGCGGCTTTCGCCTCAGACGTTGAGCAGGCCGAAGATATGGGTCGCCTCTCCGCCGGCGCCGGTGCGGACCCGCCCCGTCCCCTGAAGCCGCGGCGCGCTGCCGCCCGCGTCCGCCAGCCCGGCGTCGAAGGTGAAGGGCTTACCGTCGGCCCGCGCGGTCCTGAAAAGCGCCTCGACGGCAGCGCGATCCTCGGCTGCGAACAGGTGCAGCATGTCCGGAAACGCCATCGGCTCTGTCTGCGCGTCAAGGCCGAGAAGGGTGGACAGGTTCCGGCTCCAGAACATCCGGTCGTTGGCGAGGTCGTAGGAATAGAAGCCCGTCCGGGTCTGTTCCTGCGCCGCGTCGAACTGATGCAGCAGCATCTCCGTGCCGATTTCGCGGTCCTTGTCTGCGAAGACCCCGATCAACGCGACCGGCTTCCCGCGCACGTCGAACTGCGCCGTGCCGCGAGCTTCCACATGCACAAGACGCCCGTCGTCGCGACGGATGCGAAGCCGGAGGTCGTAGGGCTCTCCGGTGGCCACGGCATTCTCCATCGCGGCGTTCACCACCTGCAGATCCTCGGGCAGGTAATACCGCAATGCCTCGTCCGGAGTGGGCGGGCCCGCGTCGCGCGAACGGCCGTGGATCTGGAACACCCGGTCGGACCACGTCAACTCGTTGCTTCCCAGCTCCATCCGCCAGTGCCCGACACCGGTCATCGCCTCCACCATTTCCATCTTGGCGATCAGCTCTTCGCTTTCGATTTCGGAGAGCACGATGGTCACGCCACGCAGGTCGCGCGCCTCGTTGAAGTAGGGCATGGAGCGGAGCGAGACGAAAGCGTTGCCGGCCTGGAAATGCAGCTCCTGCGGTTCGCGCGACTGGAAGGTATCCGAGGCGACCTGCACCAGCGAGGGGTACCCCTCGGGCACCCGGCATTGCGACAGGTGCATGCGCTCCAGCCCGTCGGTGATCTGGAACATCTCCCTCGCCGGAGCCGAACAGCGCGACACCTGCATCGCGTTGTCGATCACCAGGATGCCGAACGGGGCGCTCTGCAGGATCGATTCGAGGTCCTGCCGCACGCTCTCCAGCTCCGAGGCGTTGATCTGCAACTCCTCGTTGACGGTCAGGAGCTCCTCGTTGGAGCTTTGCAACTCCTCGTTCGAGGTCTCCAGTTCCTCGTTGGTGGCCTGCAGATCCTCGTTGGTGGATTGCAGCTCCTCGTTCAGGGACTGCTGCTCTTCGTTGGAGGTCTGCAATTCCTCGATCGTCTGCTGCAGCGCCTCCCGGGTGGAGGCGACGTCTGCCTCGAGCTGGCGCAGCTGCGACAGGTCGGTGGGCTCGGTCGCGGCGCCGTCGTCGGCCGGGTCTATGTTCTGGGTGTGGATGGCCAGCAGGGTGTAGCTTTCGCCGCCCTCCGCCAGCTTGATCGGGAAGGCTTTCAGATAGACGTGGGTCTGGTCCGGGCCGGGCATCTCGTGCCGTGCGCCGCGCCGGCGTTCGCGCCGCTTCAGCGCCACGGAGCAAAGGCTCGGAGCCTCCTCGCGCAGGGGGCTTTTCAGCAGCGACAGCGACAGGTCGAGGCGGGTGTCCTCGTGAAGTTCCACGTATTGCGAGATGTTGCCGAAGACGCGGATGATGTCATGCGCGCCGGTGACCAGCATGGAATTGACCCCGATCGACCGCGCCAGCCCCTCGAACATCTCCTTGTGGATGTCGCCGGATTGCTGCGGCGGCTTCTGGTGCTGCCGCGTCGCCCCCAGCCAGCGCGGCGCAGACAGCTGGAATTCCCCGATGCGCGACGCGACGCCCTTCCGGGCGAGGCTGCGCTTGCGGAAGATGCGGTTGCGGTCCGAGACGATCTCGTAGTCCAGCTGCATCGGGCCGATGGTCTCGGACGTGCCCAGAAAGAGCAAGCCACGCGGGTTCAGCGCGTAGTGGATGCGGTTCAGGACGCGTTCCTGCAGCTTGGGCTTGAAGTAGATCAGCAGGTTGCGCAGCGACACGAGGTCGATGTTGATGAAGGGCGGGTCCTGAAACACGTTGTGGTGCGAGAAGAGGATCAGCTGTTTCAGGCCCTGCTTCACCGTCACCTTGCTGCCGTCCCGGTCGAAGTACCGGTCGAGCAGGGGGGGCGGGATGTCGTCTACGGCCGAGGCGGGATAGACGCCCTTGCGCCCGATCCGCAGCGCGGCCTCGTCGATGTCGGTGGCGAAGATCTGGACCTTCTGCCCCTGCAGCGCGTCCAGCCCGCCGAAGGCTTCGGCGATGAGGATGGCGATGGAATACGCCTCTTCCCCCGTCGCGCAGCCCGCGATCCAGACGCGCATCGTCTCGCCCTCGGGGCGGTTGTCGATGGCCGAGCGCAGTTCGATCCCGAGCCGTTCGAACTGGTTCGGGTCGCGGAAGAAGCGGGTGACCGAGATCAGCAGATCGGCATAAAGCGCGTCGATCTCCGCCGCGTTATGCCGGCAATGCGCGACGTATTCCTCGTAGCCCGACATGCCGAGCGCGGTCATCCGGCGCTGGATCCGGCGCTGGACGGTGTTTTCCTTGTATTCGCGGAAATCCACCTGCGTCCGGGCGAGGAGGATCTGCAGGATCTCGGACCGTTCGCCCGGCATCTCGTCCAGATGCTGCAGCGAGGAAAGGTCACGCGGGCTGGCCATGATCTTCTTCAGGTGCTCGCCGATCTGCTCCGGCGACAGTACGAGGTCGATGCAGCCAGTTTCCACGGCCGAGGCGGGCATCCCGTCGTACTTCGCCGTCGACTGATCCTGCGCCAGCGTGATGCCGCCCGCCTCCCGCACCGCCTGCACGCCGTAAGAGCCGTCCGATCCCGTGCCCGAAAGAACGACGGCGATGCAGCGCTCGCCCAGTTCGTCGGCCAGCGAATAGAACAGGCGGTCGGCCGAGGGCTTCGGGCTGCCGGGCCGGCCGGCGGGTTCCGACAGCTTCAGCATCCCGTCGTCGTAGATGACGTCGCGATTCGGCGGCGTGACGTAGATCGTGTCGGGGGCGGGCACCGTATCGGCGCTGAGCTCCTCCACCGGCAGTTCGGTTTCCCGGGCGACCAGCTTGGACATCAGGCTCTTGTGCGACGGCGACATGTGCTGCGCGATCACGTAACTCGCCCCGCTCTGGCCGGGCAGAGCGTGGACGAGGTCGGTGATCGCCTCGAGCCCGCCGGCCGAGGCAGTGATCCCGATGATCCAGGGTGTGGTCGCGTCGTCTTTCATGCGGTGTCCCGTCCTCACTGTCCCTTGCCGAATTCGCCCAGGTCCAGCACCGGCGAGGCGTCGATCTCGTCCGCGTCCAGCATCGCGGCGACGCGTTCCAGTGCCGCGACGATCATTGCCTGCTCCCAGTCGTCGAGCGCCTCGAAGTTCTTCACATAGCGTTGCTGCAGCGGATCGGGCGCGTCGTCCACCGCCTCACTGCCGCGCGCGGTGATGAAGACGTTGGTTTGCCGCCGGTCGGTTTCCGACCGCTTGCGCTCCACCAGACCCTTGTCCACCAGCTTGTTGATCAAAGCGGTCATGGTGGCCTGCGTCACGCCCATCCGGTTGGCGATGCCCGTCGGCGTGGCATGGCCGTTCTCGGCGATGATCTGGAGCACGCGGAACTGCACGGCGGTCATCCCCGCCTCCTTGGCGAGCCGCCGCCCGTAGAGTTCGGTCGCCCGCAGGATGCGGCGCAGGGCGATCAGTGAGATGTCTGTACGGTCCATGCACGTCCCGGAGCATGTGGTTCACCCTCCTTACGGCGTGACCGGCATTTCTTCAACAAAATCCGTTCACTGGCCTCGCGTCACCCATTCGCCATGCTAAGTGGTTAACAGAGGGTTAACTGACAGAAAGCTAAGCAAAATCAGTAAAAATTGCTTCCGGGGAAGAAAATTACTTTGCATGTTGAAATACAGGCCTCGGACCCTATACTTAGTAAGGCGAAGCAACAGAGGGCAGAGAGAACCGTGCATACAGTCGAATCCAGCAAGAGCGACTCGCAACCGATCCTGCGTAAGCCCGAGGGCGAAGACGGATCTGCCGTCTGGGACCTCGTGCGGGAGTGCAAGCCGCTTGATGAGAATTCCATGTATTGCAACCTGATCCAGTGCGATCATTTCAGCGACACCTGCGTGCTCGCCGAACTTGATGGCGACGTGGTCGGGTGGGTCTCGGGCCATGTCGTGCCGAGCGAGCCGGACACCATCTTCGTCTGGCAGGTCGCCGTGTCGGAAAAGGCGCGCGGTTTCGGGCTTGGCACGCGGATGCTCTCGAAGCTGATGGCGCGGGACGTCTGTGAGGACGTCACCAAGCTGAAGACGACCATCACGAAGGACAACGACGCCTCCTGGGCGCTGTTCCGGCGCTTCGCCGAGAAGCGCGGCGGAACTTTGTCCAGCGAAGCGCATTTTAAGAAAGATGATCATTTCGATGGCAAGCACGCCACCGAACACATGGTCACCATCCGCTTTGCGGAACCGCTGAAACGAGCTGCCTGAGCTGGGCGGGGTCCCCGGATCACCCGGGGGCCATTGCTTGGGACCGTTCCTGAATCAAACCGAAGGAAAAACGTTATGTCGACTGACACGTCAGCCGAACCGAATATCTTTGACCGTCGCGAAAGCGAAGCGCGCTCCTACTGCCGCTCCTTCCCGACGACTTTCACCAAGGCGCAGGGCTCGGTCATGACCGATGCCGAGGGCCGGGAATACATCGACTTCCTCGCCGGCTGTTCCTCGCTGAACTACGGCCATAACGACCCCGACATGAAGGCCGCGCTGATCGAGCACATCTCTAACGACGGCATTGCGCACGGGCTCGACATGTTCACGGCCGAGAAGGCGAAGTTCCTCGAGGCGTTCGAGAAGAACATCCTCGAACCGCGCGGTATGGACTACAAGGTCATGATGACCGGCCCGACCGGCACCAACGCCGTCGAAGCGGCGATGAAGCTTGCGCGCAAGATCACCGGGCGCCGCAATATCATCGCCTTCACCAACGGCTTCCACGGGATGACCATGGGCTCGCTGTCGCTGACCGGCAACGCCGGGAAACGCGGCGGCGCGGGCGGGGGCCACCTGGGCGACGTCACCCATCTGCCCTACGACAAGTCGCTGGGCGATGTGGACACGCTTGAGATGATCGAGGCGATGCTGTCGAACGGCTCCTCGGGTATCGACGCGCCGGCGGCCTTCATCTTCGAACCGATCCAGGGCGAGGGTGGCCTGAACGCCGCGTCCAAGGAGTGGATGGAAGGCATCACGCGCCTGGCGAAGGAACACGGCGCGCTGCTGATCGTCGATGACATCCAGTCGGGCTGCGGCCGCACGGGCACCTATTTCGGCTTCGAACACACCGACATCGTGCCAGACATGATCACGCAGGCGAAATCGCTTTCCGGCTTCGGGCTGCCCTTCGCGGCGCTGCTCATCAAGCGCGAGCATGACGTCTGGAAGCCGGCCGAACACAACGGCACCTTCCGGGGCAACACCCACGCCTTCGTCACCGGCCGCGTCGCGATCGAGAAGTTCTGGGCCGATGACAGTTTCCAGAAAGAGCTGGCCGAGAAGGACGCGCTGATGAAGAAGCGTCTGACCGAGATTGCCGAGGTCGTTCCTGGGGCCAAGCTGAAGGGCCGTGGCCTGATGCGCGGCGTCGACGTCGGTTCCGGCGACCTTGCCGGCGAGATCTGCGCGAAATGCTTCGAGAACGGGCTTATCATCGAGACCTCGGGTGCCGATGACGAAGTGGTCAAGGTTCTGGCCGCGCTGACGACGCCCGCGGACGTCCTGAACAAGGGCTTCGACATCCTCTTTGCGGCAGTGCGCGAGATCGTGCCCGCCGAGCAACCCATGGCAGCGGAGTAACAGACCC
>Ga0310345_10001382_pt1 | contig 27199 bp, 37 predicted proteins | sample HC15DNA20500_MG_FD_204667 | JGI IMG/M metagenome (GOLD analysis project Ga0310345, IMG submission 204667) | Marine microbial communities from station ALOHA, North Pacific Subtropical Gyre - HC15-DNA-20-500_MG | ecosystem: Environmental > Aquatic > Marine > Oceanic | place: Pacific Ocean: North... | reverse complement strand
GCACCGGCATGAAGGCTATTGTGCTACATCTGCAAGAAGATGAATATGACGAGTTTTATAGCAAGGCTTTCGATTTGGGTGATACTTGGGGAATTGATAATTTAGCAGACGTAATATTAGCCTGTGTCAGAAAGGTTGCGGAGGACACAAATGGAACTGGTTGAAATAAGAGTTCGCACCAAGATTCCCAAAGATGAATTAGACAAGAAAGTCGGCAAGATTATTACGGAGTCAGATTACAATATTCTGCTAACAGGACCAAGTAGGGTAACTCTCCCAAATGGGAAGCCCTTATGTGTTTATTTGCCCAATGCTTTAAACGGTGAGGAGTTTAATTCCGCTTATGAGATTTTGCACACGATTAAGTCGGGTTCTAACAACCGGCAATTGGCGAGCGGAACACCGCAATATACAACAAACAAAACCCATCGGTCTGGGACTGTCGCATCCTCAATCATTGGGAATGTCGACAGAATGGGAAGGACGCCATACTGTCGAACTACAGCATGGACTGGTCAGAATACGGAGGAATTCAAGGATTTGTACCCTCTCTTTGGGGACATCTCTCAGTTAATGAAAACTTACGTGCCAGAGCGGTATGCAAATCAACTGGCACAGGCACGCCAGACACCCTCCGAATGGATAGTGGGAAATACCCCATATACAACAATGACGGTTAACAATACATACCCTACCGGAGTCCATAAAGATGCCGGAGATTTAGATATGGGTTTTTCATGTCTTGCAACTTGGCGTAGGGGAGAATATACCGGTGGGCATCTGACATTTCCAGAGTACAGAGTCTCTGTAAATATGAAAGATGGAGACCTTATCTTAATGGATGCTCATGAGTGGCATGGGAATACTGAATTAACCTTAAATAGTAAGGATGCAGAACGCATTAGCCTAGTGTTGTATTACCGGACAAAAATGATGGCTTGTGGAACTCTCGAAGAAGAAGCAGAACTGGAGCGGAAAGCCAAGAAAGGTGGCTTTAAGAAGCCATCCTCGGAGATGGATTCAGAAGCCATGAAAGAATTTGTGATGACAAAATGATTGGTCTGGGAAGGGCTGAATCTCAATGGGAAGAAACCCTGTATGACCTAAGCCCCATAGAGTTACATGGGGACTTACTTTTCAAGAGAGAAGACAAATTTGCTCCTCTTGGATATGGGAGTATAAACGGCTCTAAATTACGGCAATTGATTTGGTTGGTATGGCAGTACAAAATGGAGGGAGGGAATGCCGGCTTGTTATCCGGTGCTTCTGTTAAGAGTCCGCAGATAAGTATGGGGACAGCAGTAGCAAGCCATTTCGGGCTTCCTAGCACCCATGTCATAGGTGCTACAACACCAACGGCTTCAGTCCTTAATCCTGACGTTAAAATGGCAACTATGTTAGGTGCTACTTTTGAATACTCCAAGGTTGCTTACAATGGTGCTTTGCAGAGCATGGTGCAAAAGCTATTAAGGACTAAGAAATACAGCGATTATTTTCATCTGGAATATGGGGTTAGTCTCAACCATAAAACTAACCGACCCAAGAGGATAGAAGCCTTCCACAGAATAGGTGCAGAACAGGTAAGGAATATACCGGATTGTGACACGCTGATTATTCCAAGTGGCAGTTGTAATTCATTAACAAGTATTTTGTATGGGCTTCATATATATCGACCCAAGATTAAAAAGTTGGCTCTCATTGAAATAGGACCAAATAGAAAAGACTGGGTAAAAGAGCGTTTACTAAGCATAAAGGTGGCAAGTAAAGAGCCGGTCGATTCTGTTTTGAAGGATTATGAAATAGAGCGTCACGATTTACATGGAAGTAAATATGTGACTTACCAAGAAACAATGGAATACTCCTATAACAGTATTCGTTTTCACCCAAGATATGAAGGAAAGGTTATGACATATCTTGCTGATAGAAAGCCGGAATATATCAATCCTAATAATGTGTTATGGATTATTGGCGGAGAGTCGAAAGTAGTAAATATGGAGAAGGCTCTTGCAACTGTTAATTGATGGTAAATGGAGGATGACATTAGAAGGCTTGGAGGAGCGTGGTGACAAGGAGCATGAGGACTCCTTCTTGTATTGGGTTAGAAACCACTATGCTTCAGTTCAAGGACACGTTGCAGGGCAATTAAAAGTCTTTAGAAGACAGCAGGGTTTTGGTGAAGATATAAAGACAATAAATGAATATTTTGGCGGTAGTGGAATTGGAACTACAATGCTGTACAAAATCTTTGAGCCAACCAGTCATCACACATGGGACATAGACCCAGTCTGTGTTAAGAATCTAAAAGTTTTGGAACAGAACTTTTACAATCTTACGGTTATGGAAGGGGATGCAAAAGAAACCATATTAAGTGCGTTTGTCGCAGACTTTGAAGTCTTAGATTTCTGGCGGTTTTCACCGGCAAAGATAAGGGTATGGCAAGAACAGATTGATGCTGTAATGAGTAAGCACCCCAAGGCTGTTTATCTAGTGGATACTACAATGAGCAAAGTTCCTTTGTTGAGAGAGGCTTTTAGCACAGCTTTGGACTATCCTGTAAAAGACAGAGAATCATGTATTACTGGATATGGTAGGTACTTCTGGAACCGCTATCAATATGTTGTAGATTATTCTGCATATTCCAACTTTGCGTGTATGCTAATCAAACCGGCTGATGAGTACAGAAATCCGGTTTTGGAAAAGATAATAAGGACTGATGGAATGGGAGCGTTGCAGACATGGTGATGGATTTGTCCACAGGTCTTGATTTCCGCTTGCCTGAGTACCGGAGAGAGGTGTTTCTCAGGTTCTTTGAGTTTCACTTAAAGTATCGTTCACATCCGGGAAGTATCTATTATTTAATGCCGTATCTCTCAGAAAAAGAAGGTTGGGATAACGAGCAGAAGTTATGGTTTGCTTACTTGAATGGCAACACGCAAAACCCTGTGACATCTTACATTCTGATTAAGAGATTTCCCTCTCTTTCAGAGTTAAATCTCATGGAGTTGAGGGATTGGTTTCATGGCTCTAAGGTTTACCAGAATCTTCAATGGGATACAGACAGAAGATATCACAAAAAATCCTTTATTGAGAATGTTGAGAACTACCGGCAGATAGTAGGCAACAGCCAAGTAGATTACTTTGCTCAATTTGAGAGATACTCTGAGACTGCCAACTTTATGCCGTTGTGGAATGCCGTCAGAGACGGCTTCCTTTCCTTTGGAAGACTGTCAGCTTTTAGTTACATGGAATACCTTAGAATCATGGGTGTTAAAGTTGATTGTGACCGTTTGTTTTTAGACGATATGCAAGGCTCTATGAGCCATCGAAACGGACTGGCAAAAGTGCTTGGTAGAGATGATTGGGATTGGCATAAGAGCAACCCTTCATTTAATGGTAAATATAGCGATTCGGATTTGGCTTATCTTTCGCAAGAAGGCACTTCTCTTTTGCAAGAAGCAAAGCAAAGAGCAGTAGGCAAGGATTGGGCATTTGACACGAATTACTTCACTATGGAATCTGCCTTATGCACGTATAAATCTTGGCATAGACCAAACCGCAGATACCCCAATGTTTATAACGATATGCTTGCCACTCGAATCAAGTGGGCAGAGGAAAGGTGGTTAAGACCGAGATTAGGTATTTTTTGGGAGGCTCGGAAGGAAATGCTTCCACCAAATCTCAGGATAGAAGATAACCCGATGGATGTTGGATGCAAACCGCTCAAACAGAACCATTACCGACGAACCGGAGAGGTTATTATGATGGAAAGAGATTGGGATTGTTTTGAGAATGAATATGCTAAGAGAAGAATTACTGCATGAGGAATCTAACGTACATTATTGGCATACCGGCAAGTGGGAAATCAACCGCTATGAGCAACGCTCTGAAGGGTGTTGAAGAGGGTGAAGATGTGCCACAACCTTTCCCTTTTACATGGCATCGAAAAAAAGAACTTATTGTCCTCGGAAAAGACAGAGAAGAATTCTCTGGTACTGATGCGATGCCTTACTCCGTTATGCCAAAGGTGCTTAGCTTTATAAAAGACCCCACAACTAGACATAACACTATTCTTGGAGAGGGTGATAGATTAGCAAATAATAATTTTTTTAAGGGCTGTTTTTATGGAGGGTGGGACTTAAATATTGTCCTGATTGATACCCCTCCAGATATTGCAGAAAGACGTTGTTTCCAAAGGCGTTCCAAGCAGTCTGCATCATGGAGAGCAGGGCGAATAACCAAGGTTAATAAACTGGTTAGAAGATGGCGTAAATATATTACGGTCATTGACGGCTTACAGTCTGAAGAAGATATTGCTGAACAGTTAAAAAGCCTTGAGGGATTTAAGAGAATACATGGCGAATAAGAACCACTCCAATGGCTCAAGAGAAATAGCAACTATGCGGAGATACCGCATCCTTCAAGCCACTCTCGCTGGAGCAAGTGAAAGACAAATTGCGGAGCAAGAGGGAGTAGCAAGAAGCCTTGTTCATCGAGATAAAAAGAAGGTTCTGGAAGACCTTGCAAAAGCCCATGAAGGGTTAGCTGATGAAGTGCGTTCTGTGCAAATGGAAAGATATAATCAGTTATTATTAAGACATTGGCAGAATGCTATGACCGGTGATAGTCGAGCAACCGATTTAGTTCTAAGAATCATGAAAGAAATAAATGTGATATGCGGTGTTATTCCAGATAAACCGATGTTTACCTTGAATCAAAATGCGGTATTTATGAATCAATCTCCAGTCACTTTTAGGATTGAGACTTATGACGACTCAGACACCCCAACTGACCTACCAGAGACCACGGCTTTATCCCAAGCAGGAACAGGCGATATTCTCAGCCACTAGATATGGCATCATAGAGGGTTCTACAAAATGCGGTAAGACAGTAGCTTGTTTAAGTTGGCTTATAGAGGAGGCTATCAAAGGTCGGAGCGGTCAGGCTTATTGGTGGTTGGCTCCAGTTTATCCACAGGCGAGAATGGCGTTTCGCAGATTAAAAAGAGGGTTACCTCAATATGTTTTTTCTAGTAACGAATCTGAGTTAACTGTAACCCTTCCCAATCAAGCTGTTATCAGCTTTCGGTCTGCTGAGAAATCTGACAATCTCTACGGTGAGGATGTTTATGCTGCTGTTATTGATGAAGCAACCAGAGTCAGAGAAGAATCATGGCATGCTGTCCGGTCTACTTTAACTGCAACAAGGGGACCAATTCGTATTATTGGGAACGTGAAAGGTCGTAGGAATTGGGCATACAGATTATCTAGAATTGCGGAGAGTGGAGAACCGGATTGGCACTATGCAAAATTAACTGCATTTGATGCGGTTGATGCCGGTGTTCTTGATATGAAGGAAGTTGAAGACGCAAGACGCCAACTTCCTGAAGCCGTCTTTAAGGAACTATATCTTGCAGAGCCTAGTGATGATGGGGGAAATCCATTTGGACAGGTCGCTATCGAAAACTGTGTTGCAGAACTATCCACAAAGCCTCCGGTAGTATTTGGGGTAGACCTTGCAAAGAGCGTTGACTGGACGGTTGCAATAGGTTTGGATGAAGACGGTTCAGTCTGTGCCTTTGAGCGGTTCCAGTCCCCTTGGGAAGAGACTTGTTTTAGGCTTGAACAACTGATTGGTTTTACATCTGCTGTGGTTGATAGTACCGGAGTTGGAGACCCTGTTGTTGAAAGGTTACAGAGGTCACTTCCAAATGTTCAAGGATTTAATTTTTCATCGTCTTCTAAGCAGAAGTTAATGGAAGGTCTAGCAATAGCAATTCAGACAAAACAGATTGAATATCCACAGGGAGATATCACCAACGAATTACTTGCATTTGGTTATGAATACACAAGAACCGGAGTCCGGTATACAGCACCAGACGGCTTACATGATGACTGTGTTATGGCACTTGGTTTAGCGGTTCATGCTCAAGGAAATGTTGCAGGAGCAGGGGTATGGTAAAGAAGCTACGGTGTATTGGGTGCCATAAGTTGCTTGCTGAACAAGCCGGTCGAGGAACTGTTATTGTCTGTAATCGTTGTAAGGCAAGGAATGAAGTGCTATGATGAGATTGGTGGGGCACGGTAAGGATACTCCTCGTTCTCTTTGCCGATGTCTAAGCTAAAAGTTGTACTCCATCGCTTGCGTGTGTGACGGTTACATTACTGAAGTTCATTTGACCCTAATCTGAAAAGATTTGTGGACTCCTCCCACTTAGACACATTCCCTGTCCCACCATTGAACTTTTGTGAAAGATGTTGTAAATTCCTTCTGTCACTCAAGTGGTCGAGCCATGTACCCTCAAGGCAATTAGGAGAACATGGCATTCTTTAGCGATTGGTTTTCTAAAGCACCCATTGATATCGCTGCTTCAGTCCCCTTGTCTACTGATATATCTAGTGTGCAGTATCCCTCAGATAACTATGCAAATTTTGCGTCAGAAGGTTATGGTCGTTCTGCTGTTGTCCATGCCTGTATAAGAGAACTTGCAACTGGTGTTGCAAGTGCAAGGTTTATGGCTCAAGTTGATACGGCTGATGGCACGGTAGAAGTTGAAAACAGCCCTCTTGCACAACTGCTGAAATACCCCAATGAAACACAGGATTTTTACAGTTGGCTCGAAAGGTTGGTCACATATCTTTATGTTGCCGGCAATGTCTACGTTCTGAAGGAACGAGGCAGGGCGAATCAAATTACGCAACTGTACCTTTTAAGACCTGACCGGATGGCTATTATTCCATCCGGTGAAGGGGTTAGAGGATATACCTATACCGTTGATGGGAAAGAGTACCGATTAGAGCCAGAGGATGTCGGGCATTTAGCGTTGCCAAATCCCTCCGGTGACATCTATGGATTAAGCCCTTTGCACGTTTTGGCAAAGACTGTGAATCTGGACATGAGCATGACAGATTTCGCAAAAGTTTATTTCCAGAATGCCGGTGTTCCGTCAGGGTTATTAAAAGTAAAAAGAAGGCTTACATCTCAGGATGAAGCAACAAGGATTCGTGCAAGGTGGCGTTCTAGTTTTGGGGGAACAAATAACTTTCACAGAGTTGCTGTTTTAGACGATGATGCAGAGTATCAGCAGATGGCTTCTGCCCCTGCGGATATGGCTCTGACAGAACTGCACAATCATACGGAATCTCGCATATGCTCAGTTCTTGGAGTTCCGCCAATCCTTATATCATCAAATGTGGGCTTACAAAGAAGTACATTTTCCAATTATCGTGAAGCAAGATTCTCATTTCATTCCGAGACATTAGAGCCGTTGATATACCGAATTGTCCGGTTTTTTAACTACTGTATAGGACAGGAATTTGAAGATGAAATTGCGGTAGATTTAACAGATATGAGAGGGTTTCTTGATGATAAGGAATCTATCAATTCCAGAGCCTCTAGTCTTTTTAGTGCCGGCATTATTACGTTAAATGAGGCAAGGGAAATGGTAGGGGTTGATGTCCTACCGGATGGTGAGGTCAGAAGGCTCCCGACCAACATTGTTGAGTCAACTATGCCTAGCATAGTGGAATCCCTTGGAACCGGCTTCTCAGGGGTGCTATCAGAGGGAAAAGCAGACCCAATAGCACCAAGGGGTAGAAAGTTAGGGATTGACTTAAATAGAAGCCGAGACAGAATTACTCAAGAGTTCACTCCTCAACTAGATGATTACTTTAAGAAGTTAAAGAATAGAGTTGATGGAATAGTTGGGCGATTGATGGATAGAGAAATGGATAAGGAAGTGGATTACACCAAGGCTTATCCCTTCACTTTTGGGGAATTGGTGCCGGACTCAGAAATAGGTAATTTATCTGAAATACTTTACCGGATGTTTGTAGAAGTTTCTAAAGAGACCTACGGTATTGTGAACACCTCTGGGGTTGCCGGCGAGGTTACTTGGAGTCAGGCTTCTCCGGTCGTTTCAAGGCTTTTAACTGAGGCTCCGGCAAGAGCCAAAATCATGCACTCCACAACACAAAAGAATGTACAGCGATTGATACAAATGGCTTTTGAAAGAGGCTATTCTATTGACCAACTTGCAAGAGGGGTTCCAAACGATAATTTCTCAGGGATTCAGTCAATGATGAATGAAAACCGGAACAGGGCTAAATTGATAGCCCGAACTGAAATCATGAGAAGCCAGAATATAACAAGCATAGGATTGTTCAAGGAACAAGGATTTGAATATCTGAGAGCCTATGATGTTGATGGTGACCCTAAAGATACTTATGTCCCTTCCGGTGACCCTTATGGTCGAACTTGTATTCAAAGAGATGGACAGGTTTACAGGGCTGATGATGCCAGAGATATTGAAGACCACCCCAATGGAACTCTCAGTTGGGTTCCCATGCCAAGAAACTACGTGCCAGAGGAGGCTCCAGTATGATAAATAAGAGTGTTGAAACAGCAGAAGTAAAGGTTGTTGATGCAGAGCAAGGACTTGTAGAAGCCTTTGTAAATAGCATGGGAGTTGTTGATTCAGATGGGGACATAATTGACCCATCTGCATTCAATAACTCAATTGCGAAAAACCTTCCAATCCCTGTGCTTGCAGGGCATGACCAGAACCAGATTGTAGGAAAGGTTTTGTCTGCCAGACCGGTTCATGTAAATGAAGATGAATACCGGCTTTATTCGCTGATGCAATTTAATCTTGAAACACAGACTGGACAAGAAACCTTCAGTAATGTGAAGGGTAATTTTGTTAACCAATGGTCGGTAGGGTTTAACGTGCCGAAAGGTGGGTGGGATTTTGAAGGAGAAGGCAAGTCTCAAGTCCGCAGAATCAAGGATTTGGATTGGGCAGAGGTAAGTAGTGTTATCAGGGGAGCAAGCCCTTCTACCAATACGATATCTGCTAAAAGTGCCGATACCGAAATAATAGAAACTACTACGCTAGATGATGCCTCGGTCACGGAAGATTCTGTCACCGACACGCTTGTAGCGGAGGATGAACTGTTGCTTGCAAAAACACAGTTAGGTTTATTGAAGTTAAAAAATTCAAGACGGAGGTCTGAAAATGACTGATACGGATAAGATGCGAGAGCATGCCGGTTACCTCATAAAAAAAGCTGAGGAAAGTATAGAAACCGGTGATGTCGCAAGGGCAAATGAATTGATGGTTGAAGCCCAGAAAGAAATTGCTGATGCAGATGAAAAAGAACTGGCGATAAAAAGAATGGATGCTTTGAAAGCTGAAGTTGCTGAGCCAATCAATTCTGTACCGGTAACTTCTTCTGATATTAAGGATTATGACCCTAACGATATTGGTGCCAAGACAAAGGCTTCTTACAGACCAGCAAGTTGGGTAAAAGGCTTACCGGCTGCTTGTCAACCGCTGTGGGTACAGGAGAAGATGGGCGACCGAGAGAAAGAGGAAGCAATCTTTTACAAAGATACCTACACAAAGTGGATGACTTCTCCCTCACAGGATATGTGGAGGCTGTCTGCCACATCAGATGAACTCAAAGCCATGCAAGAGGATACTGATGCAGAAGGTGGCTATTTTGTTCCAGAAGAGTTTATAAATCAGGTGATTCATGACACCGGAGTCCCAACCGGTCAACTCCGACCGCAGGCAACGGTTGTCCGAGTCTCCGGTAAAGATGGTTATCTTCCCACGATAGCGACAGCAACATGGGGAGCAATAGCTGAAGAGGCTGCTTATACAGGTCAGGAAAGCACTCCAACGGTTGGACAGGTTCAGTATTCCATTGAGAAATCTGGTGGAATGGTTCGAACATCACGAGAGCTTCTGGATGACTCTGCAATCAATCTGCCAAGTATTCTTTCACAGATATTTGCAGAGGCTAGCGGAAGATTTGAAGATGTCGGAATCCTTAATGGTAACGACACGACAAACTATGCCGGAATCCTTGCGAGTGGAGGCGACTACACGATGGCTTCTGCCACCGCTGTAACTGCTGCCGATATCATGGGGATTTACTTCACTCTGGAAGCCCAACATCGAGCGAATGCGACATGGGTTATGCCGTCACTTATTTCTAAAGAAATAAACGGTATCCAAGTCACAGGAGCCGGTGTCCATGCTATTCAAGATTTAACTACTGCACCGGCAGAGTTCCTTCTTGGAAAGAGAGTAATAAATAACGATGTCTCTGGCAACGGTCTCGCCACTAGCATTACTGCTAATGATGAGATAGCTATATTCGGAGATATGCGGAATTACTACATTTTTGACAGGGTTGGTTTTTCAATTCGCAGAAATGATTCTCTCTACATGGAGAATGACCAAATTGGTTTCTTTGGTACTCGCCGAGGAGATGGACAGGTTGGTCTGGCTGCTGCGTTTAAGATTCTGAAAGCTGCTGCTTCTTAGTAGAGCAGTACCTAGTGGAGCGGTGGGGTAACTCACCGCTCCCATTGGAGAACATTATGAAAGTAAAATGTATAAAATCGGTAACAATAGGGGCTATGAATCTAGCGTTTGTGGAGGGTAAGGAATATGACGTTCCTGCCAAAGAAGCCAACGCCTATTCCGAGTATTTTGAAAAGATGGCAACTGCTCCGAAAAACAAGGCTAAGAAAACTGAGGAGAATAAGTAGTGGCAACTCGCCATACCTACGCAAGTACTGATGAGTTAAGGGATTATCTTGCCGGCACTTCATATTCCACAAACTGGACTTCTGATAGTGGAATAATGAGGCGTCTGGTGGAGGCTTCTTCTCAGCGAATTGACAACTATGTAGAGATGCAAAGTTTTGGTCCCCGAACTGAAACTCGCAGTTACGATATAGGCTCTGGTAAATTAAGAGAAAGCCCTCAGAATACTCTTGATACGACCTCTGACAAACTCATTGGTTTAACAAGTGGTTTTATCCACGCAATCCCTTTGGATGCTTGGTTGATTGAAGCCACAACCGTAACCTCATATAAGGCAACTGACAGAGCAGAATCAGAATCGCTCTCAGAGGGCTATAACGCTGATTATCTGTTAAGACCATATAACTCTAGCCCAAAGGTTGAATTAACGCTAAATGAGGACACAGCGAAGGCTCTATACGGTGGTCAGCAAACCCTTTCGATATTAGGCGAATGGGGATATGGAAATGACACAACTGAAGAGAAGACAACAACCGGCACAATTGCGACTGAAACCGAAACGGCTTGGGGAGTTAATGATGCTTCCGGATTGAGTTCAGCACAGACAATTCTTGTTGGAACTGAACAGATGTATATTACTTCTATTTCTTCCAATACTTTAACGGTAGAAAGAGGGGTGAATGGAACAACGGCTAGCACCCATACCGCAGGAACATCAGTTTATGGATATATATATCCCTTCTTAGTTGTACAGGTTTGTCTTGATATCGCCAAGGTGTTTTTTCGGGATAGAGATTTGGGAGTCGTACAGACATTGGGAACTGGCGAGATGTCTGTAACAAGAGCAGATAATGAAATCAACAGAGCCTTGAAACATCTTGCAGAATATAAATCTCAAGCAAGTATTTCGGGTGTGTATTTTTAATGGCAGAAGCCAAGGTTGTGGTACAGGGGAATTTCTTTGACCATAGAAATAAAAAGTTTGCGGAGGCTCTTAATGAATCGTTGTTAGACATAGCGGTTCTTGGCTCTCGATGGGTTAAAAATCAACTGGTTAAAGGGCATGGATTCCAAACCGGTTACCTAAAAGGTTCAGTTGGTGGAGGTCTTGTTAAAAACTTTCATGCACAGATAGACGCAGGGGAGTTACACAAGGGAAAGAACGTAGTTTATGCCAGTTGGGTGGAAGGTGTATCGAGTAGAAATAAGAGTACCTCTTTTAAGGGTTACAAGATGTTCCACAAGGTGGCTAAGAAACTACAGACTCAACCAAAAGAAGTAAAAGAGATTATGGAACATAGCATTAGGAGAAGATTGAATTGAGCCGGTCTGGTGCTCTGGACAGAATAGATGCTTTATTGGATGGGGTTTCATCCCCTGATTTCGTTTATGTGGCAAGAGGAGAACCCTTATCCATAAGTGCGACTCCAATGGTAGCTTTCTGGCTATCTTCTAGAGAAGCAACCGCTATGAGTTTTACCGATGTTTCTTCCTTAACAGAGTTTACAGTAAGAGCATTTTTCAGAATGCAGACCTCACAGGATGTAAGGGAGTCGACAGAACTGGATATATGGAATGCAATGGTAAATATAGATTCGGCTCTGAGAGGGGATTCTAACCTATCAGGAAATGTAAATGACATGGAGATTGGAACCTCATCAACCGGTTATACGGAAATGGGTGGAGTAGCTTATAGAACTCTGGATGTTCCTTTATCAGTTGAGATTCTTGGTGAAGTAACAATTACACCATAGGAGAAAGTTATGGCAAAAGTTAGTGGATTAAATGTAAGGCTTTATGTCGCAGGGAATGACCTTTCTGGTGATGCCAATTCAATTGGGGGAGCCGGTTATTCTCAGGAAGTTTTTGATGTCACAACATTAAATTCAACCGCTGTTAAAAGAATTGCCGGTCGTTCTGACGGCACGTTATCGGTGAGTGGATTTTTTGATAATGCTTCAAACAGAATCCATGCCACATTTACTTCTAACTCCGGTAAATTACCAATTACTGACCAAGTAATTTTAGTTCCTTTGGGAGCCTCTGTTGGAGACAACATGGTAGCGATGATTGCAAAGGAAGGGGATTATACCGTTGACCGAGGACAGGGAAGTGCTATTGCAGTTTCCTCTACTTTTAGTGGGAATGGAACAGCCGGTCAGTTCGGGGAGATGCTGACGGCTCATGATGATACCCACGGTTCTGCGACTGATGGGACAGCGGTGGATAACACAGCTTCTTCATCAGCCGGTGGAGCCGGTTATGTTCAGATAATGTCACTTGGTTCCGGAACAGTTGAAGTAAAGATTGAAGACTCATCAGACAATGTAACTTATTCCGATTTAGTAACTTTTACCTCTGCCGGCACAAGTGATGTTCCAACGGCTGAGAGGGTTGAGGTCTCAGGGACAGTAGAACGATATATTAGGGTATCAACATCTGGTACATTTACCGATGCAAAAATAGCAGTAGGATTCGCTCGATTCTAGGAGGTTAGACATGGCGAAACAAACAGGTTTAGGAGACTACATAGCGATTGATGATAGCGCTGGAACTCCACGAGATATTTCAGATAATGTAACAGCATTAGGTGTTGCACCATCTCAAAATCTCTTGGAGGCTACAACGCTAGCAAAGAGTGCTGTGGAAAGATTGATAGGTCTTGGAGATGTGTCTATTACGGTTAGTGGCGTTTATGATGCTGCTTCCAATAAAATTCACGATGTTTTCAAGACGATGTCTGGCACAAGGACGGTTACATATGCCATTGGTGGAAACACCGGTGGTAATCCTAAGTTTGAGTGTGAGGCTCTCGTGGCAGATTACAACGTAGACAGAGGTTCAGATGGAGCGATAACAGTCTCTGCAACTTTGAACCTTTCAGATGGTACGGTTCCAACTTGGGGTACTGTCTAATATGGTCTCTACAAAAAAGCAGACAGCACCTTTCGTTCTTCAAAGACGAGAGGCTGTCTTGGAATTTCCGGAAGACTCTGATTATTACGGTCTGGAAATTAGAACTAAGTTAGATGTCGATATTTCAACATTTCTGGCATTTCAAAAACTTGGGGATAATCCAAATAGTGACGATACAAGGGTTCTATTCGAGAAGTTTGGTAACGAAATAATCCTAGAATGGAATATGCACGACGAGGATGCACAACCAGTCTCCGCAACCGGAGAAGGCTTTTTATCGCTACCCCCTAATGCCTGTGTAGCAATTGTTACTTCATGGGCTGAAAACGTAAGTAACGTGGGGGAAGCCTAGAGGCTGATATTCTCAGGTGGAAGGCAACTAGAGGCGGTACCGATAGAAACGGTAACCCGATTGTCAAACCGGCTCAGTTAGTTACTGCTGAAATTATTGATGGTATTTGCCAGAGATATAGTTGTCTTCCATCGCAGGTATTAGGTGAAGATGTCAGCCTTATAAAAACTATTCAGATAGCGGAATTAGGACGTATAGAAGAAAAGAATGGCTAGTGGTAATCAGGTAAATATACTTGTAAAAGCTGACGGTAGTCAGGCTAGTAACACGTTTGGGAATATACGGAAGGCTGTCATGGGAGTCAGCATTGCTGCTGCCGGCATGGCGATAGGTCTTACAAAAATTGGTGACGAGTTAAAGGTTGCCAGTAGAAATATTATGACTGCCACCGGTGCGACCGGTAAAGAATTAGAGGCTTTAGAAGATTCATTTAAGCGAGTTGCTAGCACAGTTCCACAAGATATGGACATGGTTTCCAAAGCTATTGGAGCAGTAGCAGTAGAAACTGGATTAAGTGGTGTCGCATTAGAAAGAACCACCAAGATGTACCTTGACCTTGCAAGGGTTACAGGAACAGAAGTGGCTCCAATGATTGATGCAGTTGCTGACTCTATGGAGATATTTGGAGTTCAGTCGACCGAAACTGAAGCGGTTCTGAACTCATTTACAAGAGCCTCTCAGCTTACTGGTGTGCCAATGGCACAACTACAGGGTAGAGTTCTGGAATTTGGTCCTGTGTTGAAAAACCTTGGCATGGACATGAATGAAACCATAGCCTTCTTTGGACAGTTAGAAGGTGCCGGTATTTCAGCCTCCAGAGTAATGCCCGGAATCAATGCAAGCATGAGAAGGCTTGCGGAATCCGGTGTAGTTGATTTGCGTCAGGCTTTGATTGATGGAATGAATGACATCAAGAATACTGAGAGTGAAGTTGAAGCCTTAAATAAAGCAACTGATTTATTTGGAGCAGAAGGTGCCCAAAGAATGAAAGTTGCAATACAGCAAGGTGCTGTTGAAGTTGACACAATGGCAACGAATCTAGCAACAGCAGAAGGAGCGGTGGAGACTCTTACAGAAGACACGTTAACTTCTGGTGAGACTTGGGATATCTGGAAAAGTAAGATGAAATTAGCAGTAGGTCCTCTTGCGGAATGGGCTGCAACAATTGGTCCTATTTTGATAGTTCTTCCAACTCTTATGGGGATGATTTCTTTTCTTGCAGGGCTATTTACTTTACAGTCAATTAAAGCAGGGTGGGCAACTCTTTCTCTTGTTGCTCATAAGGTTGCAATGGTAGCGACTGCAACTTGGGCAGGAATTGCTGCTGCTGCTGTATGGCTTTTAAACTTTGCATTAACTCCACTTGGACTGGTTATTATTGGAATAATTGCGATAGTCGCTGCTGCTATTTTAGTCTGGAAATATTGGGATGAGATATCTGCATTTCTAATAAAGACTTGGGAAAAGTTCGACAAGTTTATGACAGATAAATTTGGTCCAACTTGGGAAGCCTTAAAAGGGGTTGTTAGTGCAATCATAGAGATTTGGAAGAATCTATTCTTGGGTTTTGTAGCTTTGTTTACAGGAGACTGGAAAAGTGCCAAAGAGTTCTTTGGTAAGGCTTTGAAGGGAATGAAAGATGTTTTCCTTACTGTTTGGGGTGCTATTTGGAAGTTCTTTGATAATCTGATGACAAAGTTGTTTGGAGGCAAGTGGGAATTCTTCAAAACGACAGTAAAAATAGCAGTTGAGTTTGTTGAAGATTTATTTCAGGGTCTATGGCTTTATTTAAAAGGGATTTGGGATTTAATTGTTGGAATATTTACTGGAGATACAGACAAGATAAAGCAAGGATTTAAGGGCATCATTAACGGCATAATCACAATGTGGAATGCCTTGATTAAGATGGTTAATAAATTTGAGTTTACGGCTCCTGAATGGGTTCCTTTCGTTGGTGGTAAAAGTTGGGGTCCCAGTATCCCAGAGATACCAATGTTGGCAGAAGGTGGAATCGTCACCAAGCCAACATTAGCCATGATTGGGGAAGGTGGAGCAGAGGCTGTAATCCCTCTCAATAAAAGAAATGGTGGAACTGGAACAGTCATAAATATAAATATACTTGGTCCTACTTATGGATTTGATGACTTTGAAGATAGAGTGGCTACATCAATTAGAAGTGGAGTAAGGAGAGGAGGATTTCAAGGAATCCTCAATACAGGTTAAATGGGAACTTTCAGACATAAGGACATAGGAACAACATTAACTCAATCAGAGTTTGAGAATGCAGACCTTCATACAGTTACAGGTCAATCCTCTGGAGATATGGTCTATGCAGATTCTGCCACTTCATGGGAGAGGGTTACAGGAGGCTCAGAGGGGAATGTTCTCAAGTATGTTAGCGGAGTTCCAACATGGGGAAGTATTTCAAGCGGAACGATAGACGCTAATGATTTAGGGGGAACTACTCTTAATGTTGGAGTTGTTAATTCTTCTCTCTCAGGTCTTGGGATAGTTACTTCTGGAACATGGAATGCCGGCACTATTCCAGATGGTTTTGGGGGAACTGGACAATCTTCATATGCACAAGGGGATTTGTTGTATGCCTCTGGAGCCAACACTTTGGCTAAATTAGCATTGGGTGATGCTGACAAAGTTTTGACTGTTAACACAGCAGGGACTCAGATTGAATGGAAAACTGCTTCTGGTGGTGGTGGTGGAGGATTTGGTACTTCTTACGCAGTTAATTTATTATTCGGTAAAAGGTAGGAGAGCAGTATGGCAAATCCAAACGTATCAGCAATGTCGGAATTAACTCTTGGAACGCTTGCGTGGACAATTACTGCTGACCAAGTATCAGTCCATTATGGTGGGGCTTATCAACGAATGAATGGGGGTTATAATGATGCCCAAATGTCATTCAAAACCCTTGGGACTGCTAACAGCAGAACAGGTAAAACAACAACGATACCCAATCAGTTCATGTTCGGTTGGGGAACTGGTCAAGACAATAGTGACTATGCCGTTGATGATTCCGCAATGACTTGGAATGAAGGTTCAACAACATCAATGACCCAAATCCAAGACAGCAACACAAATGAATATTTAGTAACAAAATGGGAGAGTAGCGATAGTACCCATAGTTTTGGCTACTATCTGCTTAACCCGAACAACACAACAGGGTCAAGCGGTGCAAACGTACACTTTACTCCTGACTCTGGAAATTCCATGCAACAGAATGTTGGTGTAATGGCAGGGTTTTTTGGAAACGTAGACCAGACAAATCCTTTTAGTGAAGTTCATGCAGGGTATCCGTGGTGGTCAACAGCCTCCAATAAGAAACAGTCATCAGCCCCTATGCACTCCATTCCTACCCAGATTGGGGACTGCATTCTAATAGTTGGTGAGTCATCTGGAATGTCAAGAATCAATAAGGGGCATATGGGCATTCATAACTTATGTGAGTTCTTTGCATATAGCGTTAGTTATAGTAATTGGAACTCGTCAGGCATTGTGTATCAAACCCCAAAATCGTATAGCGAGTTTGTCAATCCACAATGGATGACAGGAACTTATAAGATTGGTGGTTATGATTACTGGTCATATTATGAAAACCACCACAATTGGACAATCTTAAATCTTCAATCCCCAAGAACTAAAACCAAACTTTTTACTGTTCCGACAGGAAAGATAATTAAGCTGAATAAACTTTGGGTTACTAATCCGACATATACTGGAATGTTTGCCTCGATAGATATTGAGGGATTGCCTTCTGGGACTGGAGGAATATTAGATTCAAATGATACTGCTGTTATTGATTTGACTGGTTCAAATGGTACGGCATCTGTGGGAACTACACCCATTGCAAAGATGTTGAGAGCAAAAGCTAAAAATAATGTCCCTGCATTAAATCAACCAGTCTATTTAACAGAGGGAATGTCGCTATCTGCAAAGGTAGTCTGTGATGAAAATTATCCCTATTTACTTTCTGAAACTGCTCAGATTGTTGCAGACTTTGAAGTAGTTCAATAAGGAGAACCCCATGCCTGATATAAGGGACGACAATTATGAATTTGAAATGCACAAGACCGATTTTAAGGTTATGACTTTTCCTTCTTCTAGTAATTGGGGTACAAGCGATTTAGGGGCAAGTGAGATTTTCAAGTGTCCGTGGGATAAGCACGTCCGAATAGAGGGCATTTGGACTAGCAAGACAGGAGCCGTAAGTCCATCTAATCACAGTTTGGCAGTTGCCAGAACTATGGGAGGACTAAAATATAGGAATGTTGAAGGCTCTCCCGATGTATCCACATATGTTGCCTATACAGAATGGCAAGAGGAAAATTATTTTGATTGGCAACAGGGAAATGGTCCTTATTCCACCAACGCACAAGCTGCCATTGATATTCCAAGAAGCCTTTATACCTTAATGAGCAGTTTTAACGCCAACACAATCGGAAATATATTAAACACCTCAACTAGCGATATTGGAGGACATAACCCTCAAGGAATATGGTTACAACCTAATGATGCTCTGTACCTATGGTCATCGAATAACTACGCAAGTTATTATGGCGGTAACTATATCGGGCAGGGTGATATGCAGTATCCGACAATCGCAATAACCTACACAGAGTTTTATTAGGAGAGCATATGGCAATCCAAAAAAGCATTGATATTAGTGGCATAACCTATGCTGAATCCTACGGTCAGGTGATACAAGTAGGTATGAATAATCGAGCTACATTCTCTACGTCATTTGAAGTTGTAATTTATGAGAACGCAACTGCAAGAAGTAAAAGCGATTTCACCAAGATTGAACCACCTAAAAAATCAATTCTCTATCTTTTGAGTGATGCAGATTCTGCAACTTACTTTGCCGATTCTGTTTTAGCGGGAGATACCAAATCCCCAATTGAACAGGCATACACATATCTGAAACTTCAGAACGATACAGAAAATGGAATCAATTGGACAACAGGGACAACAGACGTATGAGCGATAGTATTAGTAAGGATGAATTGAAGGATTTAATTCGTGAAGTAGTTCAAGAATTTATAACTGATGAAACTGCTCTTACTCCCTCACAGAAAGAGATATTGAACAAAGCGTTTCATGAAAGATGGGTCAGGATGCAAATAGAAGACCTAAACAGCGGTGGCGATGGTAAGTTACTCCCATTTAAAAGTTTAGAGGAAGAAGAAGAATGGAAGAAGGAATTACTCAGGACGATATAGAGCAACTCTGCCGTGAAAACCCTATGGCGAACGAACAACTTAGAAGAATCAGGGCAGAAAGAATGTTAAAAGAAACTCAAGAAAACCAAGAAAAGTGCAGTTGTCAGGATGCCAGTTAATACATATAGACTTTTAGTTGATTGGGATAATACAGGCAACTTTACAGGTGTCTATGATGACATCATAGATGACAGCTTACACGTGCAATTTAGAAGGGGCAGAGATTACGCTAGCCAGTTAACCGGCAACTCTACCGCAGGAACACTAAAAGCTACTCTAAAGAACGCTGATGGTAAGTATTCCCCAAGTAATAGTAACTCTGTTCTTTATGGCAAAATAAAGCCTGCTCATAAGGTTGCTTTCACGTTAAATAGTGGGAGTTATCCATATACATTTCCCATCCAGTTTGATGAGACTCCAATGTGGACTGGAAGGCTTACTAATATACGCCCATCACCGGCATCCACAAGAATGAATACTGCTGAGTTCGAGGCAGAAGGTCCGCTAGGGTACATCAACGATTTTACTCCTGACACTCAGATGAAAACTAACGTGAGAACTAGCGATGCGGTTACAGAGATTCTTGATAAGGCAGGATGGGCAGTTGCTGATAGAAGTATCCAGACAGGTCTAACCACCATGACCAGATGGTGGGCAGATTCTAATAAAACCCTTGACGCTCTAAGAATTGTTGAAGAAACAGAGAATGGATTTATCAAAGAAACCATTGATGGAAAGATAGGTTTTGAGTCCAGAAATACTAGATTGTTTGCTCCTTATGACACCTCTCAGGCTACGTTTTCAGATGACCCAAATGCTGTTAGTAGTTATGTGAACCTTGCCCAAGATGACCCTTTGGCAAACGTGATAAATAACTTTCAAGCATTGGTTAGGAAATACAGGGTAGAAAACAATGCAGATGTTTGGGATGTTGGGGAGGATTATATTCAACTAGAGCCTCAGCAAACCATCACATTGATTGCCACCTATCCCAACTCAAGTTCTGACACCAGAGCAATCTCCATTGATGCTTGGAATGACCCTGTACAGAGTACGGATTTTATTGCTAATACTGCCTCTGATGGAAGTGGGACAGATATGTCTGCTTTCATCTCAGTTTATGGAATTTCAAAAACTGTTACACAGATGGCTTTTACTCTTAAAAATAACAGCAATATCACAACGGTTTATTTAACTACTGTGAAAGCCAGAGGCGATGCGGTTTTTAGAACTGACACAACAATCATGCAGTCCATTGATTCAGATAGTCAGGCAGTATATGGAGAGAGAAAATTCACAGCAGATACTCCATTTATGCCCAGTATTTGGGAGGCTCAAAGTTGGTGCAATTATCAAATACAGGTTTACTCAAATCCTATTGATGTATTGACCATGAGTTTCAATGCGAATATTTCTGATGCTAACAATTCACAGATGACAGATAGAGATATCTCAGACAGGGTTACAATAGTGGCTCAAGATGATGCTGCCTTGGGCATTGGAGCCGATTTTTTTATTGAGGAAATTCGTCACACGATAACTGAAGGTGGACAATTTCACATGGTGCAATGGAAAATGAGTCCGGCACAAGGTGGCTATTCTCAATTCTGGAAATTGGATAGTGGAGCCTTAAATGTCAGTACAGTTCCATCTTTTTAGGAGGGTTTAATGGTTTGGTCAATTCCCTTTTCTTGGGAAGAAAAGATGGTAACAGCTAACCAGTTAGACCAGTATCTGAGGGACAACTTAGAGTTCCTTTCTACTCATGGTCATAGCGGTGCAGATGGTGACGGTTCTAACACACTTGCCGTTAGTTTAACGGCAACGAATCAAGGAATTCAAACTATGCCGGATAATGAGGAATCCCCATCAGTTACTGGAAGGCTTCATCGCAATGGGACAGACCTTGAGTATTACAATGGTTCAGCAGTAGTTCAATTAAATGAGTCTTCCTCTGCTAATGTTGCATCTCCTAGAAAACTAGGAACAGGGGCAACGGTTGCAGCAGCTGGTGACCATACTACTCATTAGAGAGGTAAAACATGGCTTGGACGGCTCCCAGAGATTGGGTTAGTGGAGAAGTAATTACAGCTTCTGGTGTAGGCTCATTGAATGAGCAAATCAGGGATAATATGCTCATGCTCTCAGTTCATGCCCATACTGGAGTAGCAGGGGATGGTTCTAACACATTAACTAATGTGAACCTTACCAATATCCAGAGTTTTGGATTTGCTGACCAGAGTGCAAATCCTGATGCTCTTGGAGAACTCCAGAGAAATGGAAATAATCTTTTTTACTATGATGGAACAACTGCCATAGATGTAACATCTGCTGACCAAGTCGCAGGGACAGCATCCCTGAGAACTCTTGGGCAGTCAGCTACTCAAGCAGCAGCCGGTAATCACCAACATACTATTTCGCAATCCTTAACAGCATATCTATCAGATGGTTCAGAGGCAGCAGCTTGGAATGGTAATGAACTTAGTTCTAGAACAGTTCAATCAGGAACATATACAGCATCAGGAACTAACAAGGTTTTGGCAGCCAGTTTTGTTTATTTCACAAGAAATAACTGGATATCCACCCGTTTTTGGTCACTCTATGATATGACCCTAGTATTCAGCTATAACGGTAGTGCTAAGAAGACGGTTGTGGGAATGCAAACAAACTCTGGCATAACTGCTGATGTAGGTTCTGAGACATATCAATTTTCCTTTTTACCAGATGGAACGAACACTACTTCATATGATTTTGTTGCAACCAAAACAACTCAAGATTCAGCAACGGTTATACTCTATCCATTAGTTAAAATAGGAATTACAGAGGTTGCAATAACGGTTTAACATGGCAGATAAAACAAATGCAGAACAGTTATCAATAGCAACTCATATACGAGAAATCGCCTTTGCCACAGAACTGGCATCCTTAGTTCGCAATACAGATGAGAGCACGGATTCTGATGGAAACCTTATTCCATCAGAATATATAGCGGTAGCATCTCAATGGGATGGAGAAATAGAGTTCAGAACTAATAAGAGCGGTCTATCTATAAGTGACTTGAATACCAAGTGGACAACCCACAAGGCAAGTTGCTCAGAAGGCTGTCAGGATGGTTGGTTTCTGTAAAAGAGGTGTTTATTGAATGAGGATAATCAAAAGTATAAAAATTTAGTTGATGATATTAGAAGGCTAGAAATACCAAGAATAAGACGGCTTGAGAGGGCATTTATGACAGCCAAAACAATTGCTATAACTGGTGCAACTTTGGGGGCATCTGCCTTGGTTCTTGGTGGTCTACTTTGGTGGCGTATTTATGATAGGGGAGGGTGGTAGATGAGAAAGATTCAATTTCCTAGAATTAGAATCCCAAGAGTGCCGGCACCTCACTTCTCTTTTACATTTATTAGTTTAAGGCTTGTGTTTGCTTCTTATGTCACAAGTCTGATTCTTAAATATTTACTTGGACTCCTGACAACAATTCTGGTTATTGCCGGAAGCCTTGGGTTACTCGTATCTTATGTAAATCCAATGGCATGGATTTCACCATTCTTGCCAATGCGAATTGAGAATATTCTCTGGACAGGGGCTTGGGTAAATATCACCGAGCAAATGGTTCTGGATACTCTCTATACCATTCAATTAAATCTTATCTATGTAGTATCAATATCTATAACCCTTATAGTAATAGGATTTCTGATACATCTCAGGAATTTCAAAACATGGTGGAAGAACCTTAAATCTGCTCCGATGGGAGTAGTCCGGTCTCCCATCAGAGCGTATAAGAGGATTACTGTTTGGCGTAATTGGATTCTGGCAAAGATTGAATATCTAAATGCAGAATCAGCCAAATGGAAAACTGCATTCAACATAGTCAAATCTCCTTACAGTTTATTAAGGGCACTTGGCTTTTCTCCCCAGATGGCTATCGGGCTTCTTGCTGTCGGTTCAACAGCCGGTGGAGGGGTTGTGGTTAATGAAACCCTACTCGCTGAGAAATCGTTCAAAAATGGGGATGCAGGGCATTATGAAGCACCTATTGATATGCCTTACTTTACAGACGATAAACAGAACACTCTGCGAATTGATTTAGGGAATACACCGGTACGAGAAATCACTATCGAGAATGTGTCGGTAGGGACAGCCTTCACCGGTTCGGCACTTCCTTCTGGAGAACAGAATGTTGTACAGGTTTCCGGAAATACTATCAGCGGTGGAACTAATACAAGGCTTGAGATTGGGGAACTAATCTTTGAGAAGAGCCGGTGCAAAAAACTCACTCTGACAGACATACAGGCTCATACACTTATAGTAATAGGGAATGCTTCAGATGGTCAGTCAATTGCACCATCTCCCGGAACTTCCAGAATGAGGGCTATTGGTGGAGGGCATCATCAAGCAAGTGAAATGGTAACCTCTGGAGGCACTTATGACCGCATCTGGATACAAGCCCCAACATCCGGTATTAATGGTAAGGTGGGAACCCTAAAGTTAAGTAACCTATTAACAAAGGGTGGTGAGTGTGTACTCTCCAAGATGAATGTTGGAACTATGAGAATCCTTCTAAATGAAGTGGGAATGGGTAATGGATTCGCTACCAAAGAATTTGTTATTGCCACCACAGTAACCGCAGCGAATATGACAATATCAGACAACGTAGAAGTAACAATAGCAGAGCCGGCAACACAGTAATGTTTAATCTTATAAAGAACCTTGGAGCAGTTAAATTCTTAAAGGGTTATGATATTGCGACAGAAATAGAAGACTTAATAACAGCCATTGAAGTACCGGACAGGGATAGGTCTTACAAAGCCTATAACAGCCGTGTTCTAAGGGCTTCATGGAGGCTTATAGAAGCGATTAGAAAGGAGGCTCACAATGGGCAGGAAACCAAAGACTAGACGTAGAAGACGAGGAGGTTACTAATGCCTAAGAAATGGTGGGAAATAATCCATTTCCGTCCACAAGTTTTAACAGCCATTCTTATCTTGGGAATCATTGCGATAATTTCTATTTATCAGGATTTCCCAGAGATTGCCGGTGTTGCTGGAGCCGGAATCATAGCACTCAGTAAAGATGTAATTACTTCAGACACCAACTAAATTAGTCCCTTCTGACCCCATCAAACCCCTCCTGATGGGGTCTTTGTTTTTTGTAAAACACCTCCTTAAAACCGTCTTCAGAACGCTGAATTTCTCTTAAATTTGGCGTGTCCTAGCTAAACCCCAAAAAACTCGTTAAAAATTGGTCACAGTCCCTAGCTAACTGGGGGCTTGACAGGTGTAAACCCTCCAATGAGAATAGAACTCGTTCCTGTTTCGGGCTTACATACCAGACCGGCTAGCCCACCGGTTTAACGGCAGGAACCGGCACCTCGGCAGTAACGACCCGAGGCTTCCGGTAGGAGGAGGGTCAGCGGTTGCTCACGCAACCGTCCCAAGTCTCAGAATCCAACGACATCTCGTTTCGATGTTTGCGGTTGGTCACAGTACTGAGAGAAACCTTTCCACACCACCTGAACTGATTCGAAGTAGCCGGATACCCTCCCGAATATGTGAGTAGGCAGTTGACTTGTCCTGACGGAAGCAAAAGGGATTTACGGTTGCAAAATTGAGTTTTTGGTTACAACCGCTAGTGAATAAGGGTTTAGGTTCGAACAACCACTTTTAGAGCCACCGATTTAATGGTTGGTGGCTCAGAGGAACGCAATTAGAAAAATTGAAATATTGAAACCGCACAGCAAAGCCGTAGTGCGGTCACCGCTAAGTTGGCAACTGACGGTCTGAATGATAAAGCCACTATAACTATAGATAAGGAGAACGCAATGAAAGCATTTGAGAAATTCGGAATCAACGAGAAAGATGTTCAGGTCGGTGACGAGATTTTTATCCATGCCTCTCAGAAATACACCTCAATTTTCCACGGTGATAATTACATCGCTTGGATAGACCGAAATGAGGACGGCACAATCAAACGATTCGCCACAACGAATTACAACTGCGTCTTCACAGAGAAGATGAGAATCAAGTCCATCAGGATGGAGGGTTCTGAGCATTTTGAATCTTACCGGACAGGAACAGGACTAGAACATAGTTACCACGTTATAGAGAAGGTTAACCATTGGCTTGCCGGTGCGGTGAAGAGGGGATTCTTCACACCGGTTGCGGACATGAACCTTGCTCATGACGAGTGGGTTTCTAAAACCTACTCTTAGCCGAAACGCTCTACGGAGCGTCAGCGAGATTTTATCTACTCGCTCTGACGATGGCAGATACCACCACACAAGGGAGAAGTGAGAAATATGAACGAGGCAATTAACGAACTGTTGGACAGAGATGTCATGGATTCAACTGGTGAAGCAGAACTAGAAACCTTGGAGGTCGCATAACAATGAAAACAGCTATTCATGGACTAACAGTTTACGGAAAGTTAAGAGTAAATTCACGAGATATGCCGATAGGGTATAAGTGGTGCTATGAATATGCAGACTGTCCCGATTGGGTAGACGCAGGGTACAAACCATTCTCTGGAAAATACATAGAACCATATTACAAAATGACCAAACGGTTCTTTAAGCACAAGCACGGTCACAAGATAGGGGCAGACATCACAAAAGGTGGTTTGTTCCCTTATGCATTGATGGATGTTTTTTCCATCTAATGTCGAAACACTCCGCACCTATCGGGTTGATTAGCGGAGTGTCCGAGGATTGAGTGGCACTCGCCTCGCTGATGAAGACAAGCCAATTCAAACAAGGGAGAAGACAATGGAAATGGACAATAAGAGTTTTATAGAGTTTATGTTAGAGAACAGCGAGCCGGAAGCAATAATACCGGAACTCAGAGTAGAGGGAGTGGAGGGAGTTGTACATGAACAGCAGATTCATAAAATGGACTCAAATGGATGGGTTCAATACTGTGTTTTCACCACCCTCTCAGTAGACAAAGGAACAGCCCTTGAACACAGAAGGCTTTTCAATGGAGCATTCGATTCATTCCAAGATGCCTTGGAGAAAGCAATTAGTCCTCAGAGAAGTCTAATAAAAAGTTTATATAAGCAAAAGGAAGCTATGGAATCAGAATATATAGATGCTCAATATACCGAACATAGAATGAAGATTGAACAAGCATCAAAGGCACCTTTGAAGTATCACTCCTCTGCACACGATTCTTTCAAGACGATGCGAGAAGGGAAGAACAAGAACTAATAATCTGGTGAGCCATCCCTGCCAAACCGGAATGACCGACGGCAGGGACGTAACCCACAATTCGGTGGCAAGTCCGAAACTATAAGGAGAAATGAAATGGGATATTACGAGGTCGATGGAACATACATACCCGATTTGGGTTGGTGCCAAGAATGCGGAAAAGGGATTGGAGGCAACTCTTTAGAAAGATATCCAAACCCACGGTCGAACAATCATATTATCTGCAAGTCTTGTATGAGAGAAATGTTTGCTGACCGTCCTAATCTTGCAGGGAAAGTCACCATTAGATTAGGACCAACTTCTTCCGGAAGATTTAATCCTATTAGTGATATGGAAGATGGCTACACGAACTGGAAAATTGAATACTCTCCAGATGCCAAAGGTCAGGATTATCGTGACCTAATAAATGGAGTGGTTACATACTGTGAGTGTAATCCGGTTGAGTGGAAGAAGGGAAAATACTTACCTAACTGGTCATCGTCACAGCAATACAGCAAAGTAAGCCACTTTAATGAATACGGTTTCAAGATTGAATTATACGATTCAAACTGGCGGTCGCTCTTTGGCTCAATCCCTTGTTCATGCAATGGATATATAGACGGCAGAACTGAATGGTTCAAACAGCATTGCGACAGAGTAGACCAAGGCGAATCAGCCGAACTAATTGCTGACTTCAGAAACATCAACCGGTGGTCAGCCATGCAGAGGAGAGCCACCTCTCGAAACTATCAGGTGACACCAACAGGAAACAAGGTCAATAAGTTCTGGAGTGGATTGGCGGTATAAATGCTAATAAAAATTAACCACCTAAATCCCTATCGGGATACCTTTTGCAGACGTTGGAAAGTTTTTGATTTTAAGAGTCTTACAAGAGTAATAATCTGGACATATGGAGGAGTAAATTGAGTTACGAAATAAAACCTATAGCCGAGCAA
>Ga0310345_10001381_pt1 | contig 27222 bp, 24 predicted proteins | sample HC15DNA20500_MG_FD_204667 | JGI IMG/M metagenome (GOLD analysis project Ga0310345, IMG submission 204667) | Marine microbial communities from station ALOHA, North Pacific Subtropical Gyre - HC15-DNA-20-500_MG | ecosystem: Environmental > Aquatic > Marine > Oceanic | place: Pacific Ocean: North... | reverse complement strand
CCCGACTCCGTCGGGGCCTCGCGCGCTTCGCGCGCTGGCCCCGCGACCCCAGCGCGGGGCGCTGGGGGCCCTGCGGCTCGCGCTCGCGCTGCGCGCGAGCTGGCCGCCCGCTGCCGCGGGATCGAACGACTCGAGTGGCGCGTGCGGCGACCTCGCTGCTCTCGTCGCCTGCCGTAGTCCGAGCAGAGCGTCGAGGCTCACCGACAGACGGCGTCGCGCATGAGCGAGGCGCTGCAGTCCGCGTCGGCGTCGCAGCCGGTCCAGCGGCAGCCGCCGTCGACGCAGGCGTAGTGCTCCGCCGCGTACGCGCCCGAGTCGGTGGCGCAGTCGGCCGCGGTCGCGCAGCGGCGCACGCAGTTGCGGTCGGCGGTCGGCACCGGCAGGGGCGTGCTCGGCGGCGGCGCCTCGAAGCAGCCGTAGGCGCTCGACATGAACGTCGCCTCGCACTCCGCGTCGACGTTGCAGCCGGTGTAGTGGCAGGCGCCGCCCTCGCAGGCGTAGTTGTCCGCGTCGAAGGCGGCCGTGCCGTTGTCGCAGTCGGCGGCGGACGCGCACCCGAGCAGGCAGGTGGGCACGCCGGCCGCGCCGTCCCGGCAGACGTAGTCGTCGCGCGAGAAGGTCGCCCGGCACTCGTCGTCGCTCCGGCAGCCGGTGTAGCGACAGACGCCGCCCTCGCAGGCGTAGTTGTCGGCGTCGAACGCCGGGCTCGCGGAGCCGCAGTCGGCCGCCGCCTCGCACGCGAGCTGGCAGACCTGGATCGAGGGGGGCGGCGGGCCCGCGTCGTCCTCCGAGCCGCCGGCGTCCCGCGCCACCGCAGCGTCGGGCACTGCCCCGTCGAGTACCGCGCCGTCGGGCAGCGGGACGGCTGAGTCCGGACGCGAGACCGAGCCGTCGGCTCCCCGGGTGTCGGACGAGCAGGCGGTGACCAAGAGGAGCGCGAGGCAGAGTCGACGCATCGCCCCACGATACGCCACCTCGCCCCGAGCTCTCCCTCGGAGGTTGCGGCGCCGGGTCCCGCGCCCCAGGTGTGCGTGCACCAGGAGGAAGCATGAGCTCGAAGCCCTACCCGCGCACGTTCTCGCACATCGGCATCTCCGTCCCCGACCTCGAAGCGGCGGTCGCCTTCTACACCGAGGTGATGGGCTGGTACGTGATCATGGAGCCCACCGAGATCGTCGAGGACGACAGCGCCATCGGCCGCATGTGCACCGACGTCTTCGGCCCCGGCTGGGAGCGCTTCCGGATCGCGCACCTGTCGACGGGCGACCGCGTCGGGGTCGAGCTGTTCCAGTTCCGGAACCAGGAGAACCCGGAGGACAACTTCGAGTACTGGAAGACCGGCGTCTTCCACTTCTGCGTCCAGGACCCCGACGTGGAGGGCCTGGCCGAGCGCATCGTCGCCGCCGGCGGCAAGCGGCGCATGGAGAAGCCGCGGTACTACTACCCCGGCGAGAAGCCCTACCGGATGATCTACATGGAGGATCCGTTCGGGAACATCGTCGAGATCTACAGCCACTCCTACGAGCTCATCTACGGCGCCGGCGCCTACTGATCGGCGCCGTCCTCACTCGCGCGTGAGGATCAGCGGGACCGGCTCCGCGCCGAGGGGGAGCGCGGGGACGGTCACCGCGCCGTCCGCGTCGGCTTCGACCTCGCCGCTCAGCGCCCCGAAGGACCAGCGCACCGACTCGCCGGGGAGGCAACGGAAGTTGCGGACGCGGCGCGGGGTGACGTCCGCGGTGATCGGGAGCGGCCCGGGGTAGCCGTCGCCGACGTCGGGGTAGCCGTCGGCGTAGGGCTCCGCCGGCGGCTCGGTGCGCACGAAGAGCGGCAGCTCCAGCCGGGCGCGGGCGTCGACGGCGTCGGCGGTGACCCAGGCCAGGTAGCGGTTGCGCGCGCCTCGCGGATCGCCGCCGGTGAACTCGCCCGCCGCCTCGTCCCAGGTGGGCGGGTCGTCGTCGATCGACGAGCGGCCGAAGGCCGGGAACGGGCGGTCGCGGCGCAGCTCGGACTCCGCCGGAAGGCTGCCCGCCCAGCGGCCCACGAAGCCTCCCTCGTTCGTCTGGTGGCCGCGCTGATCCCACACGATCCGGTGCCCAACCCGGAGGCGCCGCGCGGCCTCGGCCCAGGACTCCGCGGTGAGGGGGCTCGGGCTCGTGATGTGGTGGAAGGTCACGATTCCGTCGGTGACGCCGCTGTCGGTGGTGAAGAACACGTCGCGCACCCAGGGGTCGTCGGCGAGGGCCCGCGTCAGGTCGTAGCGCTCCCAGATCGACATCCCGCGGTCGTCGCGCAGGTCGAGCGAGGCCGGCCCCCAGTGGCTCTCCATGGAGCGCCGCTTCCCTTCGCTCGCGAGCGGGAGCGCGGTCATGCCGAGCGCGGAGCTCACCGCCGCGAGGTGGTAGCCGTAGCGGATCGCGAAGAAGACCGCGCCCGAGCCGCCCATGGACGTGCCGCTCACCGTGACCCGCTCGCGGTCGACGCCCGGGTGGGTCCGGGTCAGCCAGTCGAGCAGGTGCAGGATGCGACGCTGGGAGGTGTTCGCGACGACGTCGCCCGCGCTCGCCTCCTCGGGCGCGCTCGCGTGCTGGCCCGTCCACCAGCTGACGTAGGGCTCCGAGGGGGCGATGCTGAAGCGCTCCCGGCCGCCGCCTCCGGTGCCCGGAGAGCCGCCCGAGCCGTGCAGGCCGATCGAGACCGGGAGCAGGTTCTCCGCGCTCGCCGCGTCGGGCACGACGACGTTGGCCTCGAAGGTGCGCCCGGCGAGCCCCGGCGGGTCGAGGAAGTCGTCGCTGGTCAGCTCGAGGTGGAGGATGCGGGCGCCCCAGATCTCCATCTCCCCGGTCACCACCGGATCGGGCGGCTGGATGGTGTCGCGCACGGTCAGGGTGAAGCTCTCGCTCGTCTCCGCCGCGCCCTCGACGACGTCGACCCGGATGACGTACTCGCCGCTCTGGGTGAAGTCGGGCGCGAGGTGGAGCGCGCGCGACGGCTCGTCGAAGACGCTGCCGGCCGGCGCCCCCTCGACGAACACCCGCGCGCCCTCCCCGCCCGGCACGGTCAGGGTGAGCTGCGTCTCCTCGTCCATGACGAGGTCCTCGAGCGGCGCGCCTCCTCCATCCGAGCCGGCATCGAGCGCGGCGTCCGCGGCCGCGTCGGAGAGAGCCGCGGCGTCCGGGCGGTCGACCTCGGGGCCGTCGCAGGCGGTGAAGAGGAGCAGGGTGATGCAGAGCGCGCGGCGCATGGGCGCAGCCTGTCCGAGGCGGGGCCCGCGGCGCGATTACGCCGGCTGCGCGAAAGCGCCGATCAGCCCCGGAGGTGATCCCACGCGAGCGCGCGCACGAGCAGCGCGTGATCCCGATCGACGCCCTCCGGCATGAAGGGGACCGGGGTCGGATCGCGCCCCACGAGGGCGCCGTAGAAGACGCTCGCGGTCAGGTGCGCGCCGAGCGGCGACGAGTGATGGAGGTCGTCGTCGTGGAGGTTCAGCTCCGGGTGCCGCTGCCGGGTGAGCTCCCAGATCTCTCCCACCGGGACCACCCGCGCCTCGAGCCGGGTCGCCGCGGCCTCGACCTCCTTGCCCACCCTCTTGGTCATCTTGGCCGGGCCCTTGCCCGACCACCGCCACCGGTAGATCTCGTGCCCCTCCTTGCGAGCCCAGGTCTGGAAGAGGAGCAGCTCCGCCTTGCGCGACTTGGCCAGCTCCCCGAGGCAGCCGACGTAGACGTGGTAGGCCTCGGCGTCGTGGAGGGTGCCGGTGCTCATCTCCTGGAGCACCACGTGGGTGAACTCGCCCTCTTCGATGCGCTTGCGCGCGCCGGTCTCCTCGAAGTGCTTCTTCAGGGTGGCGCCGCCCTCGGCCACCCGCTCCACCTCGAGCGCGGGCGCCCCCGGATCGCTGCCCGCGAGGCGCGCGACCTGCTCCGTCATCTCGTGGCCGAAGGTGTAGCTGTTGCCGACGAAGAGGACGCGCATCAGGCCCGCGCTCCATCGGGCGAGGTCGGGCGCACCCGGACCGCGGGGCGCACGTCGACCGGCACGCCGGTCATGTGCAGCATGCCGCTGACCGGCTCGATGTGACCGGGCCCCGAGGGCAGCAGCTCGTTCACGTTCACCTCGAGCTCGCCGTGCGGCACGACCACCGTGCCGGCCACGACGCCGTCCTTCGCGCGGACGGGCATCGACAGCTCGCCGGTCGCGGTGCGCAGGGTGATCTCGTCGCCGTCTTCGACCCCGAGCCGCGCGACGTCCTCGGGGCACATCCACGCCTCCGACTCCGGCGCGCCCTCGCGGGTGCCGCCGTGCAGCCAGGAGTTGTGGCCGATGCGGCGGCGCCGACCGAGGAGGAGGAAGCCGTCGGGGCGCGCCGCCTTCTCCCACGCGAGCAGCCGCTCCCGCTCGGCGTCGAGCTCGGGCCGCCAGAAGTGCACCCGGCCGTCTTCGGTCATCGGCCCGCCACGGCCGAGGTAGGTGCCGGGCTTCGGCGTGGGGATCGGGATCCCGTGGCCGCGGTGTTCGGCCGGCGCGTCGAGCAGCCGACCGGCGAGCGCGGTGATCTTCGGGATCGCCCGGTCCGCGAGGCCCTCGCGCGAGAGGGCGTGACACGCGAGGCGGCTGCCGAAGAGCGGCCGGTCGATCGCGAGGCTGAGCTCGGCGAGCACCTCGTGCTCGGGCCGCGCCTCGCCGACCCGCGGGATCGTGCGCGGCGTGGTCTGCAGCAGGTCCATCGTCTGGAGCGGGAGGCCGGGGAGCGCGAGATCGGCGCGCTCGAGGAAGCTGGTCGCGGGCAGGATGACGTCGGCGTGCGCGCCGGTGCGCGACTCGAACAGGTCGAGCGCGACCACCGCGTCGAGCGAGGCGATCGCGCGCTCGAGCCGGGCGGAGCCGGGGATGGAGCGGATGGGATCGCCCGCGATCACGACGAGCGCCCGCACCCGGTCGGGCCCCTCGGTGAGGATCTCGTCGGCGAGCACGCCGCCGGGCAGGCTGTCGAAGACCGTCGGGAAGTCGCCGACGCGGCTGCGGGCCTGGGACGTGAACAGCCCGACCGCCCGGGCCAGCCGCGCGCCCCAGACGCCGATGGGCGAGAAGAGCGATCCGCCGCGCGCGTCGTAGTTGCCGGTCACGAGCGCCAGCGCCTGCAGGGCGACGTAGGTCAGCGTGCCGAAGGGCCCCTGGTTGACGCCGACCGACTGGTGGAACGCCACGCCCTTCGCCCGATCGATCTCGCGGGCGAGCTCGCGGATGCGCGCCGCCGGGACGCCGCACGCCGCCTCGGCGCGCTCCGGCGTGACCTCGCGGGCCAGCGCCAGCAGGGTCTCGAGCCCGGCCACGCGGTCGTCGTCCGCGCCGCGGTCGGAGAGCAGCCCGAGGAGCGCGAGCACCAGCCAGACGTCGGTGCCCGGCCGGACCGTGACCAGCTCGCCCCAGCGCTTGGCGCTCTCGGTCCGGCGTACGTCGACCCAGACCACGCGCCCGCCGCGGGCCACCAGCCGGTCGAAGGTCAGCGCGCCGCCCTCGAGGTGAACGAAGCTCGACTGGCTCACCGCCGGGTTCGTGCCGAGCATGAACGCGAGCTCCGCGTGCTCGAAGTCGGGGATGGGGTGGATGACCGGCGTGCCGTGCATGAGCTGCCCGGCGGCGAACTTGTTGTTGCAGTCCTGGCTGCCCGCGGTGAACACGTTGCGGGTGCCGAGGGCGCGGCCGAAGAAGACGGCGGCGACCTGACCGAGGGCGTGGAAGGCGAGCGGGTTGCCGATGTAGAGCGCGACCGCGTGGGGCCCGTGCCGCTCGAGGATGGGCCGCAGCCGGCTCGCCGCCGCCTCGATCGCCCGGGGCCAGCTCGTGGGCTCGAGCGCGCCGCCCCGCCGCACGCTCGGGCGCGTGATCCGTGACGGATGCGCGGCCACCTCGGCGAAGCGCGTGCCCTTGGCGCAGACGAAGCCGCGGCTGATCGGGTGGCTCTTGTCGGGCCGGATCGCGGCGACGCGGTCCCCGTCGGTCTCGACCTCCAGGCCGCAGGCGGCCTCGCAGATTCGGCAGAAGGTCTTCTCCATCGCGCCCCCGAGGGTAGGCGATGGGCGGGCGCGTTTCACGGTGGCATGCTCGCGCGATGCGACGGCTTCTCTGCTTGTGCTTGCTCCTCACCGCCTGCGACGGCGAGGTCTCCCCCGACGGCGGCCTCCCCGAGGACGCGTCCACGCCTCCGGGCGACGCGGCCCTGCTCGACGCCGGTCGCGACGCGGGCGGGGGCGCGGAGGACGCCGGAGGAGACGACGCGGGGGCGCCCGCCTGCCCGCGCGAGCCGGCCGCCGCCGACCGCGCCCGCTTCGTCGTGCTCGCCCACCCCTTCGGGGATCCGAGCTACGAGGTGCTCGCGCTCTCGGCCGACGGCGCCCTCTCCCGGCCCGGCACCCGCTTCGTGATGGGCGAGGCGGCCGACTCTCCGATCGTCTTCACGCCCGACGGCGAGGTGGGGATCGTCGCCCAGGACGACGGCTCGCTCGGCGTCTTCACCCTGGACGCCGGCGGCGCGCCCACGGTGGTGCATCGCGCGCTCACCGGGGACTTCTACGCGGCCGGCGTGGTGATGGACCCGGCCGGAGACGCGGTGTGGATCCGCGACGCCCAGTTCCGCGAGTCGGGCGGCGGCCTCTACCGCGCCCCGATCGGCTGCGACGGCACCGTCGGGCCGGCCACCCTGGTGGCGCCCGGGCGGCTGGCCTACGGGATGGCGTTCCTGCGGGACGGAACCGCGGCGGTCGCGAGCAAGGACCTGCTCGACGACACGGTCGACGCCTCCGGGCTCGGGCCCGACCTCCGGATCCTGGATCCGTCCGCGCCGGCCACCCTCGCCGCGGGCGACGTCTTCCCCGAGGCCGACTGGATCGTCGCCGGCTTCACGGTGACCGCCAACGAGCGCCACGCGCTGCTCGGCGACAACGCGGCCTTCAGCGCGACCGGCAACCGCCTCGCCGTCGCGGCCATCGACGACGGCGTCTCCTTCGTGCAGCAGATCGCCGACGTCGAGGATCCGGTCGCGATCGTCGCCTCTCCCTTCGACGACGCCGCCATCGTGGTCAGCGGCTTCGGCGACGCCATCTGGGGCCTGCGCTACGAGCCCGACGCGGCGATGCCGCTCACCGTGACCGGCGAGCTGAGCTACCAGGACCGCGGCCCGGCGCTGCCCGACACCGCGGTCATGGTCGGCCGCGGCCCGCTCGAGGGCCTCGTGCTCGTGAGCGAGAACGTCGCCGTCCGCCGCGTCCGCTTCGAGGGCGGTGGCGTGATCACCGACCTCGGCCCCTTCGAGCTCGGCGGCGGCACCGAGAACATCGCCGGCCCGCTCGGCGTCCAGCCCTGACCCCGGCTCACCCCGCCCGGCTCGCTCCGCTCCGACGACCGTTCGCCGGGAATGAGGTGCGGCGGGCCGCGCGTCAGGCCACGCCGTGAGGGTGAGACGACGCTGGTGGATCGGCGGGGGCGCGGCGCTGGCGCTCCTCGTCGCCTACAACGGCGTGTGCTTCATGCACGCGCGCGCGATGACGACGTTCGTCCCCGGCGGCGTACGGACCGCGCGCCCCGAGCAGCTCGGCGTCCTGGAGAAGGCGCGCGCCGCGCTCTTCGGGGTGACGGTGCCGAGGCCGGTCAACGAGGGCTCGCCGGCCGACGTCGGGCTCGCCTTCACGACCGAGCGCTTCGAGGACGGGCGCGGCGGGACGCTGGAGGCGTGGGTGATCCCGGCGCCCGACCCGCGCGGCGACGTGCTCGTCTTCCACGGCTACGCCGCGAGCAAGGACCAGCTGCTCGACACCGCGCGCGCCCTGCACGACGAGGGCTGGTCGGTGCGCATGATCGACTTCGAGGGCTCGGGCGGCTCGAGCGGCGACACGGTGACCATCGGCCACCGCGAGGCGCACGACGTCGTGGCCGCGGTCCGCTGGGCGCGCGACCGGGGCGCGCGACGACCGGTGCTCTACGGCTTCTCGATGGGGGCCGCGGCGGTGCTCCGCGCGACGGCGGAGCTCGGGGTGGAGCCGGCGGCGATCGTGCTCGAGGCGCCCTACGACCGGCTGCTCTCGACGGTGCGGCACCGCTTCGAGCTGATGGGGCTGCCCTCGACGCCCAGCGCGGAGCTGCTGGTGTTCTGGGGCGGCGTGCTGCACGGCTACGACGGCTTCGACAACGAGCCGGTGCGCTGGGCCGCGTCGGTGCGCGCGCCGACCCTGGTGATCGCCGGGGCCCGGGACGAGCGGGCCCGCCCCGAGGAGGCGCGGGCGGTGGCGGCGGCGGCGGGGGCCCGGCTCGTGCTCCTTCCCGATCACGGGCACGTGCAGTGCGCCCGGGCCGATCCGGACACGTGGCGGCGTGAGGTACCCCAATTTCTCACCGCGCGCGCCCTCCCCCGTTAAGCCGGACGCGAAACCTCCGTTGGATCCGCCGCGGGGCACCGTGCCCCGATGGAGGAAACGCGTGAAGGTTCTCATCGTAGACGACTCGAGCACCGTCCGGCAGCAGGTCCGCATGGCGCTCACCAACGCGGGCTTCGACGTGGTCGAGGCGTGCGACGGAGCCGAAGGCTTCGAGAAGGTCCAGTCCGCCGCCCCGAGCGTCGTGATCTGCGACGTCAACATGCCGCGCATGAACGGCATCGAGATGGTCGAGAAGATCAAGGCCAGCGGGGGGAGCGTGCCGATCGTCATGCTCACCACCGAGGGTCAGCCCGAGCTGATCCAGCGGGCGCGCGCGGCCGGCGCCAAGGGCTGGATCGTCAAGCCCTTCAAGCCGGAGCTGCTGGTCGGGGCGGTCACCAAGCTGGGCAAGGCGGCCTGACCATGGCGTGTCTCGATACCCTGATGGCGGATCACCTCCGCCCCCTGTTCTCGGGGTTTCGAACCGCCGAGGCGCAGGACGAGGCGGGGGACGAGATCACGGCGCTGGTCGGCTTCACCGGAGACGGTGGGCTCGGCGGCTGCATCGTGATCCGAGGCGACAAGGGCGCCTTCATGGACAGCGCGCCCTTCCTGGGCGTCGACGTGATGGACTGGGCGGCCGAGCTCGCCAACCTCGCCGCGGGGCGGGTGAAGTTCGGTCTGTTCGCGGCGCGGCGCTGGACGATCAAGCAGACGACGCCGGTCGTGATGCGCGGCGCGGTGGTGGGCGTCCGGCCGATGCCGGAGGTCCGTGAGCTCTCCCTGTGCGGCCCGAACGGGACGCTCCAGGTGTGGGTGGAGTTGCGTGGCGCCGAAGACGCGGCCGTCCACGCGCAGACGCCGGAGGTCGAGGGCGACGCGCTCGGCGCCGGCGAGATGATGTTGTTCTGAGGACCGTTCGTAGAGAGGTGTGACCGCATGAAGGTGAGGCAGGGGAGATCGTTCGCCACCGACGGCCACGAGGCCGTCGCCGAGGCGACGGAGGGGTGGCCGGACCGGCCGCAGATCGTCTTCGCGTTCTGCTCGATGAAGCAGGACGCCCAGGCGGTGGTCGACGCGCTGCGCGCGCGCTTCGGCGATGTCCCGATCGCCGGCTGTACGACCGCGGGCGAGCACATGGGAGGCGCGCACTCGAACGAGTCGCTGGTCGCCGCGGCCGTCTACGGCTCGTCGATGACCTGGACCGCCCAGGTGGTGCGCGACCTGAAGGCCTTCGGCGAGGAGGACGCCCAGCGGGTCAGCGACGCCCTCTTCGAGGCGGTCGGCGCCGACCGGGAGACCCTCGACGCGTCCAGGTACTTCAGCCTGCTGATGATCGACGGCCTCTCGATGACCGAGGAGAAGGTGAGCGCGCAGCTCGCCGAGGCGCTCGAGGGCGTGCCGCTCGCCGGCGGCTCGGCCGGAGACGACCTCGCCTTCACCGAGACCCGCGTGCTCACCAGCGAGGGCGCGCTCACCGACGCCGCCGTCGTCGTGCTCGCCGACAAGGGCGACACCGAGGTGCGCATCGTCAAGCACCAGCACTTCACCCGGACCCCGGAGATGCTCTGCATCACCAAGGCGGACCCGGCGACCCGCACCGTGATCGAGATGGACGGCTACCCCGCCATCGAGGCCTACGCGCGAGCGCTCGGCAAGACGCCCGAGGAGGTCACGGGCGACGTCACCTTCCTCAACCCGGTCACCTTCGCCTGCAACGGCGAGCTCTACGTGCGCAGCATCCAGAAGGTGAACGACGACGGCTCGATCACGTTCTACTGCGCCATCGAGGAGGGCATGGTGCTCGACGTGGGCGGCCACGGCGACATGCACGCCTCCCTCTCCAGCGACCTCGGCGCCCTGCGCGAGGACCTCGGCAAGGCCGACTTCGTGGTCGGCTTCAACTGCATCCTCCGCGCGCTCGAGGCCAAGGGCGCGGACGCCTTCGACGCCCTCGGCAAGGTCGTGGAGGAGACGGCCGGCGCGATGATCGGCTTCGACACCTACGGAGAGCAGCTCAACGGGCTGCACATCAACCAGACCCTGGTCGCCGTGGCGATCAAAGAGGCGGCGTGAGGGGCGGACCGATGACGGACATGAGCTGGGAGCGCCGCGCGAAGGCGGCGGAGAAGACCGTGAACGTGCTGAAGCACGAGGTGCGCAAGCTGCACGACGGCGGCGCGCAGAGCCCGATCCACCGAGCCCTCGAGAAGGCGCGACACCGCGAGGAGGAGAACCGACGCCGACGCGAGCTGGCCGAGGTCCGCGCGGCCAACCTCGAGGATCAGGTGCGCGAGCGCACCAAGGCGGTCCGCACGATCCTCGACCACGTCACCTTCGGCTTCCTCGTGGTCGGCGCCGACGGCGCGATCCGAGAGGGCTTCACGCGGTCCTGCGAGGCCCTCTTCGGCCGTGAGCCGGAGGTGGGCGGCGCGCTGACCGAGCTGCTGCGCTGCGGCGCCAAGCAGTCGGCGGAGATGGCGCTGGGCCTCGACCAGATCTTCGAGGACTTCATGCCGGAGGAGGTCACCGTCGACCAGCTCCCGAAGCGCTTCGAGATCGAGGGTCGCGTGCTTCGCCTCGAGGCCCGCGCGGTGCGCGACGACGACGACGCGGTCGAGGGCGTGCTCTTCACCGTCAGCGACATCACGGCGCTCGAGGCGGCGGAGCGCGAGGCTCGCCACCGCGAGGTCCTCATCGGCATCCTCCAGCAGAAGAGCGCCTTCGAGCAGTTCGTGATGGACACCCGCACCAGCCTCGAGATGGCGGTCGAGACGATCGACGACCAGGTCATCGTGCGGCGGGTGGTGCACACGGTGAAGGGCAACGCCGCCTCCTGGGGCCTCGACTCCGTCGTCCAGCTCACCCACGAGCTGGAGCAGGGCGAGACGCTCGGCGTGGACGACCTGATGGCGATCCACGCGTCGATGCGGGCCTACCTGAAGGCGAACACCGCGGTGCTCGGCCTCGACTACGACGACGTCGAGCCGGCCTTCGAGATCCCGGCGGAGAAGATCCGGCGCCTGCGCGCCCTCGCCGCCGACCCGGCCAACATGAACGAGGTGACCGGCTGGATCCGCCAGATCGTGCAGCGGCCGGCGCACGAGTTCCTCGGACCGATGACGGCCTTCGTCGAGAAGCTCGGCGAGCGCCTCGAGAAGGACGTGTCCTTCGAGCTCGAGGGCGCGGCGCTGCTGGTGGACGCCGAGGTGATGCGCCCGGTGCTCCGCAACCTCTCGCACCTCGTCCGGAACGCGATCGACCACGGCATCGAGCCGAGCTGGGAGCGCGGCGACAAGCCGGCCCAGGGCTCGATCTCGGTGCGCCTCGTCGACGCGGGCCCGGCCTGGGAGGTGCGGGTCGAGGACGACGGGCGCGGCATCCCGGTCGAGCGGCTGACGCAGAAGGCGGTCGCCCTCGGCCGGGTCGACGCGGAGACGGTCGCCCGCATGGGCACCCAGCAGAAGATCGCGCTCATCTTCGAGGACGGCGTCTCGAGCGCCGACGTGGCCACCGACATCAGCGGCCGCGGCGTCGGCATGAGCGCGGTGCGCAGCGCGGTGCTCTCCCAGGGCGGCTACATCGACGTGCAGACCGGACCGAGCGGGACGTGTTTCCTGCTCACGGTCCCGAAGCCGGGCGATCGCGCCGCCGCCTGAGCGCGTCGGACGAGAGCCGCACGTACATCCAGACGTCGATGACCCGACCGGCTTTGAGCGCGGCGCACCGCTGGGTGCTCTCGCGCTCGAAGCCGCTCTTCTCGAGCACCCGGGCGGAGGCGGGGTTGATCTCGAACACCGGCGCCTCGAGGCGGAGGAAGCCGCGCTCCTCCAGCAGGTGGTGGCTGAAGGCGCGCACCGCCTCGGTCATCACGCCGCGGTTCCAGAAGGCGTGCCCGAGCCAGTAGCCGATCTCGGCCCGGATCTCGTGCACGTCCTCGCCCGGCTCCATGCCGATCCCGCCGACCGCGGCGCCGCCGACCTCGATGGCGAGGTTCCGCTGCCGGCCGGCGCTGGTCGCGTGGGCCAGCCAGCGCTCGCCCTCCTCCCGCGTGTAGGGTGACGGGAACAGATCCCGAACCGTCGCGGCCACGCGCGGGTCGTTCGCGTGCAGGACGAGGGAGTCGAGGTCGTCGTGCCGCCAGGGGCGGAGCACGCAGTTGGGCAGCACGAACGGAGGCGGCACCCCCCGAGGGTAAGCGATCCGGGACGCGCGCTCGTTGACACCGAACGGCGCCGCCGGGTACCACAGTGCGCGATGGGATCTCGTTTGCCCTTCCAGGGTGAGAGTGGGGCTCGGTGGGTGCGGCTCGCCCTTCTCCTCTCCCTGGCCACGGCCGCTCCGATCGCCGAGAGCGCGATCTCCCCCACCCAGGCGAGCGCGCAGTGCATCGACGAGGCGATCCGGGACGAGCTGAACGCGCGCCGGCGCTATCGCGGCGTGCGTGAGCGGCTGTTCCAGAAGGCCCTGCGGCACGAGCTGAGCGTCATGGGCGGCGTCTACGCCGCCGATCTCCTGAGCGCGTCCTACCTGATGCAGGGCGCCTACACGTTCCACGTCACCGAGGACCTCGGGCTCGAGGCGAGCTTCGCCTACAGCCAGTCCGACTCGGAGCTGGTGCGCATCATCGAGAACGACCGGGGCATCTCCCTGATCCGCATCGAGGCGCCGGTCTACGTCTACCAGGCCCACCTGATCTGGTCGATCGCCTACGGGAAGCTGCGCTGGTTCGGCGACGGCATCAGCCGCTTCGACTTCAACCTCGCCATCGGCGGCGGCCTCACCGACAACCAGACCTCGCGGGGGCTGACCTTCAGCGCCGGCATCGGCATCAAGTTCTTCTTCGACGAGTGGTTCTCCCTCCGCATCGACGTCCGGGATCAGGTCCTCCAGCAGGAGCTGCTCGGCGAGTCGGCGATCGTCAACAACATCACCGCGACCCTCGGGCTCTCGGTGTTCATCCCGTTCACGCCATGACCATGCGTCTGACGACCCGACTCCTCACGCTCGTCGCCGCGCTGCTCCTCGTCGCGCTCTTCGCCGAGGAGGCGGACGCGCAGCGTCGCCGCCGCCGTCGACGTCGGCAGCCGCCGCCGCAGGAGACCACCCAGGTCGAGGAGACCGAGCCGGAGCAGACCGAGGAGCCCGCCGAGGCCGAAGACGCCGAGGCGCCGCCCGCCACCCCGGTCGAGGGCGAGGAGGCGGAGACGGAGCCGCCGCCGCCCGTGGAGCCGAGCGAGCAGCCCGCCGAGGCCTTCGATCCCGGCCCCGCGCCGCCGGACGTCTCGCCGATCCGCGCCGACTACGTCTCGCTCATGGACGATCTCGTCCAGGCCCGGATGCGCGTCCACGCCCTCGGCGCCGAGCTCTTCCGGACCCGCATCACCGTGGACCTGCAGGATCGCACGGGGGACAACGTCACCCTGTCGCGGCTCACCGTGCACCTCGACGGCGCGCCGATCTTCCGGAGCGACGGCCCGCTCGAGCGCGGCGCGCAGGGGCAGAACCTCTTCGCCGGCGCGCTCGCCCCCGGGCCCCACGTGCTCACCCTCGAGCTCGAGCAGCGCTCCCGCGAGGACGACGCCTACCGCTACGAGGTCCGGGAGAGCTACCGCTTCATGGTCGCGCGCGAGCGCCTGAGCGAGGTCACCCTGATCCTCGAGGACGGCTCCGACATGGCGCGCAGCTTCCCGAGCGGCGGCGAGGGCCGCTACGACGTGCGGACCCGCATGCGCGTGGCCACCCGCGCGCTGCCCGCGGGCGCGCCGGCGGCGTCGGAGGAGTGAGACCTTGAGGGCCCTCCGCTGGACCGCGCTCGGCTGGATCGCGCTCGGCTCGTTGCTCGCCGCGCCGCTGACGGCCTCCGCGCAGGAGACGGCGACCGACGAGGCCGGCACCGCGCTGACCCGCTACTACGACGCGATGGCGGAGCGGCGGCTGCTCGCCCGCGAGACCGGGTCGGCCTCCCAGCTCCGTGACCTCGTGCGCGCCGGCGAGCGCCTCTACCTCGACGATCGCTTCGAGGAGGCCCAGCGGATCCTCTACGAGGCGGTCGAGAGCCCGCGCTTCCGCGACTTCAACAGCCTCGACGAGTACCGCGAGGCGGAGTTCATGCTGGCCGGCGCGCTGCAGCGTCTGGGCGCGCTCCGGAGCGCGTGGCGCTACCTCGAGCGGATGCTCGAGCGCGGCGCCGAGGATCCCTACTTCGGCCCGGCCTACCGGCGCGCGGTCGACGTGGCCCTCGAGGAGGCGAACCTGGCGCCGGCCATCGAGCGCCTGCAGGGGGTGGCGCCGCAGGAGATCCTGCCGCCCGACGCGGCGAACGAGCTCCTCTACCTCCAGGGCCGCGAGCGCTACGACGCCCACGACTGGGAGGGCTCGGCCCGCCTCTTCGAGCAGGTCGGCCGCCGCAGCCGCTTCTACGCGAACGCGCGCTACCTCCAGGGCGTGATCGCGGCGCAGGCCGGGCGGCTCGACGACGCCGAGGACCAGTTCTGCGCGATCGCGACCACCGAGGACACCGACAGCTACACGTTCTTCGTCGATCGACGCTACTTCGAGATCCGCGACCTCACCTGGCTCGCGCTCGGCCGCGTGGCCCACGAGGCGCGCCGCCCCGAGGACGCCTTCTACTACTACTTCCAGGTCCCGCAGGACTCGGACCGGGTCGCGGCCGCGCTCTTCGAGGCGGCGTGGGCGATGTACGAAGGCGACGACCACGACACCGCCGTCGACCTGCTCGACCAGCTCGAGACGCGCTTCCCCGACTCGCCCTACGTGCACGAGGCGTCGCTCCTCCGCGGGTACGTGCACCTCGCGCGCTGCGACTTCGAGGACGCCGACCGCCTCTTCCGCGCCTTCCAGACCCAGTTCACCCCGGTGGTGCACGAGATCGACCGCATCCTCCAGAGCCCGTCCCGGCAGGAGCGCCTCTTCGAGGAGCTGCTCTCCGCCGAGGGCCGGACCCCGCCCCCGCCGGCCGAAGGGGAGGCCCCGGGCGAGGGCGCCGACGCGCCGGTCGACGTGCACGCCCTGCTCCTGTCGCTGCTCGAGGTCGACCCGACCTTCTACCGGATGTACCGCGAGGTCCGGACCCTCGACGCCGAGGCGGCGCGGGCCGGCCGGGTGGACGAGCAGCTCGGCGCGATCCTCGGTCGGCTGGCCGGCAGCGACGCGCCCCGGGCGGCGGACGCCGAGATCCAGAGCCTCGACGAGGTCACCGCCCTGCGGGCCGATCTCGCGGGCGCCCGCGCCGCGCTCCGGGCCCTGACCGAGCAGCTCGAGGCGATGCGCCGGGCCGGGGCGACCGAGGCGCAGCTCGAGCCGCTCGAGGGGGAGCTCGCCGGGCTCGGGGCCCGCGTGGGCGCGATGGAGCAGCAGCTCGATCAGGTGGGGGCCGCGACGCCTCCGCCGGCGGCAGGCACCGGCGACGGCGACCTCGAGGGCATGCTCCGCCGCGACCGGCAGATGGCCTCGCAGTTCGACGCGCGCGTCCGCCAGGTCCGCGCGCGCATGGTCGGCGCCGCCAACGACGCCGCGCTCCGGGCCCTGCGCCGCCTGCGGGGCGACCTGGGCGGCTACCTCCGGCGCTCCCGCATCGGCCGCATCGACGCGGTGATGGGCAGCAAGCGCCGCATCGAGATCCAGATCGAGTCGCTCGCCGCCGGCCGCTTCCCGGCCGAGCTCCAGGACCCGCTCTCGGTGCAGGGGCTGCTCCGCGACGACGAGGAGTACTGGCCCTTCGAAGGCGAGTACTGGGCCGACGAGTTCGAAGAGGACGAGCTCGACGGCGAGGAGATCGAGGAGGCGCTCGACGAGGAGGCCCTCGACGACGAGGAGCGGGCGCTCGACGAGGAGGCCGAATGAGGCGCTGGCTCGTCGTGGGCGCGCTGCTGCTCTCGCCGGCCGCGGCGGAGGCGCAGGAGCGCGGCGCCGACATCGAGGGCCGCTTCCAGGACCCGACCGAGGAGCGCCGGATCGAGGTCGACGACGCCGACGTGGACGGCGAGGTGGGCACCACGCGCACCCGCCAGAGCGGCGGCGGCGACTCCCTCGAGGACCGCCTCTATCTCCGCGAGCGCCCCGACGCCCTCGGCGACGCCGCGCGGCAGTTCCAGGACCAGCAGCTCGAGACCCTGCTCCGCGAGCGCGAGCAGCTCCTCGTGCAGCGCCGGCAGACCGCGATCCAGCTCCTCGAAGAGTTCATCCGCGAGGAGCCCGACGACGCGGCCGAGATGCCCGACGCGCTGCTCCGGCTCGCCGAGCTCCGCTGGGAGCAGGCGCGCGCCGACTACCTCGAGGCCTTCGAGGCGTGGAACGCGGTGCCGGCGGAGAACCGGAGCGCGGACGCGCCCCGCCCCGACTACACCGTCTCGGTCGCGCTCTACGACCGCATCCTCGAGCAGCACCGCGACTACCCGCGCTACGACTTCGTGCTCTACATGAAGGCGTTCGCGATGACCGAGGCCGGCCGGCCGGACATCGCGCTCGAGCTCTACCGCCGCATCCTCGACGAGTTCCCGGAGAGCCGCTTCGTGCCGGACGCGCACATGGCGCTCGCCGAGGCGCGCTTCGCCGAGGCCGACTTCCAGGCCGCGCTCGGCCGCTACGACCAGGTGCTGCGTTACCGCGAGAGCGAGCTCTACGGCCTCGCCCTGTTCAAGAGCGCGTGGTGCCTGTGGCGCATGAACCAGACCCGCGAGGCGGCGACCCGCTTCCGCCGGGTGCTCGACCTCGGGCGCGGGCGCGGCCGGGTCAGCGCCGACCAGCGGCAGCGCCTGCGCGAGCTCCAGAACGAGGCCCTCGAGTACCTCATCCAGGTCTTCACCGAGGACGAGTCGAACACCGCGCAGGATCTGTTCGCCTTCCTCGAGGAGATCGGCGGCGAGCGCTACGCCGACCGGGTGCTCGTGCGGCTCGCGGCGCGCTTCTACGAGCAGGACCGCTGGGAGAACGGCATCGAGGCCTACGCCCTCGTGCTCGAGCGGACGCCGGCCGACGAGCGGGCCCCGCGCTGGCAGCTCCAGATCGCGCGCGGGCGCGCGGCGCTCGGCGAGCCGGACGCGGCGGTGGCGGCGCTCGGCGACCTCGCCGCCAACTACCTCGAGGGCAGCAACTGGGTGAGCCAGCAGTCGGATCCCCAGCTCGTCGCCGACACGCGCGAGATGATCGAGCGCGCGATCCGGGTGCGCGCGATGCGCTGGCACGACCTCGCCCAGCGCGAGGACCAGGACCGCCTCTTCGAGCGCGCCGAGGAGCTCTACGGCATCTACCTCGAGCACTTCCCCGAGGGCGACAACAGCTACGACCTGCGCTTCTACCGGGCGGAGATCCTCTTCCACCGCCTCGAGCGCTACGACGAGGCCGGGCAGAACTACCTCCTCGCCGCGCAGCAGGATCCCCAGGGGCGCTACACGCGCGACTCCCTCTACAACGCGATCGGCGCGTTCGAGCGGGTCCGCGAGGCCCAGCTCCAGCGCTGCACCCAGCAGCGCGCGGGCGGCGGCGCGCCGACCCCCGAGCCCGAGCCGGAGCCCGACGCCGAGGAAGAGCCGGAGGAGCAGGACGACGACGCCGAGGACGCCGAGGAAGAGGCGCCCGCGGATCCCTGCGGCGAGACCGAGAACGACCTGCGCTTCTCGTCGGCGATCGAGCTCTACGTGGAGCTCTTCCCGGACGACCCCGACCTGCCGGAGATCCTCTTCCGCCAGGGTCGCCTCTACTACGACCGCGAGATCTACGACCCCGCGGTGCGCCTCTTCGGCCAGCTCCTCGAGCGCTTCCCGAACAGCCCCTACGCGGTCACCGCGGGCGAGCTGATCCTCGAGAGCTTCAACCGGGCGCGCGACTACCAGAACATCGAGACCTGGGCCCGCCGCCTCAAGGACTCGCCGGCCTTCCAGACCGAGGAGTCGCAGCGGCGCCTCGACGCGCTCATCCTCACCGCCGTCTTCGCCACCGGCGAGCAGCTCGCGGGGCGCGGTGAGCACGCCGACGCGGCCGAGGCCTACCTGCGGGCCGCCCGCGAGTTCCCCCGCGACGAGCGCGCGCCACAGGCCTACTTCAACGCCGGCCTCGAGTACCAGGCGGACGGCAACCTCGGCGGCGCGGCCAGCGCCTACGACCAGCTCATCGACAACCACGCCGGCAGCGAGATCGGCGCGCGCGGGGCCTGGAACGGCGCCCAGATGTACGAGTCGATCGCGCAGTTCTCCGACGCGGCCCGCTTCTACGAGCGCTACGCCGAGCACTTCCCGAACGGCGACCAGGCCGAGGACGCCCTCTACAACGCGACCCTGCTCCGGGTGACCGCGGGCGAGAGCGGCCCCGCCGTGCAGAACGGCGAGCGCTTCCTCGAGCGGCACGGTCGGAGCGAGGCGGCGACCGAGGTCACCTTCCTGATCGCCCAGGCGCACGCGAGCGCGGAGAGCTGGAACGAGGCCGCGCAGGTCTACCGCAGCTTCATCCGCCGGACGCGCGACTCGAACCGTCAGATCGAGGCGAACACCCGCATGGCCGAGGCGCTGACCCGGGCCGGCGACACGAGCGGCGCCGCGAGCGCGCTCAACCAGGCGGTCCGGCTGGCGCGGCGGCGACGCAACCAGCTGAACGAGACCGGGCTCTACTACGCGGCGCAGGCGCGCTTCCGGCAGGCCGAGGGCATCCTCGCCGAGTACGAGGCCATCCAGATCGCCGGCCCGATGGACTCGCTGCGCCAGCGCCTCGAGCGCAAGAGCGAGCTGCTCCGCCGCGCCGCCGAGGCCTTCGCCGACGTCGTGCAGTTCCAGGTGGCCGAGTACGTCACCGCCGCGCTCTTCCAGATCGGCCGGAGCTACGAGCTCTACGCCGAGGGCCTGCGCGACACGCCGACCCCCGAGGGGCTGAGCGAGGAGGAGGAGATGGCCTACTTCGACCAGCTCTCGAGCTTCGTCATCCCGATCGAGGAGCGCGCGCTCGAGGCCTACGAGGGCGGCTACCAGACCGCGCTGGAGCTGCGCATCTTCAACCGCTGGACCGCGCAGCTGCGCGAGGGCCTCACTCGCCTCAACGACGTGCAGTACCCGCCGCTCCGCGAGATGGGCGGCGACATCACCGACGGCGCGGCGATCCCGATGCCCCAGCCCCTCGACGGGCTCCGCCGCGGCGAGCCCGAGGCGGCGCCGGCCGAGCGCCAGGCGGCCCCGACCGGGGGCGCGCCGGCCGCCGAGGAGGCGGAGGAGCCGGAGGCCGAGGAGGCCCCGCCCTCGGCGAGCGAGCGGCGGCGCGCCCGGCGTCGTCGGCAGCGAGCTCGGCAGCGGAGGCGCCGATGACCCGCGCGCTCGTCCTCCTCCTCGGGCTGCTCCTCGCGGCCTGCGGCGCCGGCGCGGCCGAGGCCGTGCGCCCCGCCGATCTCCCGCCCGTCGACCCCGCGGCGGCCCGCGAGTACCAGGCGGGCGTCCGGCTCCTGTCGCGCGGTGGGCGGGCCCGCGAGCGCCGCGCCCGGCAGCGCTTCGAGCGCGCGCTCGAGCTCGATCCGAACCTCTGGGAGGCGCACTACAACCTCGGCGTGCTCGACCGTCGCGGCGGCGAGCTGCGGAGCGCGGTGGCGCACTTCGAGGCGGCGCGCGGCATCCAGCCCGGCGCGGGTGAGGTGCTGGTGGGGCTGGCCGAGGCCCGGTACGCGCTCGGCGAGCGAGACCAGGCCGCGTCGCTGCTGAACGACTACGTGAGCGGGCACCCGGAGAGCGTGCCCGTGCGGCTCGCGCTGACCGCGGTCGAGCGACAGCGCGGCAACCACGACGCCGCGCTCTCCCACGCCCGCGAGGTGCTGATCCGGGAGCCGCGCAACGTGCTCGCGCTGACCGAGATCGGCCGCATCTACCGGGCCCGCGAGCAGTTCGACGTGGCGGAGCTCGTCTTCCGCAAGGCGATGGACATCGACGCCGAGAGCGCCGCCCTGCACAACGAGATGGGGCTGCTCGAGCTCTCTCGCGGCGACACCCAGGCCGCGTTCGTGCAGTTCCAGGAGGCCATCCAGCTCGACCCGAGCTTCGCGGAGGCGCACCTCAACCAGGGCTCGGTGCTCCTCCACGCCGGCGACTACGCGGGCGCCGAGACGGAGTACCGGGCGGTGCTCGAGCGAGACCGCGACCACCTCGACGCCCAGGTCGCGCTCGGGGCGGCGCTGCGGGGTCAGGGCGATCACGCCGGCGCGCGCCGCGCGTACCAGGGGGTGCTCGACGACAACCCGAACCACCCGGCGGCGCTCTTCAACATGGCGGTCCTGATGGCGGAGTTCCTCGATCAGCGGCCCCAGAGCCGGGAGCTGTTCCAGCGCTTCCTCCGTGTGGCACCCTCTTCGGGGAGGCATCGCGAGATGGCCGAGCAATACCTCCGAGACATCCCGGACCCGAACGCGCCCGCCCCGGGCGACGGAGGCGCCTCGTGAGCCGCCCGCGTCGGCTGCTGTGGCTCGCGCTGATGAGCGCGCTTCTCTGCGGGCTCATGGGCGCGCCGATGGGCGTGGCCCTCGGCCAGGATCAGCCGGCCGGCAGCCGCGAGGAGGCCGCGATCTTCGACGACGTCGAAGGCGAAGAGGTCGATCAGGACGTCGACAGCGACATCCGGCAGGAGGGCGGCGAGAAGGTGAAGGTCTTCCGCTTCAGCGGGCTCGACCTCGCGGGCCGCCTCAAGTCGCCGCAGCTCCTCTACTTCCTCAACCGCATGCGCGCCGAGTTCGATCGCCCGCGCCTCCCGCACCGCTCGTTCATCCCCGAGCTGCAGCGATCCACCCACGGCAAGGCGTTCCGGTGAAGGGCTCCACCCAAGGGCCGGTTCTCCGGTAGAATCGGAGAGGCATGGCCGTCGCCGCGAACCAACGCCGCCTCCGGGTCGCGCTCGTCTTCGGAAACACCATCCAGGCGGACGACACGCTCTCCAAGCCGCGAGAGGTGACCCTCGGCTACGGCGACATGGACGTGCTGCCGCTGCCGCCCGGGGTGACGAGCGAGGAGCGGCTCACCCTGATGCGGCCGACCGGCAACGGCGGCTACGCGCTCGGGCTGACCCCGGCGATGGGCGGCGCGGTGTGGCTCGGCGGGCAGCGGCGCGACGTGAACGGCCTCGGCGGCGGCGACGTGACGCTCGGCCCCGACGACTACGGCGTCATCACGATGGGCAACGCGGCCGTGTTCTTCCAGATGGTGAAGGCGGCGCCGAAGATCGGGGCCGGCCTGCCGCTCTTCTTCGCCGAGCCGGCGCGCGTGCTCTCGCTGATGCTCTCGATCTTCGTGCACGCGATGTTCGCGCTGCTCTTCGCCCTCGCGCTCGCCAACGCGCCGCCGCGCGACGAGCTCGAGCTGCCGACCGACCTCATCCGCCAGTTCATGGTCACGCCCCCGCCCGAGCTGGTGGAGCCGGACCCGAACGCCGGCGGCACCGACACCGACGACCCGGGCATCCGGGATCGCGAGGAGGCGGGCGGCGAGGCGGCGGCCGAGGAGGAGGGGCGCGTCGGCCGCGAGGACGCCACCCAGGAGCAGACCGAGATGGAGGGCGAGGTCACCGGCGGCGGCGCGGCCGAGCGCGTCCGGAACCTCGGCGCCCTGGGCGCGATCCGCGGCTCCGACGGCGAGCCCAGCGCGCTGGCCGCGGCGATGGAGGGTCCGAGCATCGCCGACCTCCTGGGCGGGCTGAACAGCGGCCGCACGGTGATGGGCCGCGGCAGCGGCGGGCGCGGCCTGCGGGGCAGCGGCTCCGGCGGCGGCGGCACCGGCCCCGGCACCCTCTTCGGGGCGGGCAACATGGGCACCGGCGTCGGCGCAGGCCGCGGCGCGGGCGGCGGCCGGGGTGGCGGCGGCCCGGGAGCGCGCGGGCGACCGCGTCAGGAGGTGCGCGTCCAGATGCGCACCGCCGCACCCCGGGTGAGCGGCTACCTCTCGCCCGAGCAGATCATGCGCGTCGTGCGCCGCAACCAGGCGGCGGTCCGCTACTGCTACGAGAACGAGCTGCAGCGCCAGCCGAGCCTCTCCGGCCGCATCGAGATCCAGTGGCGCATCGCCCGCAACGGCTCGGTCACCAGCGCCCGCGTCGGCAGCACCACCATGCGCAACGCCCGGGTCGAGGGCTGCATCGTGCGCCAGGTCCGCCGCTGGCGGTTCCCCCAGCCCGACGGCGGCGAGGTCGACGTCCGGTTCCCGTTCATCTTCGGCTCGGGCTGACGGCGCGCTCGCTCGCCTCCCAGGCGAGCAGGGCGCGCTTGCGGTCCACGCCCCAGCGGTAGCCGCCGAGGGCGCCGCTCGACCGCAGCACGCGGTGACACGGCACCAGGAGGCTGACCGGGTTGCGACCGACCGCGTTGCCCACGGCCCGGTGCGCGGTGGGCGCGCCGACCGAGCGGGCGAGCGCGCCGTAGCTGGTGACCTCGCCGTGAGGGATGGCGAGGAGCGCCTTCCATACGCGTAGCTGGAAGTTGGTGCCCTTCAGGTGGAGCGTCAGCGGGCCCGAGCGGCGGCTGGCGTCGCGCAGCGCGGCGACGATCGGCGCGGACCTCGCCTCGTCGCGCGCGAGGTCCGCGCGGGGCCAGCGCGCGCGCAGCTCCGCCTCGGGGTCGAGCGCGTCCGGGAAGAAGAGCTCGCACACCCCGCGCGGCGTGACCGCGATCGCGCACTCGCCGAAGGGCGTCTCGTGCACGCCCCACGCGATGGAGAGCCCCTCGGCGCCGCGCCGGAGCTCGCCCGGGGTCATCGCGCGCACGTTGACCGTCAGGTCGTGCAGCCGCCCGGGGCCGGAGAGCCCCGCCGCGTGGGCCGCCTCGAGCACCGGCGCCCGTCGGCGCAGCAGGGCCTCGGCGCGGTCGGCGGCCAGGCTCTGGGTGAAGCGCTTGGGGCTGACGCCGGTGAGGCGGCGGAACATGCGCTGGAAGTGCGCGCCGCTCAGCCCCACCTCGCTGGCGAGCTCGGGCAGCGGCGGCGGGTCGCGCCAGCGCTCGCTGAGGATCCGGATGGCGTCGGCGACGCGCGCATGGTCGCTGCTGGACATGCCTCACGCTACGCGCGCGGCGCGACGCCTCCCACCCGGATCCTGCGGCCTACTCTTCCTCGTCGTGCCCGTGGTCGTGATCGTGCTCGTCGTCGTCGTCGTGGTGGTGGTGTCCACCCGGGCCGTGCACGTGGCCGTGGGACTTCTCCTCGTCGGTCGCGTCCCGGACCTCCTCGACCTTGCCGTCGAAGCAGAGGGTCACGCCGGCGAGCGGGTGCTGCGGGGTCACGTGGACCTCCTTGCCCATCACCTTGGCGATCCAGATCGGCATCGGCTTGCCGTCGGGCCCCTGCATGAGGAACTGGGTGCCCTTCTCGATCTGCGCGTCAGGCGGGAACTTGGAGCGGAGCAAGCGCATCGGCTTGATCTTCTGCTTCTCGCCGTAGCCGCGACCGGGCGGCACCTTCACCGAGAACGCGTCCCCCGCCTTCTTGCCGGCGAGCGCCTCCTCGAGCCCCGGCACGATGTTGTGCGCGCCGTGCAGGTACATGAGCGGCCGGTCTTCGGCAGAGCGGTCGAGCTCCTCACCCTCCGGGTTGGTGAGGACGTAGTGGATGCTGACGACCTTGCCGTCTTCGATGGTGGCTTCGGACACGAGGGCTCCTCCTGGAGGGCAGAGCCTACTTCACCCGGGGCCTGCCGCCAGCGCTTGCGCGCCGGGCCGGAGCGATCGACGCTGCGGGCGTGCGCGACGACGCCCCCGGGACGGTCCTGAACGGGAAGTACGAGCTGCTCGAGAAGGCGGGGAGCGGCGGCATGGCCGTGGTCTGGCGGGCCCGCACGCTCGGCGCCGGCGGCTTCAATCGGCCGGTCGCGATCAAGCGCGTGATCCCGCACCTGAGCGGCGATCCGGAGTTCATCGCGATGTTCGTCGAGGAGGCGCGCGTCGTCTCCACGCTGCAACACCCGCTGATCACCCAGATCCACGACTTCGCGGTCGACGCGCGCGGGCTGCACTTCCTCGTCATGGAGTGGGTCGAGGGCGTCGATCTGGCGCAGCTCGCGGCGAGCTTCCAGGCCGACGGCGGCGCCCTCCCCTGGCCGCTCGCCGCCGCGATCGGCGTCGAGATCCTCGGGGCGCTCGGCGCGGCGCACGACCGGCGGACCGAAGACGGCGCGCCCGCGCCCATCTACCACCGGGACGTCACGCCGCAGAACATCTTGCTGAGCACGGACGGCTTCGCGAAGCTGACCGACTTCGGCATCGCCCGGGCGATGGATCGCGCGACGATGACCCGTCCGAACGCGCTCAAGGGCAAGGTCAGCTACATCGCACCCGAGCGGCTCAAGAACGGGGCCGCGAGCGTGCAGTCGGATCTCTGGGGCGTCGCGGTGTGCCTCTGGGAGGCCCTCGCCGGCCGCCCGCTCTTCGACGCGCCGACCGACATGGAGGTGATGTTCGCGGTGAGCGAGGCGCGCGTCCCCGACCTCCGCGAGCTCCGGCCCGACGTGCCCGATCTGCTCTGGGAGTCGCTGCAGATGGCGCTCGACGTCGATCCCCAGGAGCGCTTCGGCTCCACGCACCTGATGGCGCGCGTGCTGCGCGAGCTGCTCCGGTCCACCGACGAGCCGACCGACGCCCGCCGCATCGCCCGGGCGGTGCAGAGCGCCCAGCAGCGGCTCTCGCTCCGCGCGAGCGGCCCCCGCACCGAGGTGCTCGAGGAGCTGCCCGAGGCATGAGAGCCGCGCTGCTCTCGCTGCTCGTGATCGCGTGCAGCGGCGACCCCGCGCCGCCGAGCCCCACCCCGCGCGCCCCGGCCGCCGAGCCGGGCGAGGCGAGCCAGGCCCCGCCGCCGCTCGGCGAGGCGTGCGCGCGCGCGGTCGAGTGCTGCGAGGCCTACGCCGCGGCGATGCCGAACGTCAGCGCGGACAGCGCCTGCGCCGGCGCCCGCGAGGACGATCCGGCCGCCTGCGCGCGCATGCGCCGCGGATGGCGCGCCGCCCTCGAGCAGATGGGCGAGGTCCCGGGCGCCTGCGCCGACTGATCGACCGCCGCCCGAATCCCGCGGGTCACTCGGCGAGGTCGGCCACCCGGGTGCACGGCGCGATGTAGGTGCGCCCCTCCGGGTCGACGCCGGTGGGCGGGTCGTAGCCCTCGGCGTCGGAGGCGACGACGATCTCGTCGACCCAGAAGTCCGTGCGGCCCGGCTCGAAGTCGGTCCACGGCACGCCGTTCCAGTAGTCGCCCATGCCCCACTCGCCGAGCGCGGCGCCCTCGACCGTGGTGCGGCCGTGGACCTCGCCGAGGAACTGGTCGTCGATCCAGGCGCGGATCACGCCGTCCTCGCCGTCGGAGACGTAGACCGAGATCTGGAGCGAGAACCACCGGTCCCGCGGGAGATCGACCGGCGCGTCGTGAGCGCGGTGCCGCGCCTCGGAGATGATGCGGACCTGCGGGCGCTCGTGCGCGAGGGCCCGGCGAGCCGCCGTCGGCATGAGGTAGATACGGGCGGTCCCGTACATCGGCTGGGGCGCGAGCACGAGCCACTTCAGCCAGAGGTTGCCGTCCGGAGAGCGCCCACACATCGACGCCTCGGGCTCGTCCCCGGCGCCGCGCGAGTACTTGTAGCCGAAGCTGAAGGTCGACGGGATGTACTGGTACATGCGGAACCAGATCGTGTGGCCCTGCGGCACCGGCGCCGGCAGGCGCGAGCGGCCCGCGAAGAAGTGCCGCCCCGAGCAGGCCGGCAGCGGCTCCTCGCCGGGGTCGACGCGCACGCGGACCGCCCGGCCGTGGCTGACCGAGTGGGTCTCGTTCCACTCCGAGCGGGCCCAGCCGAGGAACCCGTCGCCGGTCGCGGCCGCGGACCCGTCGTAGGCGCGCATCGGCCGGAAGGGCGCGGCGCACGCGCCGGGCGGGCCGGCGTCCGCCTCGGTGGGCCCCGCGTCCTCCATCGCCGCATCGGGCGGAGGGGGAGGCGCGGCGTCCCGGGCCGCGTCGACGTCGACGAGGGCGGAGTCGACGGGCGCGCCCGCGTCGACCTCGGGCGAGGCGTCACAGCCCGCGAGCGCGAGCGCGATGGAGACGGCGAGGCCGAGGCGGTACTGCATGCCCCCGTTGTCTCCCGGGGCTCCGCGACAGACCACTAATTCTCCCTAAGCGAGCGTGCCGGCTCGTCCTGCGCTCGGCAGATGCCGGCCGGCGTCATTTTTTTACTCGCGCAAAGGCGCGAAGCCGCAAAGGGGTGGGCTGGCAGCGGGACGGCTGGCTCGCCGCCTCGTGCCGAGGCGCCCCTCCGCTCGGCGGCCGCGAGCGGCGTCGATCAATTCCGACGCCGGACGGCAGCGCCCGAGCGGCGGCCGTCCCGGCACGGCCAGCCACCACCCCGCCGCCTCGCCTCCATCTTGGCGTCTTTGCGTCTTTGCGCGAGTAAGTCCGACGCCGGACGCCAGCGCCCGAGCGGCGGCCATCCCGGCACGCGCCGGCGAGGCGCCGTCCCGAGGCCACACCCCGCCTCTGCGTCTCTGCGAGAAAATACTCGTCCCCCGAGCCCGCCCGACCCACCAGCCAACCAGAACCCGGCGGCCAGCCACCACCCCGCCGCCCCACGTCCATCTTGGCGGCTTCGCGCCTTTGCGAGAGCACAAATGACGCCGAGGAACAGCCGACGAGCGGCGGTCGTCCCGGCACGCGCCGGCGAGGCGCCGTCCCGAGGCCACACCCCGCCTGTCGAGTAGCCCCGCCCCCTCACGGAGGCGGGGCCCTCACCAGATCCGGACTAGGAGATTTCCACCATCCGGCTCCTCCGCCGAGCTCGCCTCATGCAGACCAGATGTCGACTCGGATCGAGGG
>Ga0310345_10001380_pt1 | contig 27237 bp, 27 predicted proteins | sample HC15DNA20500_MG_FD_204667 | JGI IMG/M metagenome (GOLD analysis project Ga0310345, IMG submission 204667) | Marine microbial communities from station ALOHA, North Pacific Subtropical Gyre - HC15-DNA-20-500_MG | ecosystem: Environmental > Aquatic > Marine > Oceanic | place: Pacific Ocean: North... | reverse complement strand
TCGCTTTATTTAAAAAATATTTTTAAGATTCTGATAGTTTGACTGATTCTTAAATTTTCCGTCTAAAAAATTAACTTTTATCATAAATTAAGGATTGTTTAAATAATTCCCTTGATAATTCTTCTTTAAAATACTTGCGTATTTTTAATTTATTCTTATCTGATAAATTATCGTCATAGTTTAGTAATGTTTCATGAAAGGAATCTTTAATAGACTCGCCAACTGAAAATAATTCTTCATTTATTCTAAAATCACCAAGGTTATGAATAATTTTAGATTTAAATGCTGAATATTCAATTATCTTATTTGTTAGATGGCCCTTGAAAATATCTAAACCGTAGAAAGAGAATAGTACATCTGCTCTCGACATAATGTATTTACAATCTTCGCTAGGAATTTTTCTCAAAAATTTTACAAATTTGAATTCCCTGAATTGATTCTGTAGAAATTCTAATCTAGACCCTTCACCAGCTATTAAAACAATAATATTTTCAATTTTTGATATTTCTTCAATACATTCTAGTAATGGATCAAATGTAAATTGATCATTCAATGTGCCAGCAAAAAAAACTACATAGTTATCATCAATTAAGTGATCATATCTTTGTGTTTTGATAATTTTTTCCTCAACAACTGGATTTGATAAAGTGAACATCTTCTTATCTAGCATTTGTTTTGGGTGCCTCTGTTTGTAGTAATTTATCAAACTATCACTCATTGAAAGGATTTTATTTGTTTTTTTCAACGAAAAAGAAATCAAAAACATACAGTATTTATCAAATAAATATGTTTTTATTTTACTATTAGTAACAAGAGCTCCTGGCCACCCGTCTCTAAAATCAATAATAAAATTAAATTTCTTCAGACGCCTTACTAAAGAAACAATAAAACATGATTCAGGAGTTGGAAGTGTACATATAACAATTGAGTGTTTATTTGTTTTTAATAAAAGTAAAAAAAATAATTGTATAGAAAAATACCATGCATCCAGAATTCTAAGGATGGAAGTATTTCTTTTGTACCATATTGCACCTAGAAGAAACTCACTAATATTTGGAAAAAAACTTTTAAAAGATTCTTTTTTATTTTTTTTATAATGGTCAAAAGAAGAATGAATAAAAGATACTGAAAATTCTTTCGAAACCTTAGAATCTTGGGTAAGCCATTTTAAAAAATAAAATTCTCTAAATTTTATTGAATTCTTAGTTTCAGGAACAACAGAACTTTGTCTGACAAAAAATAATTTTTTCATTACTATCATATAAAATAAGTTGTTTTTTGCTCTCTTTCACAGATAAGTGTAGTGTCCCAAGACATAGGGTCTATTACAAGCTAGTCAAACAAAAATTCTAACTCTTTTTTTACGTAATTAATGTCTACTACTGAATATTTCTTAATTCGTCGTCTTCTGTTAACGCAAAAAAATTAGTGTAATAGATATAGTTTTCTTTCAATTTTTTGAATTTAGTGTTGGTGAAGAGTCAATATTTTATAAGGCCTTAAGAGCTATTTCTTTACCCCCTCATTCATTAAGACCTAAAGGTAAATTAATCTTAAGGTGCCTTACTGCCTAAGTTGATTCTTATATCCTTTAAAGCAATACATAAAAAGACTAGTGAAATCATAATTGTAGAAGGGACAAGGGCATTAATAAAACCATAGCTTATTCCTCCAACAGCTACGAAATAGGCTGAAATAGAAGGTATTGGTAAATAAACAAATATAGGCCAAAGCAATTTCTCTTTTAAAGTCTTTTTACTACAGATACGCCAAAACCATCCATAAATGAAACCAAAAGCAGTTGAAACAATCATTGCCCCTAACAGACCAAAATCATAATAACCTGAAAATATTAAAAACCTATTAAAGTATGCTGAAGGTAGAACTGCATAATCTTGGGGTAAAAAATATTTATTCACAAGGTGTGCAGGATTTCCCAATGCTTCCTTATAAGGATTTAACATCGAAGGAATTGAGTTTCGAATCTCAGCCCAGGTCCAGCTATTAATTGGACTATTTAATTCTCCAGATAAAGCAAATTCAGCGTTACCTAGAAGCTTATTAGGAGCAGAATGAACTAATGCAGCAAAAACATCAAAAGCATAATCTCTATGAAGTAATTTAGCCAAGACAAAATCAAACCCTCCCAGCGATAAAAGAATCCATCCTATAGAAAGAAAGGCGAAAGGAACAATCCACGAGAATGTATTCTTTATCTCGAATCTAAAAAAAATATAATAGAGAAACAAAGGCATTAAGGGGTAAACAAAAGCAGCTTTAGATTGCAAAACTAAAGCCGTTATAAAAGCAAATACATACGCAATAACTCCCAGTGGCTTGTTAACCATAAAAATCATAAATGGTAGAAAAGCGTTTGTCATAGCAAGTGGGTAGGTCCAAAAAGTTCCAAGACCAGCATTGGGAATAAAATAATTAGGTACCCAAAGGAAGGCTGTTATCAAAATTCCAATAAGGAGGAAAGTACCCTTAATTTCTGAATCTACAATTCTTTGGTTGAAAAAAGACCTCAACTTAAAAGAACTGCTACTATAAATAGGAGGGCATAATATTCTGACACCAAAATGAAAAAAAAACCCAGCGATTAGAACAATACCCAGTGGTGCAACGAAGTAACTGGGATATATCATTAAATTAGCTTCCGTAGTCCTCAGTATCCCAGGGTCTGGTTCAATCATCCATGGTTTCCATTTCTCAATCATAGAGTTCAGAACAAAATACGAGATGAAAATGGGTATCATAAATTGGGGGTGGAGAGTATTGATATACTTACTCTTTAAAGAGAATAAGAGGGGTCCGAGCCAAACTAAAACTAAACTTACAGTTAAAATTAATTCAACTACAAAAACATTCATTTTGATTTAACCCATCTCGTTATTAATGTGTTGATAGCAGGAATAAGTATTAGACAATTGAAAGACTATAGGTCAATACTATTAGTAATGTCTTTAATTATTTTGTCCCATGTATAAGGTCCTTCTATTATTTTTTTATGCCCAAGTTCACTAATCTCTTTTCTCTTGACATCTTCCTTCAGAAAATAATTTACCTTAGATAAAAGCTCCTGCTTATTATCAAAAAAAACTGCCTCTGTATCTTCTTCAAAGATCTTTAAATGTTCCTTCGTTCTTTCGGCCAGAAAAAATCCACCAGCTGCTGGAATTTCAAAAGTTCTAGTCGTGAAATCATCTTTTACTTCATTATTCAAAAATCCTAAACAAATCTTTGCACCTGCAATTGCTTTAGCGTAATCTTGATCAAGTGCTGGACCCATAAAATTTCTTCTAAGGGCCTTCGGAACAGAAGAAGAATCCCAACCAGTTCCGTAAATCTTCATTCTGACATCTAAATTACTCTTTATATGATTTAGATAGTTCATCCTGTTCTTCATACAATGTCCAATAAAAGCGATATCACATTCAAAGTGTCTCCTTTGATGATCGGATAGTTCAACTTTTCTATGTATTTTTGGATCAAAGCCTTGATAAGAATAGATTAAATTTCTAGCATGATTTTGTACATAATAATCTAGATCTTGGGTCTTAGTGGTTATTAAATGGTCATAGCATCCAATAGCTTTTCTAAAACATAAATTTGACATACCAGGCGCAAAGATAGAATCTGGGGTGTAGTGGACTGAGAGTATATTTTTCTTTCTAAGTTTATTAATTACTTTATTTGATATAAGAAACCCTCCATCAACCCAAACTATATCTGGTTTAAATCTTTCAACCTCGGAAAGTAAAACTTTTCCGCAGTTATTTAAGAGTGAACCAATACCTATTCTCGCCTGTAAACTCATAAATAAGGTTCTTCCACTATTTTTATCAGGAAAGGATCTCCTTGAGTCTACTAGATAGACAGACCTGAACAACTCTGTTAATGATTTATACCTCTGCAAAGAAGTACTGCCCCAAGTGGCCTGGCCAAAATATAAGACTTTTTTATTAATCACTCTCTTTTAATGTCTGTTTAATATTAGTTGAAAAATTAAAAAGGAAATCATCATTTAATCCTCCTAATTTCTCAAGAGTTCTTCTTCCTTTTTTTGACCACTTTTTCCAATTATCCCTTTTTTTTAAAGCAGAAATTTTTGAAGGTAACTCTTTAAGGTCAATAAATATAGCTTCTTCTTTTAATGACATTGCTTCTAAAAGTTTAATTTGGTTGTATTTAGTTTTTATAAAAATTACTGGGATACCCGAATGTAATGCATTAAGAGATGCAGCTGAAAGAGTTGTAACCATAACATGTACCTTCTCTAAAGCATCCTCTGCTAGTATTGCCTTATCAACTATTTCTAATTTCTTAATATTTGTGGACTTTATATTTTTCAAAATTTCACTCTTTTCTTCTTCTAAAGTCTTTCTTGGATGAAATTTTAAATAAACTTTTAAATCCATATCCAACAAAGCTGAGACTAAGTTTACCCACATTTTTTTTCCCCAAGACTTAGATGCATAGCGTGGATAAAGGGGTTGGTGTGCTATTAATACTTGCAATTGACTACTATGAGGCATTACTTTTATACCCATAGGCTTAAAGGGATACCCAACAACTTTTATATCTTTCTCAGACTTACCCAAACTAGTTAACTTGTCTTTATATCCGTACTCTGACCATAAAAAAACTTTCTTAGAAAGCAATCCCATTGATTTTCCTGGAAAATATTTTTTAAAGATTAAGCTTCTCAATCTGACTATAAAATCATAAAAAGATAATGAATATTGTTTATCTCTGTGTTGAAATCCCTCTTGAAAATAAATCGTACTTACTCCTAATTTGTTGCAAACATTCGTTAGAATTTCACCTTCACAGTAGTCATCCATAAATGTAATTAAGACATTAAAATTTGGTTCCCATTCGCTTAAAAGTTTTTTAGTAGATTCAATTGTTCTTAAGGTTGTTTTAAAGAAATTTGAATCTTCCTTATAACTGAGAGCATCTATCTCTTGTATTGGATAATTTTCTTTATTTTCAATATTCCAGCCAGATAGATTCTCTCCTAGAAGGGAAGTTTTTAAGATACAGCTTGATATACCGATCTCTGAAAGCTCAGAAGATAATGACTTAGAAATTTGAATAAGTCTTGAATTAGTAGGTAAAAAAGCTACTTGAAATTTAACTTCATCTTGAGAATTAATCATTTTTTTCTTTAAAATTTTTTAAGAAGAGAATGACTTCATGGTAATCTTTTTTTATAGGAGAAAAATTAGATAAGAATGAAAGGACTCCATACCTTACATTTAAAGTGGAATATTTGGTATAAAAAAAAGTAGTTAATCTCTTAAATGAATTTTTTTTGAACAAGGACAAAACCTTAATCCACAAGCCCTTAATAGTACTTATTTCATTTTTCTCTAATTCTTTACTTATGTTCTTTATATAAAAATGTTGAATAATATTAACTAAATAATCTCGAATTTTGTGATAATCTGAATCTATATTTTTCATTGTTATTTTTGAAGAGACTCTATCTAAAAAATTTTTCATATCGTGTGGCCAAGTTTCAAGTAACATCCTACCAAACGTTCCTGCTGGCGAAGACAAGTTAGCTGAGGAAAGAGGATTATTATGTTGTCTTATTAAATAACTATTTTTTAGTTTTTTGTTTTTACCATTTATTAAGCTAATTGTTTGTACAAATAGTTCAACTAAATAAAGGTCAGAAAACCCAGCTTCATTTACCTCTTTAAATATTTCTTTCATCTCCTTAGTTCTATGTACATCATAATAAGTTGCAGAATAATTCGCTAAATGATGGGTGATTCTATCTAGACCATCTTGATGCTCTATTCCTTCATGAGGATAAGAAGAAAGCCTAAGGTTGTATTTACCTTCCAGATAAATTCCTTCTGAGTAGTTGAATATTCCAGCCTGTCTTCCTCCACAAGAAGAATAATCCTCATTTGATTCAAGAAATAACACACTATCTTCAATTCCTTTAGTTAGAAAAAAATCATCATCATCAGCCAAAAGAACATATTTAGTTTTTATTTCTAACAAAGAATCATTAATTTTCTTTAAGTAAAGTTGATGATTGTTGTCATAACCAAAATGTCTATATTTAATAGAAATATTATTAAAGTTTTTCTTTTTTATTTTTTCCTCAAGAAGCATATCTGAACCGCCATCTGCTATATAAATAGAATATGGATAACAAATATGATTCATATATGATAGCCACCTCATAGTAAAGAACTGCCTATCTTTTATGACTAAAAGTATAGTTAAATCAATAACTTTCATAAAGTGTTTAATTTTTTAATAAGAAAATTGTTTCTTCTATACCTGACTGAAGGTTTCCTTGAAATTTAAAGCCCTTTTCTTCTATCTTTTTCCTTGAAACCTCGTAAGAAAGTTGGTTAATGATTTTACTTTCTACAAATTTTATCTCTACTGGGATAAATTTTTTGATAGTTAATATTACTTCCTCAACAGAGTGATTTCCTGTGAGAATGTTGTATATTTCTCCTTCAAATAAGTCATTTTTTATTAAGAACATAATAGTTGAAACTCCATCTTCTAAAGATAAATAAGGCCTCTTTAATTTATATGCAGTTTCCCAAACAGTTAAAGGTTCACCAAAAGCTGCTTGCCAGCAAAACTTGTTTACTGCTGTATGGAATCTCATACCTGGAGAAACGCCATATATGGTTCCTAACCTTAATATACAAGCTTTAAGTTTTTTTGAACTTACCAATTCCTTTACAAATTCCTCTTCTTTTAGTTTTGTTTCTGCGTAAGGACTTTGGGGCTTTAAATCCTTAAGTAAACAGTCCTCATCAACTAAATTGGGTTGATCACCATAAACACTTGTTGAAGACAGATTAATTAATTTTGCATTTTTTTTATAACAAGAATTAGCAATTCTCGAAGTACATTCAAAATTATTTGCCTCTAGGTCTTCTGCATTTTCAAAGCTACCTTCTGCATCTGTAATAGCAGATAGGTTAATCACAATATCCTCCTCCTCTATTATGTTATCCAAATTTAGATCTCTTACATCGCTTTTTATGAACGAGTAATTCCCTTCTTTAGGCAAATTAAAAAGAGAAACAAACCTTTGAGTAATAAGAGAATCTACAAGTATTATTTCTTTAGTTCTAAGATGGAGTGGAATCTTTCTTATTAAATAAGATCCAATGTGGCCTAAAGCTCCAGTAACTACAATTTTCATTACAATAGATTTACTTATTCCTTGTAAACAATAAAATCATCATAATTTCTTAGATAATCTTCTTCATCAAAAGGTTTATCACACCATACAGCTAATATATTTCTTTCTTCTAAATAGTCTTGTGTAGACCAGATTCCCGGCGGAATAAGTAATGCCGAACCTTTATTTAGTGAATATCTCGCTTGTGAAAAGCTGTCGTCAACCTGAACCTTCACAGAACCTAATATGCAAACCATCATTTGAGTACATTCCAAGTGTGCATGATTCCCCCTTAACAAACCCTTGCTACAGGTTACTACAAAGGTACGTTCAAATTTCCTTAAGGGTAACTCTTTTTCTTCTAGAACAAGTATATTTGCTGACTTATCAGATATAGAAGTGATTGATATATTTTCTACATCTGAAACTCTGGAAGATTTCATTATTTTCTTATAGATTAATTAGCTTCTGTATGCCGGCCTGAAAACTTGTTTTTGGTTTCCACAAAAATTCTTTCTTAAAAAGTTTATTACTACCTTTAAAGTTTCTCTTTTCTATCATATTAATATCTTTTGGCCAATCTGAATCAACAATATTTTCACTACTAACCTTCAACTCTTTAGCAACTAATAAAAAAGCATCTCTTAGAGTTATAGACTCTCCAGAACAAATATTAAAACAGTTAAACTTATTTTGGCTTTGAATACCGGCTCTTACGAAAGCATCGACAAGGTCTTCAATAAAAATATAGTCTCTTAAATACTTACCCCCGCCATAAAGAGTAATTTTTTCACCTTTTCTTAATCTATCAGTAATCTGATTTAGCACACCTCTATCAATAGAACTAGAGGGGTTATTACTGGGTCCATAAACATTTGATAGTCTTAGTGAGAGTGAATTCAGAGAACTACTATAGTTTAAGAATTGCAGATACTCTTCGGCGTAAATCTTATGTAAATCGTAAATAGTAACAGGTGAGGCAAATTGTCTTTCTGATGTAGGTAAAGGAGGATTGACCCCATAAACAGTAGCAGTAGAAGCAAAAACAAGTCTGATGTCTTTAGGGTATTTAATTAAAGCCTTTCTTAAATTCTCTAAAGGTAATATAGCTTGTTTTAGATTCAGAAAAGGATCTTTATCCGCTTTATAAACACTTGTATTCCCAGCAAGGTGAAAAATAATATCTGACCTATTAACTATTTCTTCCCAAGAACTAGAGTCCATTAAATCCGTTGTGATCACTTCTAAGTTAGACTCGTTAACTTTAGCTCTACTCCTTGAGGTAATTAATATCTCTCTAGCATAGGGTTCTATTTTCTTCGTTAAAGACGATCCTATATAACCATTACCACCAGTTATAATTACTATCTTGTCTTTATAAAGATTCAGATTTTTCTGTAATTCTTTCATCTAGTATGGGGTGATTGGCATCCCGTCTTGAAACAATGGGGTTTTGCACTGGCCATTGAATTCCTATTCTTTCATCGTTCCAAAATATACCCGCTTCATCATCTTCTGAATAAAATTTAGAAACTTTATAATGCAAATCTGCAAAATCAGATATTACACAAAACCCATGAGCGAATCCATGAGGCATATAAATTTGTTGAATTTCTGAATCACTTAAATAAATACCCCTCCACTCCCCAAAGGTAAGGGAATCTTTTCTTATATCTACAACAACATCAAATACCTTGCCCCTTAAAACAGTCATTAACTGAGACTGGGGATTATTGATAGTGTAATGCAAGCCTCTAACTATATTTTTTTTTGATCTTGATTGATTATCTTGAACAAAAACATCTGGAATACCTAATTTAGAATAATTCTCTTTTTGATAAGTTTCACAAAAAAAACCTCTCCTATCTGTGTATTGATCAAGTTGTATAACTAGAACTGAATCAAAAAAAATTTTTTTTATTAACAAAAGAATTCCTCAATTAAATCTTTAATCATATAGACATCTGAAGAAGGTAATTCTGGGTACATAGGCAAGGAAATGATTGTTTTAGAAATACCTTCAGTGATCTTTAAGCTTCCAATGGTTTTAATTTTTTTCTTATAAGTAGGCTGAAGGTGAACTGGTTCCGGATAATGAATACCAGTGATTACTTTATTTAAGTAAAGGTATTTCATTAGTTCGTCTCTTCTCTTTGTTTTGCATACAAATAAATGAAAAACATGATCACAGAATTTTCTAGTTGGAGGAAGAATAAGTTCATTGCAATTAATTTCATAATAAATATTAGCAATTTTCTGTCTAGATCTATTATCGCTATCTAAATACTTAAGCTTCACTCTTAAAATAGCAGCTTGAATTTCATCCAATCTAGAATTTCTTCCTTTAACAATACTTCTTCTGTCTTCCCATCCGTACTCTCTAATTCTCCTCATTGATTTATATAAGGATTCATCATTAGTTACTATTAAACCTCCATCCCCAATAGCTCCTAGATTTTTTGTGGGGTAGCAACTGAAGCAACCTATTTGCCCAAAAGAGCCAAGTTTCTTTTCTTTGTAGCTAGCTCCGTGGGCCTGTGCCACATCTTCTATCAATAATAAATTATTTTTCTTACAAAAGCTTTGAACTTCTTCTACGTTACCTGACTGTCCATATAAGTGGACCAAAACTATAGCTTTAGTTTTTTTTGATATTGCTTGAGATAGAAAGCCTGTGTCTAGAGTAAAGTGATGTTCTTCTATATCTACAAGAACTGCTTCAGCTCCGGTATTTTCTATTGCAGAAATAGTAGCTACAGCAGTATGCGAAACAGTGATTACCTCATCTCCCTTTCCTATTCCTAGAGAAAGCATGGCAATTTCTAAAGCATCAGTACCATTAGATACTCCAATTGCATATTTAGACCCAATATAATCAGCAAATTCTTCTTCCAAAGACAAAACCTCAGGCCCTAATACATACTTATCGCTTGTAAGTACCTTTTCTATTGCTAAATCTATCTCTTTTTTGTGAGATAGGTATTGAGATTTTGGTGATGCACAGACTATCATTCAAAAATATTTAAATTTGGGAGGTGAGTTATCCAATTAACTTTCTTGGATAAAAGACTTTCTTCTTTTTTTATAATTTCTTTAGCATGATTCCAAGCTAATAAAAATATTACATCAGGTAGATTTTTTTTAAAATACTCATATGACTGAACTGGGATGTGAACACCAGGGCTCAACTTGTTTTGTTTAATAGGAGTCGTATCAGATATGAACCCTACAAGTCCTTGATCAATATTACAGTAATTAAGAATAGTTGTACTTTTTGAAGTAGCACCATAGCCTGCTACAGTCATCCCTTTCTCTTTAAACTCATCTAAGTTTCTTACTAGTCTTTCCTTGGAAGCCTCACAAGAAACTCTAAACTTATTGTAAGTATCAATTAAATGATAATTCCTATCCTTCTCAGCTTTTATTACCTCATTAACTATAGGATTTATGTCTAATCTTCCCTTCTTAGCAAGAACATACCTCATAGACCCCCCGTGAGTCTCCTGAGGAAGTAAATTAATGAGTTCAAATCCGCTTCTACCAAAAATTTCATTTACTGATAAAGCTGAAAATATATAAACATGTTCATCATATATTTGGTCATAGGAAATTTTCTCTAGCATATCCCCTAAATAGGGGTCCTCAAAAATTAATACTCCATCTTCTTTGAGTAAATTATAAGCACCTTTACCTATATCATTTAGATCTGGAAGGTGACACATTACATTGGCCGATAAGACGACATCAGCCAACCCATAACGATCAACTATTTCTTTAGATTTTTCATACCCGAAGAAGTCAACAATGGAATTTATTCCAAAAGATCTTGCAACCTCAACAACATTTGAAGAGGGATCAATTCCTAGATGGTTATAGCCTTCGTTCTTAAAGTTCTCTAACATAATGCCATCATTACTACCTATTTCTACAACAAAGCTTTCTTTATTATCTAAGTAATTAGATATCACCCAATCAGCATATTTCTTAAAGTGAATTTGCATGAATTTAGATTGCCTAGAGAAAAATGCATACTCTTCATGGAACATCTTAGAAGGTTCAGGCTGCTCAACAATCTGTAAAGTAAAACATGAGTCACAAAATGCAGGTGCAAGTTCAAAGAAATATTCATCTTTAATATCCTTTTCTTCTAAAAATCCGTTTGCAATAGGCATCGGTCCAAAAGTCATAAAGGACTTGATAGATTTATTACAAACTCTACAGTTATTAATCTTTTCTTTCATCGATAATCTTTGAGATGTATTTGTAATAATTAGAATTAGTATTTTTTTCTAAGTTTGATTCGAGAAAGTCTGTGCTTATCCAATTCTTTTGGAGTGCAATTTCTTCTAAACAAGCTATTTTAAAACCTTGTCTATTTTCTATAGTTTCGACAAATCTACTAGCTGAAAGCAGTGCTTCGTGTGTCCCAGTGTCTAACCATGCAAATCCCCTTCCCATATTAGTACATCTTAATTTTCCTTTCTTAAGGTAATATTCATTTAAATCACTTATTTCTGTTTCACCTCTTTCTGAAGGAGAAAGGTTCTTTGCTATATCTACAGCTAAATTTTCATAGAAATAGAGTCCAGTGATGGCAATACTTGATTTAGGGTTTTTTGGTTTCTCTTCTATAGACATTACTTCTCCATCTGCATCAATTTCAGCAACTCCAAATCTTTCAGGGTCTTTAACAGGATATCCAAAAATATGAGCCCCTTCTATTAAGGTCTTTGCTTCTAAAAGCATATCTGAGAAATTGTGGCCATAAAAAATATTATCACCTAGAATGAGGGCTACTGAACTCCCTTGTAAAAATTCTTCAGAAATTATTAAAGCTTGTGGGATTCCTTCTGGCTTTTCCTGAACTTGGTAAGAAAGATTTATCCCAAATTTAGAACCATCACCTAAGAGATTATTAAATAGAGGCAAATCACGCTCTGTTGAAATTACCAAAACATCTCTTATCTCAGCTAGCATCAAAGTAGAAAGAGGATAATAAATCATAGGCTTATCAAAAACGGGTAATAGTTGTTTAGATATAGCATCAGTCGACGGGGATAGCCTTGAACCTAATCCTCCAGCTAAAATAATACCTTTCATTATTTTCTTAATCCTATTCTTTCTAGTGGAGATGACTTAGAAAGAAGATCTTCCCACCAAGTTATATTTTCTAAATACCATTTCACAGTATGTCCGATACCATATTCAAATTTTGTTTCAGGAGTCCAAGAAAATTTTTTTCTAAAATTTTCTGAATCTAGTGCATACCTCTTATCATGACCTGGTCTGTCTTCTACAAATGTAATCAAAGAAGAATAGTCAAAACCTGAATCGAGGAATTCATGATTAGTTTTTGAAAGCAGATCACAGATGGTATTAACTACCTCTAGATTTGTAATTTGATTATCAGCTGAAATATTATACCTATCTCCCTTAAACTCATGTTCTAGAAATAATGCCAATGCACCAACATGATCTTCTACAAATAACCAATCCCTTTCTTGCATACCGTCTCCGTATATTGGTAATGGTTCTTTTCTTATAGCTTTTAGTATCATTAAGGGTATTAATTTCTCAGGATACTGATAAGGTCCATAATTATTTGTACAATTTGTTACTAAGGTAGGCAAGCCATAAGTTTGATTCCATGCCCTAACAATTAAATCTGATGAAGCCTTGCTTGCTGAATAAGGAGAATTTGTATAAAAAGGCGAATCTTCTTTAGGAGCAGGTAAATCTTTGTTTATATCTCCGTAGACTTCATCTGTTGATAGATGGTGAAATCTAAAATCGATAACATTCTTCGAATATTCTAGAGAGCAATTCAATAAGTTCGAAACTCCTAAAATATTTGTATTCATAAAGGAAGAAGGGTCTTCAATAGATTTATCAACATGACTCTCTGCAGCAAAGTTCACAAGCAAGTTTGGTTTAAATTTGTCTAAGACATATGAAGCTTGTTCTTGATTAGTGATATCACCTTTAAAAAATTCATAATTATCTGAAGAAGCTATATTGGCTAAAGAACCTTGATTACTAGAATAGGTTAGATTATCGAAATTTAAAATTTTATTATCTGTTGTTGAAATTATATGTCTAATATAGGCTGAACCTATAAAGCCACTACCTCCAGTAACAAGTATCTTCATGGAGATATTATAGGAGCTTTTCTATTTCTTTTATTGATCTAATTGCATTCAGAGCATCTCTAACTGTTCCAAGCCGAATTTCTGGTTTGCCCTTTGCGAATCTCATAAAGCTTTCTGCTTGTTCTAAAATCCCTGGTTTAAGATTATCCCTTAATAAGACAGAACTCTGGTTGATTATATTTGGACTATAAGTTCTTAAAGGGTGATTTTTGCTGGGCTCTTGAACAGTCATTCCCTCAATGATGGATAATGTTTCAATTGGTTTAAGTTCAATCCTCTTCGATCCCAGGAAGGCGGAAACGACAAAATTTTCTGGAGAATTAAAGGACATATCTAAAGATATAGAATAGTTACTAGAGGTCCCAAGAACACTTACAGAGATAATGTCATGTTGATTTGAGGTTACTGAAGAAGCAAACTGCCAATTAATTTGACCAAAACAAAAATTTAAAATGTCAAAAATATGTATAGAGTTTTCATATACCAAATAAGGTAATATGCCAGGTGAAGAAATTGCAGAAGTCTTTTCTGGAATATTTACTTTTATGTTTCCATAACCTTCATTTAATATTTTATCTTTAAAAGAGCCAACCGTATCGTAGAATCTCCTATTAAAAGCAACCTTTATATTGCTATATTCAGATAAATGATCTAAGTCACTCAAGGAATAACTTATTGGTTTTTCAACGAGTATAGGTTTGCCTGTTTTATTTAATTTATCTACATATTCTAAAGAGAACTCTGTGGGACAAGCAACGACTGCCACGTCCCAATCATCCTTACTCTTGAGCACTTCATCAATATCTTCATAAATCTTAGGTATATTAAAAGTAGATGAGAAGTTTTCAACGGTATCTGAACCTTTCTTTGATAATACGCCTTGTAAGACAAAGCCAGCTTTTGTGAAAGCATGAGCTTGAAAATTTGCAGCATTTCCAGATCCAATAATTATTGCTTTTAATGTCATATCGCTCTTAAGTGACGGGAAGTTCCTTTGCAAATATATTAGAGTGTTTAGAGAATTCCTTAGAAAAGGATTCAAACAACAACAAATGATGTTCTTTTGAAGTTCGATAATCTGGAAGAGAACAGTTCCCCGATTTTAGAATCGTGTTTACAACATCCAGAGTCATTGAGCTCTGAAATTTTACCTTTAAATCTTTGGTTATAATATTTTTATTATCATTTAGTCTTATTTTCAAAGAATCTGCTCTATAACTACAATTTACCTCAATAGAGTCTGTAGAAATATCCATGTAAATTGGATATGAAACTTCAAGATTTTCACAAGGAGATGACTCTAAAAATAGTTTATCTCCTTTGGTAGTTGAAATTTCTATAGCCCCAGTAAGTTCTAAAAAACCGCTTCTTTTAGTTTCGGTTATGATCGGGTCATAAGAAGAAGAGAATAGATTTAAGTTGTTTCTATTAGTGATCATGTCAAAATAATTTACAAAATGAACTGAGTTGCAGCACATGCGCCAATTACTTCCATGAACTTTCATATTTATCCTTTCATCCGGATTAAAAAGTTTTGCGACCTCTAAGAAAGATTTTTCATGGCTCATCCATTGATTTACCCAGGTTTTTATTGAATTCTCAGAAAGCATCTCATCGATCTCATGATAGTGAGATACTTCGTTAAATAAAAATTTCTCTAGTATTAGATAATTCAAATCTCTGCTAGGAATTAGATCAATAAGAACTTTTCTTCTAGAATCTGATGTTGTAGAGATTATCCCTAGATCAATTTTTTTGGGTAAATTTTCTATATCGCTAGTTATAATGTTTATATGTTTATTTGAAACGTCCTTAAATTCATCTAAACATTTTTTTAATGCTAAGTCTGAATTATCAACTAAGTAAATATCCAAAGGATTTTGAGACTTGGTTAGTGATTCAAGATGTCTCTTTCCTAAATTTCCACAACCTATTATTACTATGGTTGAGGACTGATTATCAGTCTTTAAGTCAATCACTTTAGTTTTCTTTACAATTTAATTAAATCACTAGTATTGATACTTTTTTTGATGATCTCAGAAATCTTTAAACTTTTTGCTCCTTCTTCTAGGGATACATTGGTAGGTTTTTTTAATTTTGAATTTTCTATAAACTGTTTCATCTCACTTAAAAACATTTCATTCCTTTCGAAATCGTGCCAATCAAAACTCTGATTCTTTTCTTCATTTATCAATTCAAGCTCTAAATTGACAAGATCATATTCAATTCTCCCGTCTTCTCCATAAATAACCCCTTCTCTTTTCTTACTCTTCTGTAAGAAATCCATATGCAAAGAAACAGCAATATCATTCATTGACATAAGAATATCTACATTATCTTCAACATCTATTTCAAGCATGCTTTTCTTTCCGCCTAATGCAAAAACGGTCGAAGGGAATCCAAACAAATCTATTAAAAAATCTATTTCGTGTATTTGTGTTAAAACAACACCTCCTCCCATTGACTCTCTAGAAGCATAAATTTTTCTGTAGTCTTCATACGAATGAAACCATGGCATGTATTCACAAACTTCAGCTCTAACACTTAAAATTTTACCAATTACTTTTTCAGCTAGTAATTCTTTAATCTTTAATATTAAAGGACTGAATCTCAGTTGAAATCCAACCATAGTAGTTAAACCTGTTTCTCTTTCTAAATCTAATAATGGAGAAAGACTTTCCATAGTTGAAGACAAAGGCTTTTCTATAAAAACATTGGAACCTGATTGCATGGCTTTGATTGCTGGCTCTACATGCATATTTGAGGGATTTGATATGACAGTAGCAAAGGGACTTTCTTTCAGAGCATCTTCAATATTTTTAAAGGACTTTATAGAATATTTTTTCTCTAAGCCATCTTCTGCTGTAATCTTTAGATCTGTAGAAATTATTTTCTGTGAGCCCTGCGACCTAAAAGCCAATATCTCGGCATCAGGATAAAGGCTTTTAATATTTCTTAGATGGCGCTGGCCAACTCCTCCAAGACCTACAAAAAGTATTTTCATTTTAATTGCATGATTAAAGGACCTTCATAAGAATAGTCATCAATTAAACGAAAAAGTTTATCGAATTCTGCATCTCCTTCACCTAACTTTACAGAGCTTCCATTATATTTTCTGTCTTTTAAATGTATGTCTGAAATTCAATATCTTACAAGATGTTGTTATTGTTAATAGTTACTCAATTTTTATCATAATACCTTAAGCGCTCTATATCATCTTCAGAAGTTTTTTCTCCAAATTGGATTTCGATAATATAACAAGGTTCTTCAAAAGGATTAAAAATTTGATGCCAAGATTCTTTTGGAACATGAAATACTTCTTCGGTTTTGAGATGAATTTCTTTATATGAATCTGGATCTTGAATACTATAATTAACCTTACAAGAGCCTTGGCTTATGAACCAAATCTCATTTCTAAAAAAATGCCTTTGAAAGCTCATACCGGATTGTGGATTAACAATTAGTTCTTTGAGTTTAAGTCCAGAACTTGTATATAGATTAAAAAACTTTCCCCAGACTCTCTCTTCGCTATCAAATTGGAAATCTTTCAAGATCAGGCTAGAAGAATTTTTTTTATTAGCCTCTCCTACTCCAAAAGAAAAGTCAATGCCTTCAACACTCATTTCAGGAATGTTTTCTCTATTTCTATCTCCTCCATTACAAAAAATAATACTTTCTTGTGGATACATCAACTTAACTTTTTCCAACCCATCGCAACAGCTTCCTAAATCGTCATCTTGAAAGTCTATAAGCTCATCAACCATATCTAGTCTTTCAATAATTGATTTTCTCTCGTCAAAAGTCATGAAATATTTACCTTTCTTTTTAATCAACCAATCATCACTATTTAGTGCTACTACTAGTTTATCTCCTAAACTTTTGGCTGCATCAAAGTATGCGATATGCCCTGAATGTATTGGATCAAAACCACCGCTTACTACTGTAACTTTCATGAATCAAAAATAAATGTATGGTAAATAAATTTGTTTGAGTATAACCGAATCTGATTAAGTCTTTTCCCTTTTTCTTCCAACTCCTAAAAGCATATCCTCATTTGAAAATCTTAGATACTTACTGAAATAACTAGGCCATGCAATCCATGAATCGTAATCTCTAATATCTCACTTATTAATCTTAATGCAGTCGATTCTCTTCATTCTAACCTCCGCAAGCTCAAGAGATTCAATATTATCAATATCTACAAAGTATTTTTCATCTATTCTATAAGGATAAATATTTTTTCCTGTCATACTCCTAAGCTTTTTAATCGTTTCAGGTCTAGTTATATCAATTGAGCCAGTTTGTACAAAAACTTCCGGAAGAAGCTGTCTGTTAGTGTTGTAGGGTTCATCGTTTCCATCAAGATTCAGAAGAGGCTCCATTTTTTGATCATCTAAAAGTCTCCACATCTTGTAAGGTGTATGGTCAGGTTCGCAAACTGCCCTTAAGCTATCAAAGGTTTTATTTTCTATCATTATGCTTATAGCCTCTTCTATCATGACTATAGTTCTTAAAGGTGAGGTTGGTCTTAATTGAATTATCAGATCAGGGTTATATAACTCGTTATTTTGTAACCATTCGATTGCATGATCATAGCACTCTAAATCTGTGGAATTATCTTGAGAAATCTCTTGGGGCCTAAGAAAGGGAACTTCAGCACCATATTTTTTTGCTTCTGAAGCTATCTCTTCTGAATCAGTTGAGCAAATAATTCTTGTTATGTTTTGAGCCCTTAAGGCCGCTTCAATACTATACGCAATGAGAGGAAAGCCATTAAGATTAACAATATTTTTATTTTTAATTCCCTTAGAGCCACCTCTTGCAGGAATAATTGCTAAAACATCGGCATTACACTCCATATTGAGTTTTCTTATCCATTGAATCTAAGTCTGAAACAGTCATCTTTTCTGCTATATCTTCCCATAAGAATTTGGGTTCCCAGTTTAGCTCTTTATTTATTGCAGAAAAGTCACCTCTTAAATAAACAACATCAGATGGTCTAAAGTAAGATTTATTAACCTCACACAAGACTTTAGAAGACTTTCTATCTATACATTGTTCATTTATGCCCTCTCCTTCAAAAACGGGGTCATACCCAGCAATAACAGCACTCTTTCTGAAGAAATCTCTGACTGTTGCAATTTCATTAGTAGCAACAACAAAATCATCCATGTTTTCTGCGCAAATAATTTTTTCCATAGCAAGAATAAATTCTGGTGCATAGCCCCAATCTCTCACAGAACTAAGATTACCTAATTGTATAGGAGTATTTCTTCCATTTACTAGTTCAGCCATTTGATAAGTAATCTTTCTTGTTACGAATTCTCTACCTCTTAAAGGAGACTCATGATTAAAGAGAATTCCTGAAGCACATCTCATATCGTAAGCAACCCTATAGTTCTTAACTAACTGATGAGCAGCACATTTAGATACGGCATAAGGGCTCATTGGATTAAAAGGAGTTAGTTCATTCTGAGTCTTCTCTTTCACATTGCCATACATTTCGGAAGTTGAGGCTTGATAAAAGGAACAATCTAAATCTAGTATCCTAATTGCTTCAAGAAAATTCAACACACCCATGTAATTTATACTAGATGTTAATCCAGGGTGACGGAAACTTTCTTCCACGAAGCTCTGGGCGGCTAGATTATAAATATAATCTGGTTTAAGTTCTCTTAGAACATGAAAAACGTTACTAAACTCTGTGATTTCTAAAGAGATAAAATTTATTTCTTCTCTTATGCCAAGAAAATCAAGTCTTCCTAATCTGTAAGTGCTACCTCTTCTGACTGTTCCATAGACTTCAAAATCATTTGCCAATAAATGTTGAGCTAAGTAAGAACCATCCTGGCCTGTGGTACCTGTTATTAAAACTTTATTCTTCTTCATGTAAGTACTTTATTGCTTTTGCAAAACCACTACCGTTATTATGATGTCCTTGCCAAATTTCAAGAACCTTCATTGAGTTATTTTCCATAAACTTTCTATAATTTTTAATTTGACCTTTCCCTAATTGAAGGCCTTCTCCATCAACACCTACTCCATCTGCAATATGAAAGTGTATTGAGTATTCTTCAAGAATTTCAAACCAAGCTATAGGATCTTCTTTGTAATAATTTGCTGATAAAATTAAATGGCAAACATCTAGACAGATTTCTCTTTTATATTCTTGGATGTATGAGATATCTTCAGGAGAGTTGAAAATATCTAGCTTTATAGATCCTCCAAAATACCAAGCATAAACTGGTAACCATTGAGGTAAAATTTGACTTGAACCACCTATCTTTGTATCTAAAAAATTAAAAATTCTATCCAGATTTTCTCTTCTATGCTCAGATTTAGATACTGAAAAACTTCCAACTATAGGAACTTTCTTACCCGATAAATCCTCTAGACCTTCGGCGAACTGTAAAACTCTTGAAATAATTTCAATGCTCTCTTTTCTTATATCTTGATCTTCAGAAGTTGGATCAATAATTCTATTAGAATGTAAATAATCAGGAAGATGTATGGAGAATCCTTTGCCATTAATTCCTGAATTAGCCTTTAAGAAATCATTTAGCCTATCAGATAAAACTTCACCATAAGACAAGTGGAATTCAAAATAATTTGTGTTCAAATTATCAAAAAAATATTTATAGTCGTAAAGCCTAATAGGTAATGCAATTTTGTTTCTTTTGGCAAAGTTAAGCAGTTCATCAGATATAGATTCTTTTTCATCTTCATAATCTAGTGCTTCTAGAGGTTTTCCTTGAAAAATATCTCTTTTTATTTTCTTATCTTTAAAGGTATGCAAAAATTCACCGACTGAAAGGCCTTTTCTAGGTGCCTGAATTGTCAAATCATCAAAATCTATAACGGAACCTGCCGTCAATTCTTTATTGGTATACAAAGAAGTGCCAAGGTTTTGCATATTCAGTGTTTCTCCCTGATTTGGTATTCTAGATTTTTGACCCATCAATAGATCGAAATTATTCAATATCTTATTTAATCTGGAAAAATCTTCTATTTCTGAACTTGAAGAGTCATCAAGTCCATTTCCAGAAATATCTTGAGTTAAATGTCTCTCAATCCATTCAATACCTAAAGATGCAGCTAAATAACAAACTTCATAATCTTCATCATGACTAGAATAGCCTATATTTTTAAAACCTAAGTCCTTCAATTCATGTATGAACAATAAATTCTGTGAACCTATTATCGCTGGATAGTTTGCAACACAATGGAATATAGTGATTTTATCTTTATCTATGTTCTCATAGGCCTCTTTTATCTGATTTGAAACATGACCACCAGAACTAACCATCACTTGTTTTCCAGTAGAAATTAAAACTTGTATTAAGCGTGTATTTGTTGCTTCGGCTGAAGGTACTTTAAAAAAATCAAAATAATCAATATGCTCTGATAGATCTTCGAAATCCTCTATTCTAAAAAAACTAATGCCTACTTTTAAACCTAATTCCCTTGCAAAATCTGACAGGGACAGAAGCTCATCAATAGATAGTTTTGTCTTAAGTATTTCTTGAGAAAGTATTTCATCACCAATTTCTTGAGTATTTGCATAGAAGGTTTCTGTATTTCTATACTGAAATTTTATCCCCCAGCACCCAGACTGTTTAGCCTGGATTACAAGATCTTTAGCAATAGAAAATTGACCCTTATGGTTAATCCCAAGTTCGGCAATGATATTTACCATGATGTCCACCCACCATCTACTGTAACCTCTGAACCAGTTACATAAGAAGAGTCTTCAGATAATAGATATTTAACAGAAGAAGTTATTTCAGATTTATTCATCATTCTTTTCATTGGGGTCATCTTTGAATAATTTTGAATAAATCTTTCATCTTGATTATTTTCAACTCCCCCTGAAATAATTGTATTAACTCTTACTCTTGAAGAAAGATATGTAGCTAAATATTTAGATAGGCCAATAACAGCAGCCTTAGATATAGTATAACCAGGATGCTTAACAAATCCATTTTCGTAAATAAAGTGTTTAGGAGAGAGAACTCCATGAATTGAACTGAAATTTACTATTGAAGCATTATTCGAGCATATTTTAGAAAACTCCATACATACCGAATAAAGTGCAATCACATTAACCTCCATATAGTCTCTTATAGAATCCAGAGATACATCCTCAGCTTTTTTATTGGGTTCATTTGGCTGTGGATTAATTGCAAAAAGATTAACTAGGCCATACGCATCTTTGTGAAGCTTTAAAATATTTTTTACCTGACTCTGATTAGTAAAATCATGACCTTGTTTTAAGTCGAGTCTAACTATTTCATAGTCTTCTGATAGTGATTTTGCAATGACTTTTCCTAACAAACCTTCTGAGCCCGCTATAATTACTTTTTTTCTATCTTTGTTCATCTAATTAAATTAGAAGGACTAGAATGGGAGATATTTTTTTAATTTTGAGCTATCTATGAATATGTTTTTTTTATCAGTTTCTTTCATATATTCGTCCTTTTAACTGGTTGTATTGTAATTCTTGATCTATTTTACCTTCTATAATCTCTAAAATTCTATCGCAATTTTCCAAAGTTGAATGTCTGTGAGCTATCATAATAATGGTGTTCTTTCCTTTAAGAGAATTAATTTCTTTAACTATTTCCTTTTCAATGTTGGTATCCAAAGAACTTGTAGACTCGTCCATAATTAGAAATTCTCTATTAAAATAAAATGCCCTTGCAATAGCTAGCCTTTGTTTTTGTCCTCCTGATAGTTTTATTCCTCTCTCTCCAATCATCGTAGATTTTCCTTCAGGTAAGTCAGTTATTAATGAATTTAATTTAGCATTATGTATTGCTAAATCTACCTTTTCTGAATCAATAAATTCTTCTTCTATACCTAAAGCAATGTTCTTGGTAATACTGTCATCAGTTAGAAAAACTTCTTGGGGTAGATAAGCTACTTTAGATGTCCAATCAAGAAGACAGGACCTTATATTTTTTCTGTTGTAGAAAATTTCTCCTTTAGTTGGGTCTAGAAGTCCCAACATCAAATTTACTAATGTTGTTTTTCCAGAGCCTGAAGGCCCTATGATTCCTAAACTCTCTCCTTCTTTGATGTTAAAAGTTATGTCTTCTATGACTTCCGAAGAAGAATCTGAGTATTTAAAGGAAACTCCAGAAAATTTAAGCTCCCTAAATTTTGTTTTGCTAATTTCTTTCTTAGTGACTGGTATCTTTTGAGCTCTCTTTTGGGATTTCAAAAGAATTACATCTTCATATAGTCTGCTCATTGCATTCCTTGAGTATCTTAAATTTGAAGAACTAGCGAGTATTTGATTAAGTGAAGGGATAATCCTAACAGAAGCAAATCCAAAAATAGAAAGAGTTAATACTAGTGAGGTTGTTTCATTTCCAAAGTAAACATTAAAAATAATCAAGGCCACCAAAAAAAAGACAAGTAAAAATTCAAGAAAATACTTAGGTAGTTGTGAAATAACCTGAGCATTTTTTATATATTTCGCATACTCTCCGGACGCTTCACGGACTGTTTTCAAGAAGTAATCTTTTACACCCAGAATCCTGATCTCTTTAAGTCCATAGACTCCTTCCTGAACTCCTTTGACAATTTTATTTGAATTTTCATTAACTATTTTTCCATATGAAATATTCTTTTGTTTAAAAATCTGATCGTAAGAAAGAGTTGATAAGACAATTACTACTAATAAAATTAATAAAGCAAAGAAATCAAAAAATCCTAAGAAAATAACGATAGCCAAAACTATTATTGCTTCACTAGTAATCCTCAAGAGGGATTGAAGAATTGTTTGAGAGTATTGATTAGCTAATTGTTCTATATTGTAAATATACTCTGAGCTATTTCTATTCAAGTAAACCTTATAAGGTAGATTCAGATAGGAATCCATCAGGTAAGTCCTTAATGTTATTGCTTGATTAAAGCAAAAGGTAAGAATCATCCAATTAATGAAGATTCCTACCACAGCTTTACCTGTAAAAATACCCAATAAAACCAAAGACATAAAGATAATAAAGTTATCTCCTTCAGTAAATATTCCTGAAGAAACAAAAAAATTATAGAAATAATTACCTGCAAGCTCTTCTGGAAAAAGAACGGTCGTTATGAAAGGAGCTATAAGCCCCAGACCAATAATGTCAAGAATAGAAAGTAATATGAAGGCGCTTACCATAAAGGGTATTTTCTTTTTCCTGCTACCTAATACAAAAAGAATTTCCCTAAGGTATTCTAGTAAAGAATTCATAATTGTCTTTTAAGTGAGATTTTTTCCAATTTTTACTATCTTCATAACTTCTTCGAAGACTTCTGTAACTTCAATACTTTTTAAGCAATCAATACCAAAGGGACAATTTCCATAAAGACTCGTGCCCCAACAGGGCATGCATTGTAATTCTTTTTTTGTTTTAATAATAATCGCTTGGTGTGGTTTTGTCCTACCAGGGTCTGTTGGTCCATATAAAGCTAAAGTCTTTACATTAAGTGCAGAAAGAAAATGCATCAGAAATGAATCATTACATATAGCTAAATCTGATTCTTTAATCTCTTTGCTTAAGCCTGAAAAGGTTAGAGAATTAAGAATAGGGAATCCAGAAAAAATATCTGATATCTCCTCCTCCTCTTTCCCTAAAATAATGAATACTTCAAGACCAGTTTTTTGTAATAATAAACCCAACTTTCTAAAAGATTCTGCAGACCATCTTTTGAAAGATTGAATCTTCCCAGATCCTGGACAAAGGAAGACTCTCATCTTTGAAAGCTCTGCTTAATGAGATCTTGATTAATTGTGTAAATATTTCCTTCTTCTTGAGCTAGTGTAATGTTAGGAGACAAAATAGAAATTACTCGTGCTAAAGATCTTGATCTTCCAGATAAAGGAGAGGTAAAGATTAACCTCTCCTTCTTAAATGCTAAAAAGAATAAAAAGAAAAGGGCCGAAACTTTATAACTTAAACACTTTAATTTTATATCCTTGTGTAGCTTTAACGAAAGCATCAAATCTCTTAAGATATCTTCCTTTATAAGGCTTATTATCTCTATTTTCTCATTATCTAAACTTTTTAGCGCTAATAGAGTCGAAAGTAAGTCACCTAAACCCCATAGGTTTACTAAATATGTTTTGTCCTTACTATGCATAAGCTACTGAGTAGTATTAAGCTGTGAAAAGATTCGTATAATCCTTCTTAGAAAATTCTTTTTTTGCATAAACACCTCGCGTGTCTATAAGAATATCTGAATTATCTATTATGAGCTTGTAATCAAAAATGTCATGGTCAGTACAAAGAATTGCGGCATCATAAGATTTCAGGTTTTCTTTATTTATTGCCTGACTTTTCTTATCGAAATTATAAGCTCTCATCTTCTTAAATTCAGGTATATATGGATCCGAATAAGACACAATTCCACCATTTTTTTCTATCATGTCCATTAAGATTACACTTGGTGATTCTCTTTGATCATCTACGTTCTTTTTATAAGAGAGACCTATGAGATTGATCTTGCTGCCCTTGATTGCCTTACGTCTCATATTGAGTGCCTTGATTAATCTAGAAAAAACGAATTTCGGCATTTCTTGATTTATTTCTCCTGCTAGCTCTATGAACTTGGTGTTCATTCCATACTCCCTTGCTTTCCAGGTTAGATAAAAGGGGTCTATTGGAATGCAATGTCCACCCACCCCGGGGCCGGGGAAATGAGCATGAAAACCAAATGGTTTAGTGGAAGCAGCCTCAATAATCTCAAAGATATCTATATCCATTTCAATAGCTAATATTTTCATTTCATTTACCAATCCAATATTTACTGATCTGTATATATTTTCAAGAAGTTTAGTCATTTCTGCAGCCTTTGTTGTAGATACTTTATGAATAGTATCTGAAATTAAAGAATACAATAATGCTGCTAATTCTAGACAGCTACTTGAATATCCGCTGACTATTTTAGGTATATTAGATGTACTAAATTTGGTATTTCCAGGATCTTCTCTTTCAGGAGAATAAGACAAAAATATATTCTCTCCTACCTTAAATCCTCTAACCTTTAGAAATTCCCCTATTATTTCTTCAGTAGTTCCAGGGTAGGTAGTACTTTCTAAGCTAATTAACTGACCCTGTTTTAGGTAAGGGTCAAGTATTTCTAATGTGTTATTTATAAACGAGAGATCTGGTTCTCTATTTTTATTTAAAGGGGTTGGCACACAAATAATCACAATATCACAACCAGATACCAGACTGAAGTTGCTAGAGGGAAGAAAAGATCCATTTAAAGAATCATGGATAAGTTTGTCTTCAATATGATTAATATAGCTTCTTCCTTCTTCCAATTCTTTAATCTTATTAAGGTCTATATCAAAGCCAATAACTTTAATGTTCCTTTTCGAAAAAAGTAACGATAAAGGTAAACCTACATAACCTAAACCAACTATGCCAACTGTTATTTGTTTTCTTTCTATCTTTCTTTTAAGACTATTAAAGGTGTTTGTAGACATTTTTTTATTTAATATAACTGAATCCTTCAGAAAGAGAAGATAGACTCTTATTTAGTTTTAAAGAATTCTCAACTTTGTCGGCACCATAACCTAGAAGAAATATAAATCTTGTTATTCCTTGTTGAACCCAATGATTAAGAATAATTTCTAAAAAAGTCTTTTGATTTATAGGGGCTAAGCATTTAGGTGTACTCTTAATAACAGGCTTAATTCTAGTCCCGAGACCTCCAGCTAAAACCATCATTGGCAAGGAATCGACAGACATCTTAAATAAGTTAATTAAAGTATTAGCGGGTTAAGATTTAAGAACTTAATAAATTTTATTAATTTTTAAAGTGGGAGGGAAAAGGCTAATATCTACCTTCCTATTAGTGTAATAAAGAATTAAAACCATAAATACAGAAAGGATAAAGCCCATTAAACCTCCTACTAAAGTAAGCCATGTTCTATAAGGCTTAGATTTAGTCTCTGGAGAAGTCGGTGAGTCTACTATCTTAAGAGCATATTCATCAGATATTTCAGAAAGATTAATTATTTCAATTTGCTGCAGGATTAAGTCTGAGATGCCTTTCTGGAGGGCATTGACATTGGTATCTACTAGTTTTTTATTTAAGTATTCAAGGGACATTCTTGCTTCCTTAACATCTTTACTCTTTATATAACTATTCAATCTATTTATTATCAGTTCTAACCATTCTTGTGCAACTAAAGGAGATTGATGTTCAACAGAAAGGTAGATAGTTCCTGAAAACTCATCTTGATTAACATTAAAATGTTCTTTATGGAATATGTTATGTGCATGTAAAAAATCTGGTTTTCCTTTAGGAAAAAGGTCCTTTGACCAATCACCTTCATTATAAATATTTGAATCCAAGATTATTTTTTTTGAACCAACCTCATAATCTTTAACTGCAAAAAGATAAGCGAGGAACTCCTCATCGACATAGAAAGTCTTGAAAAGATCTCTTGACTTTAAAACTAGTAGCGCAAGGTCTGTCTTTGAAGCTGAACCTTTTGGTAAACTGACTCCAGCTAGTTGAGCTAAACCAGAATACGAGGAAGAGATACTAGTGGCATTAGAATCTGAAACTCCAATTAAAGTTGCACTTGATTGATATATATTAGGAAGTTGCAAGCTATAGATAGCAAACAAGACTGCAGTAACGAATGAAACTAAAATTACAAATTTTTTTGATAGCCAAAAAATGCCGAATAAAGCTTCTAAATTAATCTCTTCGTTTACTATATTATTAGAATCTTTCTCCATTTTTAAGTAACCTTAAGCAGTATATTATCAATTTTTGATGGTGCCCGGGGCCGGACTCGAACCGGCACGGAGTTTCCTCCGAGGGATTTTAAGTCCCTTGTGTCTACCAATTCCACCACCCGGGCGAAATCCTATTATAGTTCATTGAATAAATATAGGATTT
>Ga0310345_10001378_pt1 | contig 27276 bp, 21 predicted proteins | sample HC15DNA20500_MG_FD_204667 | JGI IMG/M metagenome (GOLD analysis project Ga0310345, IMG submission 204667) | Marine microbial communities from station ALOHA, North Pacific Subtropical Gyre - HC15-DNA-20-500_MG | ecosystem: Environmental > Aquatic > Marine > Oceanic | place: Pacific Ocean: North... | reverse complement strand
CGATGACGATGATGACGACGATGACGATGACGATGACGATGACGATGACGATGACGATGACGATGATGACGATGATCGCTGAATGGGCCAGGAGAACGGCCTACGGCTCTCGCAACGTCGGGTGTCTGGACGATCTGGAAACTGACTGAAAAAAGGGCTGCCGGACTTGATCCGGCAGCCCTCCGCATCCCAGGATGAGAGGCGCATGGGTATACTTGCCAATGGGTGGAACGCAGTTCGGATGATGGCTGCGGCCGCGCTGGTGTCCAGCCTGCCACAGCTGGTGTCGGCGCAGACGATCCAGGATTCCATCGTTCAGCAGTTGATCGCTCAGGGTTTCACGCGGATCGAGATTTCCCAGACGCTTCTCGGTCGGACCCGCGTATTGGCTTGGCGGCATGACCTGCAGCGCGAATTGGTCTTCAACGGTGCCACCGGCGAGATATTGCGCGACTATTGGGTGCGGGAACGAAGCGGCGGGGAGGCCCGTACGGCGCCGCGTCTGGTCGAACCGGGCAATGGCGCCGCGGGCTCTTCCGGCTCCCGACCGGTGACAAGCGGAGTTCGTTCGCCATCGAACGCTTCGGATGGGAACAGCGGAAGAGAAACCGACGACGATGACCGCATTGACGATGATCGGGATGACGATGATCGCGATGACGATGATCGTGATATCGACGCTGGCGACGATCGTGATGACGACGACGATGATCGTGATGACGACGACCGTGATGACGACGATCATGATGACGATGATGACGATGACGACGACGATCGTGATGACGACGACGGCGATGACGATGACGATGACGATGACGATGACGACGATGATCGCAGCGGCCGCCGAGGGGGAGATCGGTGATATATGAAGACTTGATCGCCCCCTGTCGCCGGCATCGCTCGTGACTCAGGGCTGGCCTCTAACGGCGGTTCTGGCCGTGCAGGCCGTCTGCGGTCTCTTCTTTCTGGGCAATATCGTAATCTCGGTGCTCGGGCTCACCACGATCAGCTGGTTTGCGCATGAACTCATCGAGATTGGCGCCGCGATCGGGCTGATCCTCGGCAGCATTCTCGGTGCCGTGGCGCTGTCCAAGGCCCGACGAAGGACCGCCTATGTCGAAGCCCAGCTTCAGGCGGCTTCGGGCGCCTTTTCCCAGATCCTGGAACAGCGTTTCATCGACTGGGGCCTGACGCCGGCGGAGCGAGACGTCGCCCTGCTCTCGATCAAGGGAATGTCGATCAGTGAAATCGCCGATCTGCGCAACAGTCGCCCCGGCACGGTGAAGGCGCAGACCAGCGCGGTCTACCGCAAGGCAGGGGTCTCCGGACGCCCGCAACTGTTGAGCCAGTTCATCGACGAACTCATGTCGGATTCGATGCTGGAGCGCGACCTGAACCCGCCTGCCACCTTGCCAAACTCCAATGGCCCTGATCGCAACCCTGCCGCTCCGTCGCCCCCTGAAACCGAACCCCTTGCCCCAGCCAATAACCGCATCGCCGATAGCTAGAGCGGGCGGTCCTCCGGCCCAAGCCTGCGGATGCGCAATTCCGCGGCCTGACCAGCCGCCCTGTCCAGTGCCTGCAGCCGCAGCGCTTTTTCCCGGAGCGCATCCGGGGCGATATCGGGATTGATCCCGCCGGTCCGGGCCACTTGCGTCACCAGCGGATAGAGTTCGGCCCGAGTTGCGGCATCGTATCCAAGGCGCGCAAGCGTCTGCCGCTCGCTCGCGTAGCGCGTGCCGGGTGGCAAGGACGTTTGCATGGCCTCGCGCCGACGATAGAGTTCTGCGCCGTCGATCGGCAGCAGGGCCAGGACCTCCGGCGGCGCCAGATATAGATCGACCAGCCCGTCGATATCGCTCAACCGCACCTCCCATTCGACGCCTCGATAGGCCAAGGTGACAGGACTGCCATCGCGCGGCGGCAGACCGTCGGCGCGTGCCTCCGCCGCGCTCAGACGGGCGCGCAGCAATTCCCGGATGGAGGCCGTATCCAGCGCCGTGACATGGCGGCGTTCGAGCGCGGCCAGCACTTTCGCATTGGACGCGCCCCTGAGCTGCAGTCCCACCGCGCTTGCGGCGACCAGCATGACGCCCAACAGCGTTGCCAGGAGCACAACCCCTCGGTTAGGTTGGCGGATAGCATCTGGATGAATCCTCATGACCGTCCCTGCTTTGCTTGCCGTACCTGCCCTCGCATTTGCCTATGCAGCCGGTTTCCTGATCATCTCGGCCAGCGCTTCGGCGGGACTTGAGGTGCTTCTCGCCGCGGGCCTCTCGCTCCCCCTGATCTGGTTGAGCCTGACCGATCTGCGCCGGTTCGAGATTCCCGACGGAGCCGTCCTCATCATCGCCGTTGGCGGCGTTGCATTCCAGTATTTCGTTCATCCGCATCGGTGGTTTGTCGAGCTCGGCGCAGCCGTGGCGCTCATGGCCCTGCTCTGGACTGTGGGTTACTGTCTTTACCAGCGTGGCGGCCGCGAAGCCCTGGGCATCGGGGATGCGAAATTGATTGGTGCCGGCGCATTGTGGACGGGTTTCGCGGATATTTGGCTAGCGCTGTTCTTGGCATGCCTCGGCGGGATCATTGCGGCGCTGGCAAGCAGACCGTTCGGGCTATCCAATGCGCCGCGAGAAATACCCTTCGGGCCCTTTTTGGCCTACGCGATCTACCTTGTGTTCCTTTTACAGATTTCGAGTGTGTCATGGTATTAGTAGACAAGAGAAAACCCCGTAATGCGCAAGCCGGGCTGACGCTTCTGGAAGTCATGGTGGTCCTGGCGATCATCGCGCTCGTGGTCGGGCTGAGCGCGCCGCGGCTCATGAGCAGTTTCGGAAGGGCCAAGGCTCAGGCCGCCAGCGTCCAAATGGCCAATCTGAAAGGCGCCTTGCAACTCTACTACATCGATCTGGGCCGCTACCCGACCGAAACGGAAGGGCTGAAAGCGCTGATTTCCCCGCCGGTTGGGGCTGCAAACTGGCTGGGCCCCTATGTCGACTCGGAGGAGGCGCTCACCGATCCCTGGGGCCGCCCGTTCCTGTATCAATATCCGAGCGCGGAGGGCGATTTCGCCCTGATCACGCTCGGTCGGGACGGTCAGCCCGGCGGCAGCCGGGAGGATAGCGACATTACTTCCTGAGACAGGCTTCGCGCCGGTCGAACGACCAAGGGCGGCAGGGTCGTACCCGCGGCGTCGTATTCGATCCGCACCAATTCCGGCAGTGGTGCCGTCATGGGCCACACCTCGTGCCACGCCGGGCGCATACCCGGCACTGACGAACCCCAGTATCGAACCTGCAGGCCCTCCGAATGCTCGACCAACGAGAAATCGGTCCGGGGTCCTTCCGCGGAATCCACGCCGGGCGCGGCGGCGCTCACGACGACCGGGCTGACACCTCCCGAGGCGCTGGCGCGTTCCAAGGTCACATGCACCAGATCGCCGGGCCAGAAGGGCGGCTCTTCGATCGAGGTTTCGAACTCAATACGACCGTCCGTGCCCCATAGTCGCCCTTGGGGCGGCATGTCTTCGATCAGGCGACGCAGCCGGTCTCGATGCAGCAGCAGCCCGGTGCCGATCTCCGCACCGGCGAAGCGTACCCCAGCTCGGCTCGTCAGGCCCAGCGCGGCGGACATGATAAGGGCAATCGCGCTCATCATGGCGAGCGCCAGCAACAGTTCGAGCAGGCTTGTCCCCCGTCGGGGGTGACGCGGCCTGTCGATCTTCACAACTCGACCTCATCAAGGACGAGGTTGCGAACCTCGACCTTGCGCTCCTGATCGCCGACCGGCCAGGCCATGACGGTGATCTCGACCAAGCCCGGCCCGGCCGTGCCCCTCGCCTCCGAAACGGCCCATTGCCAGTCGCCGATCCGCCCCTCGCTCCGGGCCGGCAGTACGCCGCGGGTGGCCAGGTGTTCCTCACTGATCGAGCGGGCCAACTCCACCAGCCAGGCACGTTCCATGCGCTCGAAGGACTGGCGCATCAGGAGACGCGTGAACTCCAGCGTACCGCCCACTACGACGGCCAAGACCGCGAGCGCGATCAAGGTCTCGATCAAGGTGAAGCCCGACCGGGGCCGACGATGTTCAGAAGGCAAGTTCATTGATCGACATCACCGCATCCATGATGGTGTAGACAAGCCCGCCTATGGCACCGCCGACCAGCAACGTCAGCGCCGGGGTCAGTGCCTGCAGTAGCCCTTGCACGCGTCGTTCGAGTTGCGTGGCCAATACGGAGCAAAGCGTCTCCAGAACCTCCTCCAGCCGGTTGGTTTCCTCTCCGATACGGAAAAGCTCGACGAACAGCGTCGGCAAGCCGGTCTCGCGCTCGGCGAAAGCGCTATGCGCCCGCCCGCCGCGCCTCAGTGCGGCGGCGGCGTCCCGTACCGGCCGAGCGAGGATATCGCTTTCCTTTGCCACGGCCTCGAGGGCTTCGGGCAGCGTGAGCCCGGCCCTCAACAACAGGCGCAGCCCCCGCGTCAGTCGCAAGAGCGCCGCGTCGCGCAGCACCGGGGCGATCAAGGGCAAACGCAGAGCGAGCCGTCCGGCAGTCGGCCGTACAGCCATTGCCAGCAGGGCAACGCATCCTGCCCCGCCCGCGAGCAGGAGCGCCGGCCACCATTGGATCAGGAACTCTCGCAGGCCCATAAGCAGGGACAGGCTGGTGGGCATGGGGCGCGCCTCGCCGTCGAAAAGCGGTGCGAGAGCCGGCGCGAGCGACATCGTCACGAGCAGCAGTAACGCCAGACCGCTTAACAGCAGCAGGATCGGGTAGAGCAGCGCCGACGTGATATGGGCGCGCAGCTTCTGCTGACGCCGCAACAGTTCGGCAAGATCGCGCAGCAGTTCCGGCATGGCATTGGAGGCCTCACCCAGCCCCAGCAGCTCCCGAAAGACCGGCGAGACGGGCGGACCGACCTGTTGGAATGCCTGCGCGAAGGGCAGACCCTCCGATACGAGCCAGATGACCCGTTGCAATCGCGTTCTCGTGGAATGCCGCATCGAGCCATGTCCGAGGACCCGCAACAGGCTCGGAATGGGTAGGCGCACGCTGAACAGAAGCGCGAGTTGCTCGGCCAGAAGCGCCTGCTCTCCCAATGGCAGAGGACGACGTGGCAGAACAATCTCGCGGCGCAGCCAAGAGGTGCGCGACGGGCTGCCCGCGTCACGCAGTTCGACGACGGAAAGGCCCATGGCGAGCAGGGTTTCATAGGCTCCCCCCTCGGAGGCGCTGTCGATCTCGCCGGCTTCGCGCTGGCCACTGGTCGAATAGGCGACATAGGAGAACATCGGCATCGGCATGGCCCCTCTCGGCCGGCGCGACCATTGCTATGCGCAGGTCCCGACGGCGGGTGACAACCTTCACTCCAGCATCTTCACGGTCCTTTCCGAGGCCTCCGCCTCGGTGCGGATCACGATGCTGCGCTGGGTGATGGCGGTGATCGTCCAGCCCGCCACGGAGTCGCCTTCGCCTACCCAAAGTGGCTCGGACGTTCCGCGTGCCGCGACCAAGGCCCGCGACCCCGACGGGTGCAGGATCGATGCGAGCAAGCGCAGTTCGGTCGAAGGATCCGCAACGGACTTGGTGGGGGCGACATCGGGTATGGCGGCAGGCTCCACCGGTGCGGCATCTGCCGCGTTCTCGGCGCGATCGATTGAAAACAGCGGCCGATCGGCGAGATCGGCGAGCAGGGCCGCGTAATCCCGCGCCTCTGGTATGTCCAACGGGGGCCCCGCCTCTACCGTTGCATCGGCGCCTGCATCGATCTGTTCCCATAGAAGGATCCGCTCAGGCGCCCGATGATGCAGCACCGCCATCGCGCCAAACCCGGCAATGACCGCGAGATGCGCGGTGGGGGGCCAGGCGGCAAACAGGGTCATGCCTCCTCCTCCTGCACCCAGAAGCCCCAAACCACGAGCTGGAACAGGACCGGTGCCTCGACAGGCCCGTTTGCCCGCATGTCGCGCTCGCGCGAGGCCTCGTGCAGCGACAGATGCGAAACCGCCAGACGCGGCGTGACGGCTTCGAGACCGGCGAGAAGCCGGGCAAAGGCGGTGAAATCGCTCCTGCCCTCGATCTCGACCGCGACGGCGGGACGGGTCAGTTCGGCGGGGGGCCTGGCCTCCGCAAAGGCGGAAAGCTCCAACGCGGACTGTCGGCCCAGCTCAACGAGGGTCTTTTGCAACGTCAGCACGGCGTCGCTCTGATCGGCGGCGGTTTGAACCACCTGCGACGGCAGTTCCGCACCCGCCCCCGCCCTCTCCCAAACGCTGATCCGCCGTTGTAGCCCATCCCGCTCACCGCTCAGCCGCTGCAGATCGGCCTCCAATGCGGTCCGGCGCAATTCGCCCGGGTATATCACGGCGGCGAAGAGAGCGGCGCCCAGCCCCGCCAACAGGAAGGGGGCGATCATGCCGAGAAGTCCCCCCTTCATGTTCCGCCCTCCCCCTGCTTGAGCACGACAAGCAGTTCGAACAAGCTTTGGCCCGTCACCGGATCGACCGAGACCGGGCCGTCGATCTGGGCATGCCGCGCCCATGGCGCGTCACCCAATGCCTCGACCACCGAGGCCACATCGATAGCGGACTGGCCCGCCAACCAAAGCTCGTCCCGATCGATCTGCAGCGCATCCAGACGGACGTTTTCGCCCAATCGCTCCGTCAGGTCCGCGAGGATCGGGAACCGCCGATACTCAAGATTGAAGATCCCAAGTTCCGTAGCGATCTCCGCGACAGACTGGTCACGCGTCGTCGCCTCCGCGCGTGCTGCGACCGCCTGCTCCCGAAGCTGGGCCGTTTCCAACTCGAGCGCAGCCACCTGAGCCGCGAGCGTGGACAGCTCCCGCCACTGGCCGAAGCCTCCCCACGCCAGCGTTCCGACGAGCACGCAGGCGGCGATCAGTGTCCAGAGCCGCTGAGGCCGGTCGGTCTCGTGGCGCAGGTCCACGAAAGGTGTCACCTCCGCCGCACCGGCCGCGATGACCCGCCGCGGCATGAATCCCATGCGCCGCACTTCGTCGATCAGGTCCGACATTTCCGCCCGCTTGACGATGAGTGCCCTGTAGACGATCGAGTCTCCCTCATGTCCGTCGGGGACCACTGCCCAGAGCAGACCGGCCCCTCCGGCGGGCATCTGTTGGCGAAGCCGCACAGAGATCGCTGCCTCGGCTTCTCGACGGATCGCGCGCGGCAGGCTGATCCTTTTCTCCAACATGGTTTCGGGCGCCAATACGAGGTCGACGGGCTGGCGCCCTCGGCCACAGGCACGCAACTGGCTTTTCTCCTCGTCGCCGATCGGGGTGTTGCGGATCACGATGCTGCGGGCCGTGCGGGGCGGCAGGCCGGCGACGAACAGCCAATCGGGAAACAGCAAATGCCGCAAAGCGCGAAGCCGCTGCCCGGCCTTGCCCCATATGACTGATACCGTCCGCATGATTGACACAGCAGTCTGCACCGTCATCCCCTTAGCTAAGGCATTCTAGACCACGGGCCGGGACGGTGGATATTGGAAGAAAGGCTTATGCAACGGACTGGGACGCGCGCTTGGCCGCGGCCATCGCGGTCGCTGGTCTGCTGGAGCCGGAGGCGTTGAAGGCGGCACGCGAGATCGCCGCACAGCGCCAGCTTCCCCTCCACAGGGTGCTGATCGACCACGGGCAGATCGACGAGGAACTGCTCCTGCCGCTGGTTTGCGCCGAGCTCGATATCAGCTTCGAGGAGGGTCGCGCCGGCGCCGGGACGCGCCCGGACGTCGCCAGCATTGCCCGGCTTTCGGCCAAGTATCTGACCGACCGGGCGGCGGTCCCACTCGAGGTGGACGGCGCGGAGACGCAGGTCGTGCTGTTGTCCGATCCCGCCGATGCCGAGCTTCGGCAGGAGATAGCTTTTCACTTGGGGCGACAGGTGGAGATCCGTGGCGCGACGCGGCGCACGATCCGCCAGCTTCTTTCGCTGGTCCGCGAGGAGGACACCGCCACCGGGCGGCGCATTCAACGGCTCGACACGGCAGAGGAACCACCCGAAGCCGAGGGGCCGGTCATCCGTTTCGTCAATGACAAGCTCGCGGATGCGATCGCGCTGGGCGCCTCGGACCTCCACTTCGAGGCCGCGGGCAATACGCTCACGGTCAGGCTCCGCATTAACGGCGTCCTCGTGAAACAGGATGTCCAGTCCGAGCTCAGCCCCGCCGCGGTACTGGCACGGCTCAAGGTCATGGCCTCGGCCAATGTCTCAGAGCGTCGCCTGCCGCAAGATGCCCGTCTTGCGTTGCCAATGGCCGGAAGGGTCATCGATTTCCGCTTCTCCTCCCTGCCGACGCAGAGTGGCGAGAGCATCGTGCTTCGCGTGCTCGATCCCCATGCGCTAAAGATCGGCTGGGACGCGCTGGGGTTCGAGGAAGACATCGCCCGGGGCATCCGTCGCGCGATCGAAAGACCGAACGGGCTCTTCCTCGTCACCGGCCCGACCGGCTCGGGCAAGACCACCACGCTCTATACGGCCGTCGCGCATCTGAACACGCCGAAGACCAAGATCGTCACCGTCGAGGATCCCGTCGAGTACAATCTTGAAGGAATTCAGCAGGTACAGGTACAGGAGGCGATCGGGCTGAGCTTCGCCCGTGTGCTCAGGGCCGTGCTTCGGCAGGATCCGAACGTGATCCTGATCGGCGAAATTCGCGACCCTGAGACCGCCGAGATCGCCTGCCGGGCGGCGCAGGTCGGCCGGATGGTGCTGTCGACGCTGCACACCAACAGCGCGGAAGGGGCGGCGCTGCGGCTCGAGGATCTCGGCGTGCCACGATACATGGTCTCCGACGTCCTGCGCGGGGTGTTGTCGCAGCGCCTGGTCGCGCAGCCATGCCCGGCCTGCGCGGGGGGCGGCTGCGCGTCGTGCAATTTTACCGGTGCCGCGGGGCGTCGGCTGGAAACGCAACTTCTGGAGTTCGGAGTTTCACCCCGGCCGTGAATACCCGGTAAATCGTCAAGCCCCGTTAACACTTGTATTGGGGCATAAGCCCCTAATTCTGTTTAAGACGTTCAGTCGATAGACAGTTTCCGCTCATTAACCAATCATAGGGAGAGGCAATATTCGCACGGCGCTTCGCAATTTGCGGAGCGCCCACGGGAGGGATTTATGTATCTCAAGCCTCACGCCTCGCGCCGCCGCAAAAAGGAAGCGCAAAACGCTCGCAACAATCGCGCCGAAATCGTCAAGGCGCTTTCGCAGGGCCAGGTAAGCCGACGCGAGCTGTTCAAGTGGGGCATCTTCACCGGCCTCGGCACCTTGGCGAACGTCAACGGCCTCAGCCCCTTCGCGACGAGTGCCTACGCCGCCGTGCCGACCGGCGTGCCGCGCAGCCCGACCTTCGGCGCCCTGCCCTTCACGCAGCCGATGCCGCGGCTGCGGCTGGAGGAGCCGCACGACCTCGTGCCACGGGCCAATGGCGGCGAGACCGAGCTCGCCTTTCCGTCCTATCTAGAGGAACCGGCGGCGCGGCGGCTGTCCTACCATACGGATTTTGACGCGTCGGGCCGCCGCGAATACCGCAACCCGAAATTCTCGGGCGGTCCGATGGAAGGCCGGCCGCCGGGCGAATATTTCGCGCATCAGAGATGGCTGGAATACCTGCCGAAGAAGGGCTTCATCATGACGCTCGGCCGGCTGGACGACGGGTTCTCGTTCCATCCGAATTTCCCCGATCAGGACCGCGACAGCGTCTGGACCTTCAATTCCGGCCGCAATGAGGATGCCGTGCTGCCGCCGCCGCTGATGAAAATGCGCTATGGCGAGCCGGTGATCTTCCGCCACTACAACCAAGTGCCGGATGATCCCAAAAAGAACAATGGCTTCGGCTCGATCAGCCAGGCCACGCACAACCACAACGCGCACAACGCTTCGGCCAGCGATGGCGCCTCCAACGCCCATTTCTTCCCCGGCCAGTTCTACGATTACCACTGGTCGACGACGCTGGCGCGGGCCGACATGATCAACACCAACGCCACCGACCGGCGCGCCTCGGGGCCTGACGGCGATGGCGGGCTGAACCTCGTGAAGGGCGATTTCCGCGAGTTGCAGAGTTCGCTGTGGTTTCACGACCACCGGTTCTTCTTCACCGCCGAGAACGTCTACAAGGGCCATCTGGGCGCGCTGAACTACTACAGCGGCCCCGATCGCGGCAACGAGCGCGTCAATGATGGCGTCAACCTGCGGCTGCCGAGCGGCACCGAGCTCGACTGGGGCAACATCGACTTCGACGTCAACCTGATTATCTCGGACGCGGCGCTGGACGAGGAGGGGCAGTACTTCTTCGACATCTTCGAGACCAACGGCTTCCTCGGCGACCTCATGCTCGTCAACTTCGCCTACAAGCCGTATTTCGAGGTGCTGCCGCGCAAGTACCGCTTCCGGCTGCTCAATGCCTGCATGGCGCGCTTCATCCGGCCCGGGCTGATCAACCAGAGAAACCGCTGGGTGCCGATGACGGTGATCGCCACCGACGGCAACCTCATGGTCAACCCGGTCAAGGTGAACCAGCTCGATCCCATGGGTCCGGCCGAGCGCTTCGACGTGGTGGTCGATTTCAGCCAGTTCCCGATCGGAAGCAAGATCCGGATGCTCAACGTCGCCGAGCATGAAAGCGGCGAGAGACCGAAGGAGTACCTGTCGCGGAAGGACGCGATCGATCAGGACACCGACGACCCGGCGGTGGGCACCTTCCTCGAATTCCGCGTCGTCGACCGCGTCAAGTCGGTCGACAACCCGGGCAAGACGCACTACGCGAACGCCCCCGACTACAGCCGGGTGCCCTCGCAGCTGACCGAGCAGATCCCGATCATCGATCCGGTCCGGGTGCGCCACATCGAATGGAAGGGCACCGACGAGCCCGGCGAGCTGCTGAGGGACGAATGCTTCCCCGATTGCGACGAGCGCAACATCCGGGAAGGCTTCGGCTGGACCGTCAGGATCAACGGCGAATCGAACCATTTCCTCAATGCCAACCGGGTCAGCATGCTGGTCCCGCGGCCCGGCGAGACCGAGCACTGGATCCTCTCGAACGGCAGCGGCGGCTGGGATCACCCGATCCACCTGCATTTCGAGGAGGGGATCACCATCGACCGCGGCGGCCGGAAACTGTCGGCACTCGAGCGCAATGTCCGCAAGGATGTCTGGCGCACCGGTCGCGGGGGTCAGGTGAAGATCCAGGTCACCTTCGGGGAATATGGCGGCGCCTATGTCACCCATTGCCATAACACCGTGCACGAGGATTGGGCGATGCTGGCGCGATACGACGTGCTGACCGACCCCACCGATCCGAAGCAGTCCAAGTATCATGTCAGCGTGGTTCCGACGCCGAACCCCACGAAATACGGCGTCACCTTTGTCGATCCCGAGATCCTGCCCGAGGGCAATCCCTTCGATCGCGACTTCGAAGGGGGAGTCGGCAAGGACGATGATGACGAAAAGATGGCAGCATCGATAAACCGCGTCGCTGCCAGCGAGCCGTCAACCACGCGCAAGACACGCAAGTCGCGGAAAAAGTCCAAGCGCGCACGGCGCAAGGCGAGGAGGCGGAAGTGATGCCGGGGTTCATGCTGCGCGGGCTCGCGGTCGCCGCCATCCTGGCGACCGCACCTGCCGCCCAAGCCAGGTGGGAGCTCGACTATTTTCCGAACACGCCGCTCCTGACCCAAGAGGGCGAGAAGGTCCGCTTCGTGGACGACGTGCTGGACGGGCGGATCGCCGTCATCAATTTCATCTATCTCGATTGCCCGGACATCTGCGGCCTCGCCACGGCGCGGCTTGCAAAGGTCTATGAATGGCTTGGCGAGCGCATGGGCGAAGAGATCGTCTTCGTCTCGATCTCCCTCACCCCGGAACAAGACACGCCCGAAGAGCTCGCGGCCTATGCGGCGGCCTTCGGCGCGGGGCCCGGCTGGTATTTCCTGACCGGCGATCCCGAGGAAGTGGCGCTGCTGCGCTACAAGCTCGGCGAGCGCAGCAAGAAGCTGAGCGATCATCGCAGCGACATGCTGATCGGCAACCCCCTGACGGGCGAATGGCGGCGTTCCTCGCTGATGGGCAACCTCGTGACGGCGACCGCCGAGATACTGGCGCTCGATCCCGACTGGGTACCGCCACAGGCCGAAGTCAAGGTGATCGAGGGAGAGACGCTCGAGCGCTTTGCCGCGCGCAACCGTGAAGGAGAGGGCCTTTTCATAAAAGGTTGTGCCGCGTGTCACTCGATCGGTGACGGGGTCCGCGTCGGGCCGGACCTCGAAGGCGTGACGCTGCGCCGGGATCGCGACTGGCTGATGCGCTACATCATGTCGCCGGACCGGATGCTGGCCGAGGGGGACCCGATCGCGGTCACGCTCGACGCCGCCTATCCGGCGGTCCGCATGCCAGCTTTTGGCTTGGGCGAGAACGACGCGGCTGATCTTGTCCAGTATCTGCACAGCGAGACCCTACGCCTCGAGGGCGTGGCGGAACCGGCCGCCGCCGCGCATGACGGTCACACCGCTCACGATCTGGACGACCCGAGCGAGCACCAGCACTGAACAACGACGCCAACCACGCTCGAAAGCTCCTTGGCTTGCAGAGCATCGACCCGCGAGATCTCCAAAAGGTCTCGCGGGTCTTTTCTCGCGCGGGCTTTCTGGCAGAAGAACCCCGATTCGGCGCCGGCGGAGCGAGTGCGGCGACGCAATGACCCTACATCGAAAGGGTTACCCTCAGGCTCTCGAATCAGCCGCTGGGGTTGCAGGCTGGAGACCTCTTGCCAGCACTGACTGAAACCCGTCCACGTGCGATTGACCGATTACGGATTGCGACACTGCGATTCGGTCGCATTCGCCTCCGACCGCCCTCGACATTTCAAACGGACTGCGGACCCGCCGCGAATGTCTGTTTTGCGTACTCAGTACAGCCCCTCGATTTCGAGCGGCAGATGGCGCACTGGCTTTCGATTCAGAATGGTGCGGGGCACCGGCCGTACATCGGCGGCCTGCAGCCGGTCATAACGTTGCTCGGCGGCCTGTCGGATGTCGGATTGCTCCCGCAGGATGGTGGGGCGCATGAACACGAAGAGCGTCCGGGTGGTGGACTGGCCGTTCCGCGACCGAAACAGGTTTCCGATCACCGGCACGTCGCCGAACCCGGGGACCTTGCCCTCCTGGCTCGTCCGATCGTCGGTGATCAGCCCGCCCAGCACCACGGTCCCTCGGTTGTCGGCCAGAACCGTCGTGTTGATGGCCCGGCGATTGGTGACAAGATCCGCGGCCCCTTCGACGGTGGTCCCCACCAGGCTCGAGACTTCCTGGTTGATCGATAGCTGGACGACGTCGCTGGCGGTGATCCGTGGCACGACGTCCATCGTGATGCCCACATCGCGACGCTCGATCGTCGTGAAGGGTGTGACCGAATTCCCATCGGTCACGAAGCTGCCTGTGCGGAACGGCACGTTCTGACCGACGACGATGGTCGCGGGCTCGTTGTCCAGAGTTGTCACGCTGGGCGTCGACAGCAGCCGCGCACGGCTCGACTGGGACAGCGCCTGGACCAGAAGGCCGAAGTCGTTGCCGCTTGCCGACATGGTGAGACCGGTGGAAAGCGCGACCGAATTCGGCGCCCCCAGCGCCGTCAGCACGTCGGACAGCGAAATCCCTCCATTGCCGAAGGAGGTCGCGGCCAATTGCCCGGGCGGGGTGGCATCGCCAAAGCCCAGCTGCACTCCGAGACGTTCCGCCACCTCGCCGGAGACCTCGACGATTGCCGCCTCGATCATCACCTGCGGGCGGCGGACATCGAGCGCATGGACCAGCTGGCCGATTTCCGAGATCTGTGCGGCGGTGCCCCGAACCAGGATCGAATTCGTATCGACGGAGGCCTGGATCGCGACCGCTTCCGGGGTCGCGGTCACGACCTCCAAAGGTACGAAGCCCTGCTCGCCCTCGACGGCGGTCCCGTCGGCGGCAGCGATGACCGTCGACCCCGCGACTGGTCCTATCGCATCGCCCACCGTGCCGCGGATGATTTCCGCGACCACTGCGGCGTCACCGTATTTCAACCGGAACACCCGGGTGGACACGGCGGCCTGGGGGCTGCTGCGCTGGGCCACATCCATCGAGCGAGCCAGTTCCCGGATCTCGCTGATCTCTTCCGGCGTGCCCCGGACCACAAGCTGGTTGCTGGACGGGTTCACCGAGAACCGCGCGCCAGTCGCATCGTCACCGAGCACCTCGGCCAGTGCCCGGCCGACCGAAACGGCATCGGCATTGGCAAAGCGGATCACCTCGGAGCGGGCCTCGTCGGCTCCGTCGAACGCCCGCGCGATGGATGTGATCCGGTCCACATTCGCCCGCGTGTCGGTCACCAGTATCGCATTGGGATCGGAGATGCCCTCGATGTAGCCGGATTCGGCGACCAGCGGACTGAGCACCCTGACCGCTTCGGCTGCGGGCAGGCGATCGAGGCGCACCATCGTCGTGACGAAGTCCTGCGCACCCGTCTCGGATCCCGGCTGCGCACCGCTGATCGTCCGCGCCCGGTCCGCCGGCACCACCTGCCACGTATTGCCTGCACGCACGGCGAGGAATCCCCGAACCTGCAAGATCGACTGGAACAGCGCCCAGACCCCCTCCTCGTCGAGCCGCTCGCTCGAAACGACGCTGACGCTGCCCTGCAGTTGCGGATCGAGAACCAAGGTACGCCCGGTGATCTTCGAAACCTCCTCCGCCAGAACGGAAATATCCGCTTCGCGGAGATTGATCACGAACTCGCCCGTTCCGGGCTCGGCGGTCTGGGCGACAACCGGCGCGGCCATGGCGAGACATGCCCCAATCGCCATGGAGCGAGCGAGGCCGTGGTGCCATGCGCGCATGGCACCACGGCAACCCGCGCGTGGCAGCGGAATGCGGCTGGTATTTGATTGCCTGAACCATCCCTTCAGGCCTGCGACCAGGTAATCCACCATCAGCCTTGTTGTTTGTGCTGCTCTTGCTCTTCCATCGGAGGCTAGCGCGAACCCCGGTTCAATTCACTTTGATGCCACTTTCCGAGCCAACGCAATGCCGGCTGGTGCAGTCCCGCCACAGTGCGCCCCCGGGGCTTCGGCCTCCCCCATCGAACGGATTCCCTGACTCTCGACTTGCCACGAAGTGCTCCCTAGGGTCGCGAACGGAGGTGCCTCGAAAGCGCTCCGAACCCACGCGCAGCATGAGGTCCCCCATATGTCATCGCGATCCACCTCGCCGAAGACACCGTTCGGCGGCCAAGCCACCGAGCCTCGGCTTACCCGGCGCCGGCTGCTCGGCGGACTGGCGACCATGCCGGCATTGTTCGGACTTTCCGCCTGCAGTCCCAGTGGGGAGCCGGAGCTTCCCCCTCTCGGCACGACCGGACGCGCAGCCTTGTTGCTCCCGTTGTCGGGGCAGCATGCCAAGCTCGGGCAAGTCATGGCCGAAGCGGCCCGCCTTGGTGGAGCGGTGGATGGTCCCGGGGCTGAAATCGCCCTGCACGACGCAGGCGCCGATGAGACGAGCGCGGTGGCGGCAGCCAATCGAGCCGTGGAAGCGGGCGCGAACATAATTCTGGGGCCGCTTTTCTCGAACCAGAGCCAAGCGGTCGCTGCAGCGGTTGGAGCGCGCGTGCCCGTCATATCCTTTTCGAACAACGATGCGATCGCGGGCCGGAACCTGTATGTTTTCGGGATCACCCCATTGCAGTCGGCAAAGGCCGTTCTGCGTTTCGCTTCCGCGCGCGGATTGCAGCGGATCGCCGTCGTGGTCCCGCCCGGGGCATATGGAGAGCAGGCGGTGACAGCGGCGCGCAAGGTGGCGCCCGAATTCGGTATCACCCTTTCGGATCCGCTTCAGGCGAGCGACCCGGGTGGCCTCGTCTCCCGCCTGGCTGCAGCATCGGGCGGACGCCTTCCGGATGCGGTATATCTTCCTGCGGCCTCCGCAGGCTTGGCGCAGATGGTGGACGCGGTGAAAGAGGCCGGCCTGCAGGTCCTGGGTTCGGAGCAATGGGCCACGATCCCGCCGCACCAGTTGGGCGCCCTGAATCAGGCTTGGTTCGCGGGGCCGGATCCGATCAGCTTCGAGGCCTTTGCCCTTGGCCTCGAAGAAAGGATCGAAGGAGAAGCCGGTGTCACCGCAGGGCTCGCCTTCGACGCGGCGAACATGGCCCGTCTTCTCGGCCGCCTCGGTCAGCAAGACCCGAAGGGGCTGCATCGCTCCGCCGGTTTCAACGGGGTGCTCGGCCCGTTTCGTTTCATGGAGACCGGTCTCGTGGACCGGCAATTGTCGATCCTCGAGGTCAGGGAAGGAACGACGATACTCGTCGCGTAGCGGAAGCTGCGCGAAGTTGGGACCTCCAACCGTATCCTGCCGGCTTTCATCGGCGGCGCTTCAGAACTTTGGCTTGTCCCGCAATTGCTCCACTGCCCAGTAGCGTTATCCCATGCGCACAGCCTCGGCGGCGCCGGGAGCTGTTACGCGATTTACGGTGGCGATGCAGATGTGGACTTCGGCAGCGTGGCGGTCGGGATCTTTTGCAGCGATGCGCTCCCCGTAAAACTCTGCAGCTTTCTACCAACTAAACTCGCGACGGCCACTAGGCCGGATTTTGCATGGCTGATGGGCGCTCTCTGACGCGAGCCGACCGGTGCGATTTGCTCGGACGCACCATCTTCGCGGGGATCGAGATCCGCGCCACCGCCTATCCGCTCCCATCGACGAATGACGCTCTCTAAGATTTGAGTTCCAAGTGTTGGCAGGAGGCAGAGCTCTTGTGCCTCGAGCGAGGCCTAGTTTGGACGGATTCGGCGCGAATCTGGATCGCCTTGCAGGCGCACCGGAGCGCGCCAGCGGCGGCGCAGCAGCTTCTCGGCCTCCAGCACGAGCAGCAGCGCGACCCCCATGCCGAGCACCAGGGCCCCGTCGGCCACGGCCACGGGCCGGCTGTCGAACACCGCCTGCAGCGGCGGGGCGTAGGTGAAGAGGAGTTGCGCTGCGACCGCCAATGCCACGCCGAACCAGACGGCGCGGGTGCCCAGAAGCCCGGTCAGGGTGATCGAGGTCATGTGCAGGTAGCGCACCGAAAACAGGTAGAAGATCTCCATCACCACCAGCAGGTCGACCGAGAGCGTCCGGGCATAGGCGAGGGTCTCGCCCCGCGCCGTGACCCAGGCCGAGAGGCCGAACACCGCCAGCCCGAACAGCACCGAGACCAGCGCCACGCGCCAGATCATCTCGGCATCGAGCAGCGCCGCGCCGGGGCGGCGCGGTGGGCGCGCCATCACGCCGGGCTCGGGCGGCTCGAAGGCCAGCGTCAGCCCCAGCGCCACGGCGGTGACCATGTTGATCCAGAGGATCTGGATCGGCGTGATCGGCAGCGGCAACCCGATCAGGATCGCAAGGATGATCACCAGCGCCTCGCCGCCATTGGTCGGCAGGTTCCAGGCGATCACCTTGCGGATGTTGTCGTGGATAGTGCGGCCCTCGCGCACGGCGGCGACGATCGAGGCGAAGTTGTCGTCGGTGAGCACCACCCGCGCGGCTTCCTTGGCGGCCTCGGTGCCCTTGATGCCCATGGCGATCCCGGCATCGGCACGCTTCAGCGCCGGCGCGTCGTTCACCCCGTCGCCGGTCATCGCCACGACGTGCCCCTCGGCCTGCAAAGCCTCGACCAGCCGCAGCTTGTGCTCGGGCGTGGCGCGCGCGAAGACGTTGGCCTCGCGCGCCATGCGGCGCAGATCGGCATCCTTCGCCGCTTCGATCTCTCGGCCAGTAAGGGCGCCGCCCCTCGTGTCGAGACCGAGCTCGGCCGCCACCGCCAGCGCGGTCAGGGCGTGGTCGCCGGTGATCATCTTCACAGCGATGCCGGCGCGCCGGCAATCCGCTGCCGCCGCGATCGCCTCGGGGCGGGCCGGGTCGATGAACCCGGCAAGTCCGAGCAGCCTCAGCCCGCCGATGTCGGCATGACCGATCTCGCCCGACGCCGCGACGGGCTTCACGGCGAAAGCGAGTACACGGTGGCCGCTGGCGGCGAGCGCCTCGATCCGTGCCGCCCAGGCCCCGCGATCGATGGGCACCGCTCCGTCGGGACCGGGCTGTAAAGCGCAATGCGGCAGCAGCCGGTCCGGCGCGCCTTTCACGTGAAGCCTCGCGCCACCAGGGCCGTCGGTCAGCACGGCCATGTAACTCCATTCGGCATCGAAGGGGATCTCGTGCAGGCGGGGATGCGCGGCGCGCTCGGCCTCGGCATCGAGGCCGACCTTGCCCGCGAGCGCCAGCAGCGCGCCCTCCATCGGATCGCCCTCAACCCGCCAACCCGACTTGTCCTGACGCAGATGCGCGTCGTTGCACAGCAGGCCGGTCCGGGCCAGCGCAGCCACAGCCGCCTGGTCACCTTCGACCTCGCCGATGGGCGCATAGCCCTCGCCGCCGATCCCGGCAGCGGGGGCGCTCGGGTCGGTCACGACCCGTCGCACGACCATTTCGTTCAGCGTCAGCGTGCCGGTCTTGTCGGTGCAGATCACCGTCACGGCGCCCAGCGTCTCCACCGCCGGCAGCCGCCGCACGATGGCCCGCCGCGCCGCCATGCGTTGCACGCCCAGCGCCAGCGCGATGGTGATCACCGCCGGCAGCCCCTCGGGTATCGCGGCCACGGCCATGCCGACCATGGCGAGGAAGGCGTCTTCCCGGGAGTATCCGCCGAAGCCGACCGCGTAGCCGAAGACAAGCAGGCAGACGCCGAGAATGACCGTGGTCAGTCGCCGTGCGAAGCGGTCGATCTGGCGTAGCAGCGGCGTCGCCGTGGCCTCGACCCCACCGAGGAGTGCGCCGATCCGGCCGATCTCGCTGCGCGGCCCGGTGGCGACGACCACCCCGGTTCCGCGCCCGGAAGCGACCAGCGTGCCCGAAAAGGCCATGGACCGGCGATCACCGAGCGGGGCGTCCTCCGAAACGGGATCGGCATCCTTGTCGACGGCGGCCGACTCGCCGGTCAGCGCGGCCTCCTGCGCGCGCATCCCGCGCGCCTCGATCAGCCGCAGGTCGGCCGGCACCCGATCGCCAGGTTCGAGCAGCACGATATCACCCGGCACAAGTTCGGTGGCCGGTATGCTCTCACGCTGGCCTGCGCGGCGCACGGAGGCGGTGTCCGACAGCAACCGGCGCACCCCGGCCAAAGCGCTTTCGGCTCGGCCCTCCTGCCACAGGCCAATCGCCGCGTTCAGCACCACCACCGCGAGGATCACGCCCGAATCCATCCAGTGGCCGAGCAGCGCAGTGACGGCGCCCGCCGCGATCAGCACCAGGATGAGAAGGTTCTCGAACTGCCCCCGCAGCCGGGCAAGCAGACCGCGCCCCGGCGGCTCGGGCAGACAGTTGGGTCCGTGGCGTGACAGCCGGGTGGCAATCTCGGGTGGGGAGAGTCCCTCCGGCCCGCTTCCGAGGTTTGCCAGGACCTCCTCGGTGTCGGACGCATGCCAGAGGAGCGTGCCGTTCGCCTGGGCCTGCTGGGGCATGGAGGTCATTGCGACTGGCTTCCTGACACGGCGCCGGAGCGGTCGGCGGCATGGGCAGGATAGGCGAGCGCGAAGTTCCTGTCGCTTGCGCGAGATCAAGGTGGGCCCCGGAAGCGGATGCTTTCGTTTCCGCGTACCCGGGATCGAGGCGTGAAATCGGCAGAATGAGCAGGATAGCCGGGAAACGAAGTCGAAGTTGGCAAGGGCGCGGTGCCTACGCCCTCGAACCGGGTACGATGGAAAAGAACCGGTCCTCGGATCGCATGTTTCGACATAGATTACTGAGACAGAGCAGGATGAGGCGGCTCGGCACCGTGCATAAATGTGCAGCGCATTTCGGACGGATACGCGCCCGTCGCGAGCCGCAAGGCCGGTGAAACAAGCGCCGGATGGCGATAGACTGTACGCGGCTCCTACTACCGCCTGAGCCCCTTCGCGAAAGGAGCCTCAACGATGAGCCGGCGATGCGCCAGATCCTGACCCTGACCCTGAACCCCGCGCTCGATATCGCGACGGAAACCGAAACGCTCGTGCCGAACCGGAAACTGCGCTGCGCGGCGCCGCGGCTCGATCCGGGCGGGGGTGGTATCAATGTCTCACGCGCGATCGCCCGGCTTGGTGGCGTCTCGACCGCCATGGTCGCGCTGGGCGGCGCGACCGGTGAGACGATCGCGGCGCTGCTCGCCGATGAGGGCGTCGAGATCGTGACCATCTCTTTGCCCGGGCTGACCCGACAGTCCTTCGCGGTAACGCTGCGCGACAGCGGAGCGCAATATCGCTTCGTCTTGCCAGGACCTGACTGGCCGCCTGAAGCCACCGCCATGCTCTTCAATGAACTCGCGCGGCGGATCGGGCTGGAGCAGATGCTCGTGGTGTCCGGCAGCCTGCCGCCGGGCCTCTCCGGGGCGGTTCTGGTCCGCCTGGCAGAACAGTGCCAGGCAAGCGGGGCGGAGATGCTGCTCGACACGTCCGGCGCGGCCTTGGCGGAGGCGATTTCAAGCATAGAAGAGGTGCCGTTCGGCCTGTTGCGGATGGACGGAGCCGAGGCCGATGAATTGGCTGGCCGCGGCCTGTCGAATGCGCGCGAGCTTGCGGCGTTCGGGAAAGATCTTGTGCGGACCGGCAAGGCGCGGCGCGTGGTCCTGTCCCTCGGCGCCAGCGGCACGCTCGGCGTATCCGCGACGGAGAGCTTCTTTTGCGATGCCCCGCCGGTCGAGCTCGTCAGTGCGGTGGGGGCGGGAGACAGCTTACTCGGGGCGACCGCGCTCGCACTGGCTCAGGGTCAAAGCTTTCGCGCGGCGTTGCGCGCCGGCACCGCAGCCGCGGCGGCGGCCGTGACCACGCCAGCCACCCAGCTTTGCGACGGGGCCTTGGCCCACAGACTGGTAGCCGAGGTGAAGGTAAGGGACCTAGAGTGACCCCGGCCCTCGAAGGTGTTCTGCCAGAAAAACAAGGGGCCGAGGCTGGGGGTCGCTTCGCACCACCCTTTCGGGCCCCTGTGGCGTTGACAGATGCCGGGTCATGCGTCCTGATCATGAACAGAGTTTCCTTGTTCCAAGGGAGGCGAAAATGAACCCTGATGCCATGGCCGCACGACGCGCCCTGATCCGGGCCTACCGGGCCTATCTTCAGGCCGAAGACGATCTGGAGCACGCTCTGGAACACGCGGCAGCCGTCATGCCCGAACTGCGACAGCACGGTTTACGCCCGATCGGATCACCGGGGTCGCGCATCCGCCGCTTGACGGATGTGCGCAGCCATTCGGTCGAGGTGCTCGGTGTCATGCGCGACAAACACCGGCGGGCCGTCATGCGTGTCTCCTCCAGCAGCCACATGACGACGCAGGCGCCCGAGCCACCCAAGGCGCTACGCTAGCGACCGCTGCCGAGACACGATGCTCAACCGGGCCGCCGGGCATCGATCGGGAGAGTTCCGAGTAGCGGCTGCCTGGCGGGACCCGGCGGGGCTCGAACCTCGACGAACGGAAATAGGGCTTGGACTGCGCGCCATATGCAGCGGCAGAGAGCCGATGCATAGCCTTGCCCTCGCCTCCGGCGGTTCTGGTGTAGCGGCGTCGTGGATTGATTAACCCTGTTTCGTGCAAGGCTGGGGCCAGTTGTTCCTACGGGTTCCCGATAGCGTTCCCGACTTCGGCCACGGAATTGACGGTTGCCCGGTCGTGCGAGGGGAGCGCAGTTTTTCTGCACCATTCTATAATTGGGTAACGCGCACGCCTGTCCGGCCACCGTGAACGGCCCCTGTACTACTGCATGAGCGATGATTTGGCCGACGAGCCAGATCCAAGGAACGTTCCCTTGCCTCAGGATGCGATCAGTGTCGGCCGCGATCTCGCGGAAGGGGGATTTCCAAGCCATGCAGCCAACCTCGATGGCGCAGTAGCAAACAAGACCAGACTCCGCCGAATTACAGTGCTGTCGTTCTTTTCGCCCGCGTCGCCGTGGAAGCTTGCACATCCATTACCACAGGGGACTAGAGCCTCTCGCGCTGGGACATGAGGTGCGGCTGCTGCCGCCCGCCCCCATGTCAAACCCCACGTAAAGCGCGGTAAGACGGATGGTGAGACAGACCGTGACCCAGTGGCGCCACGTAAGCTGACGCACGATGCCGGGGCGATTTGCGAGGAAGTGACGGGGCCGACCGTGCGCTACGCTCCCGTGAAGAGCCGCGAGAAACGGAGCATGCGGATCCCTCACAATGCGCGGGACCTGCTGGTAACGAGCCAGACACTCCGGGCAACATCATGCCCTCGTGTTCCAAATCGTTCGGCGACGGACAACTTACCGCGCTGAGTGTACAGCAAGAATTGTGAGTTAGTGGCGGAGCGAGAGGGATTGCAGCTCCAACGAGAGCTCCTACAAGATACTGATATATAATGAATTATCCGCCACGTGTGCACCAGTATGTGCATCAAAATGTGCATCTATAAACTGGATGAACACGCTGCTTATATCATGTATCGCCCCGCCCCATCGGTCATCGCCTTTCCCATGCCAGCGAGGGTTTCGAGCAAAGGCGCGATCGTCTTTGCGCGACCGCGCGTGAAGACACGAGCGACGGTCTCGGCATCCGCCTCTCCAAGCTCTTCGAGTGCTTCGCGCACGACCTGCATCTGTTCTGGCAGGTTCTTCGGCCAAGGCGCTTTTCCTGCCTTTGCAGCCGCAGCGATCTCTAGCTTGCCAGTCCTAGCTTCAGCGGCACGACCACTTGGATTCTGGTAATCCGGGCGGAGCCAGTGGACATGACCTCGGGCCTCTTCCTCGACGCGTTCGTGGTTAAGGGCGACAAGGTTCATTAGGATGTCATTCTCGGATAGTTCAGCAGCCCAGCCGTAGGCTTGGGCAACGGCAGCATCGATGCGGTCATGGATGTCCTTCAATAGACCGATCAGCCCGTCTTCATAAACTTCCTTATCCTTGCCTTCGATCACCTCGCCGGCGCGAAGCTTCTCCAGCGCATTATACATCTGCGTCAGCGTCAGCTTCGGGTGCTGTGCCTGCCGCTCCCTGCGGTGGGCGTCGAGTTCCTCGCCGAGCTGGCGGAGGGTGGTGCGCTGGGATGAGGTGAGGTCGGGGAAGGGGAAGGGGTAAAAGCAATCGGCATGGTTGTAGTTGCTATCGTTTCCAACACCGAGATTGGCCCCGGTGGCATCTGCCCATGTGACATGAATTGCAGATGATAGAACTGCTAGCCAGGCAGCATCAGACAGCCCAATGGCTATAAGCTTCGCGTCGGGAAGCACCTTGCTATCGAGGAAGCCGAACACCCGATGTTTGGCCGTTCTACATGTAGCGATGTATCTCGGCAGACTCTCGAGAGCGGGCCGCATCTTGCTTCGCGGTTCAGCGAATATCCACCATTTATTACGATAGCTTGCTCGTTTTAGCGAGAGCCGCTGCGGGCGAACTCGATCGAGAACCTGTTGAAATAGTTCAGGAAACGCAGCCCTTGCCTCGGCTTCTTCATAGCCAAAGAAGTCGATGATGTATTCGGGTTCCAATCCATGAACGAATTGCCGTCCATTAAGATAGGGTCGGAGAGAATTTACCAGGACTGCGGCGCCGTAGGTTGATTGGGCTTCGCGTTTGCTCACTCGGAAGCCTTCGCCAAGCGGTGTCACCCCCTGATGGGCTAGCTTACTATTGGCCAGTAGGGGCATTGCCATGCCCAAGTCTGCCCCAATCCGAAGGTTTGAATAGATTACTCCCAACTCGTTCTTCAGTTCGACTTGGCACCCTTCTGCTTCGTTCCTTTCTCCACCTTCCGAAACCACTGTGATCAGCCGCCCCGGCCGACTGCCTGCCGCAGCGACCGTCATACCGATGCGCACCGCCGCGCCGTCGATGGTGTCCACCCACGGGTGGTCCGGGATGGCGAAGAGTAGCGACAGGGGGCGCTTAGCATCGCCAAGATGCGGCTCAAGCACCCTGCGGTTGAAGGTCTGGCGCAATGAGTTCGTAGTGATGAGGCCGAAACGGCGTAGGCCGGATTTTGAGTCGCGGGCCTTTAGCGCCGCCTTTTCCCACCAGAACATCACCAGATCGGCGCTGCCTGACATCTTCGGATAGGCCTGCCACAGCGCCTCAACATAGCCGTCGCCAAGCGCCTCTCGCATCCGCTTGTTGCCGATGAACGGCGGATTGCCGACGATGAAACTTGCCTCCGGCCATTCCGCAGGGCGCGGGTCTGCATAGTCGTAGATCTGCACCCGGGCCGAGGGGTCCGGCACTTCCTCCCCCGTCGCTGGGTGGCGCATGGTCGTCACTCCGTCCCAGCGGGTCACATGCGCGCCGTCCGCGTCCAAGCGGGGGGTGCGGCCGGACCAAATGAGCACAGCGTCGCGATGTTCGATGTTCTTGAAGTCGCGCAGGATCGGCTCGGACGGGGCGGCTTTGCCATGGGTACGGTAGTGCCATTGCAAATAGCCGATCCAGAGTACCAGTTCGGCCACATTGGCGGCCCAAGGATTGAGCTCGATGCCAAGGAACTGGTGCGGATCGACGGTATGGCCGGCCAAGCCGAGACTGGCCTGCGTCTCGCCCAACTCTTCCATGGTCGCAACGACCTCTCCTTCGAGGCGCTTCATAAGCTCAAGCGCGACATAGAGGAAGTTGCCCGACCCGCACGCCGGATCGAGAACCGTGACTTCACACAGCTTGCGGTGGAAATGTTGCACTTCGCGGAGGGCTTCCGCCTCCTTGCCCTGTGCGCGCAGATGGTCGGCAGACGCCTGCACCGCCTCCCAATCCCGCCGCAGAGGCTGGATAATTGTCGGCATCACCAGCCGCTCGACATAGGCGCGCGGCGTGTAATGGGCCCCGAGCTTGTGGCGGCTCTTCTTGTCGAGCGCGCGCTCGAGCAGAGTGCCAAAAATTGCGGGTTCGACCTGTTTCCAGTCGGCTTGGGCGGCCTCGATTAACAGGCCGAGTTGCAACGATGAGAGTGGCAGCGCCGTCGCTTCGGCAAAAAGCCCGCCGTTGAACTTCAGGAGTTTGGCCATCAGATCGGTCGAGACGCCACCTTTGTTCATCGTGCGCCAGATAGATTCCAGCACGGGCGCCGCCATTTCAGGCCGGCCGCGCAACTCCTGCAGTTTATCGCGAAACGAATCCTTCGGCAGCAGCTCCACGTCTTCGGCGAACATAGTGAAGAGACAGCGCATCAAAAAACGGGCCACGGTCTCCCCATCATGCCCCTGCCCTTCGAAGCTCCGCCCCAGCTCGGCTAAATGCCCGGCGATCTCGCGTGTGACCCGCGCCGCCATTCGCGCCGGGTCAAGCGACATCGGATCGGACCAGATCATGCGCAGGCTGTCCCGCACGCTCTCGTCGCGCAGATCTTCGAGCGCAATCCGGTATCGGTTGCCATCGGGAAACTGCGTATAGCCCTGCCCCTGCCCGGAGAAGTCAGCATAGACCTCGATCATGTGTCCGACATCAACGATCAGCAGAAAAGGTGGCCAGCCATCCTCCTTAGCGATCGCACGGGCATAGCTGTCGGCTTGGTTGCGGGCCCGGAACATCGTGTCATCGAAGCTACGCGTTCCGCGTCGGCCATGGCCGATCTGCCCTGAGCTTCGCCCATTGGGCGTCAGCCCTGCAAACTGTTCCGCTTCGGCCTTCGGGCCTGCACCTTGCTTTGCTTCCATGATGAAACAATTGCGACGGTAAAGATCGATCCGCCGCGGTCGGCTGATCCCGGTATGGGTTTCAGTAACGGGCCGCTCGAACCGGTAGTCGTCAGCCTGCCCGTCGCTCTGTGCCGGCTTTGGTCGCTCAACCCCCAGCATATCGCACAGCTCCGATGCGAATGTCTGGAAATTCGCACTCTCCGAACCGCCCGAGGCGCACCAACGCACAATGAAGTCTTCAACCAGCAAATCACCTACTCCCCGATGCATAGAGCTGAGCATGCACAATCGGCTCATGGCAATATCAGCTTGAGGTTGTTGATGCAGGTGCGGCGAAAATGCACAATTCCGCCCGCCAAGTCTCTTCGGCGGGCAGCCTTGTATCCAGCCGGCGTAGGAAAAGGACCTGGACAGCGGTCGTCAGGATCCCACCCACACCCGAGGCGATCTCTTCCGCATGCTGGTACAGCGAGACCTGATCAGCGGGCGAGTCGCTTTCAAGACCCCGGCGAGTTTCGAGACCATGATGGAAGAACCCCCTAGAAAAAGTACCCGGTGCCAGCAGACCGCTCGTGTGAGCGCTCAACCTCTACTGACGCCGGGCCTAGTGGATGCAGTCGGCCACTATGGCGGAAATGCGGCCGATACCGAGCATCATTGGTAAGGGAATGTGTTAATTACGTGGCAAGCATCACTCGCGTCTTGAGCGAGGTCGTCTTGTAACTGAGAGGCCACACCTATTACGGGCGCCCTGCCCCGCTCGAGCACGGACCCTTGCCACGTTTCGGGACGAGATCATGCAGTAAGCGCTGTGGTCATCAAGTCGGTATTCGACGCGCCAGGCATTGCCTTCCAAAACAGCAGGACGGCGGCAGAGGATCTTTTTGCGGGGCTAGCGCGATCCCCTGCCGCCTGCAGCTCCAGAACTGCCCGGCTGACTTGGGAAGCGGAATTCCCGGCCAGCCGAGGCCGCACTATGAAGGCGACGATGACGGACACAAGCGGAAATTTTCCGACACCTAGCGACTGTCCTTGCCCCCCTCAACCACACCCCTAAATCATGTGACGCCGGCGCATGAATTCAGATGGGTCGCGCCGGTCACAGCACGAGATCAAGTTCGTGCTGGGAGCCGAGGGTAGTGTTCCATCCCCCCTCGGCTCCGCTTATCGCTTCGGCGCGGTGCTGCGCCGTTGCACAGAGGGAGACTCTGTATGAATGGCACTGCAATATCCGTGTTTGCCTGCGCTATCGTAGTAGCTGGCATTCTGGGGCTTGTTGCTGGCCTCGCAGGCGTCGGCTCCAACCCAGAAGTGTCGGCAGAAGCCCCGGACGAGATCCAGACCAGATGACATGATCTCATCCGGTCGACCGCCCATCGGCGTCTGAGGAAGTGTGAGAAAGAACCGAAGCGCCCCCACGCTCCGGCTCTATGGCGCTCTTCTTTGGAGCGTTGCCTGTATGCTCGTACCTCAGTCCTCACATTCGCAGCAGCATTACGACAAGCAATCCGGTCATGAGGTGGACCACGAATGCCTGCCGTCGGCATATCCAGAGATGCCACGCTGGCACAGAAGTGACCGCCGGCCAGCGCTGTAA